>Ga0268282_1000805_pt1 | contig 14947 bp, 18 predicted proteins | sample saktaG_12_FD_190133 | JGI IMG/M metagenome (GOLD analysis project Ga0268282, IMG submission 190133) | Saline water microbial communities from Sakinaw Lake, British Columbia, Canada - sak_2011_5_24_120m | ecosystem: Environmental > Aquatic > Non-marine Saline and Alkaline > Saline ...
CCTGGCATCCTGAGCAGGGTCCGGAGCAGGTCTGGATGAGAATCACTCTTTCAGGCCGGCCATGGAGAGGCGGCAGTAATCCCGGAGCCAAAGGTAATGCCGGTTCCGGACCACAGGCGAAATACGCGATCGGCGAAACGGAAGATTACCGCATCACCCCGGATACTACCTGCTCGGTATGTAAAGATTACAACGGCGATGGAGTAATCGACTTGAATGACCTGGCGGACTTCGTGGCCGATTGGCTTGAGAATTGTCCGTAGTAACATAGTAACATTTATGCAACATCAAATTCGGGCTGTGGGCACTTGTCGCTCACAGCCCTTTTTCGTTGCGTTGCAATCGCTTAGTTATACCAATTGTAATTAGTTCTTGTGCCACACTGTCATTCCCGCTCCCCGCTTTCGCGGGGACAAGTTTACACCTGCGAAAGCAGGTGCTGGAATGACAAATTGTGTTATATTGTTGTCATTGAACGACTTGCTATTTCAATCGGTTCAAAAACGGTCAGTTTGAGTTTATTAAAGAATTTATTGGACCCTGCGTGGCAAAGATTTGTCCCCTTATATGACGGAACGCGGTTTTTTGCTTTGACAATAACTATAACAGCTTGTATAATGAATTTATAATAAAGGGTGTGTTTTGTGCCGCCCGGATAATGAAGACATGCGCTGGCCGATAACAAGGAGAACCGATGAAGAGTGTTTCTGTTTCTGTATGTAAGGTGATTTTACCTGTTATATTGTTGGTTTTAGTTTTCATGCCCTTCGGCTGCAGCATCAGCCAGCCCGGCGAGACCGCCGCCGAAGGCCATAGAAGGCATCAGCGCGTTGTCAGAATTAATCAGCAGGAAATGATGGCGGATATAGATACGGTGTTAATGCTTGACGAGCCCAGCAGACTCACCGATAAAAGGATACCGTAATTCGTATTGCGTATATCGTATTGTGTATATTTTGTCGTTTTTTTATACAATACTTATCATCCATAACGCATGGCGATAACAAAAGGATTTGATTTGTGGAAACACTCATCGATCAAATACACTTGTATTTCACTCGGGTAGCAGACTACCCCTTGTGGATTATTGCCATCGAATTGATTCTCATCGGGCTGGTGGTTTACTGGATAGTGGATTTTCTCGAAGGCACTCGCGGCGAAAGGCTTTTCCGCGCCGTCATATTCATTCTCATCGTAGGCTTCCTTGTCCTGAAGCTGCTCGTTGGGCAGTTCCCGTTCGAGCGACTGCAGTATCTTTACAATGGTTTTTTGATCGGAGTTTTGATTATCGCAGTCGCGGCATTTCAGCCGGAAGTCCGAAGAGCTTTGATGCGAATAGGCCAGAGTCATATTTGGTCGAGCGCTTCTCAGCAGCTATCGCGGACAGTCGAAGAGCTGGTTGCCGCTGTAACGGTACTATCCGAAGCTCGAATCGGGGCCATTATTGTCATCGAAAAGCGCGTGGCATTGGGCGAATTTTTGGAAACCGGCGTTCGAATCGACGCCAAGGTGACTTCCGAACTGCTCAAGACTATTTTCCAGCCCGGCACAGCTCTACACGATATGGCTGTTGTAATACGAGGCGATAGAATAATAGCTGCCAGAGTGCAGTTACCGCTTGCTGAGGACGGGGGCTTCGGCGGCGCTTCACTCGGTTCTCGCCACCGTGCGGCTATAGGCATAACAACCGGTTCGGACGCCATCTGTATGGTAGTAAGCGAGGAAACCGGTATAATTTCTGTTGCTGAGAACGGAAAACTTACGCGAAATATGGATGAAGACAGGTTAAAAAAGCATCTTTCAAGTGTGATCCCATGAGTCGAGCCGCTTTGGATGTGAAGTACGAATTACGATGTTAAAAAAGATCAAATACAGCAAGATAGCAATTGTTATTTTTTTGACGATCCTGATCTGGGTTTGGGCGGACCTGGCGCTGGACGAAACGTTCCCTGTTCCTGGTGCTACGATAATTGTAGCCGAATCCAACCCTAATCTCTGGGTAAGTTTTGGCGGGAAAGCTTCCATTTCTATCGACAATATTGTTCTCAAAGGTCCGGCATCCAAGATTGCAGAGATGAAGCGCGAGCTCAGCGAAGGCACGCTGAATCTAAAATTCTCTTTGTATCCCGAGTTGGAGGAAATAACTGCCGCTGCCGCCGGTCCGTTTACTCTCAACGTTCTGGATTTTATCAAAGGCAGCGCAGAGCTGAGAGAGCTTAGTGGTCTAACAGCCGAAACTTGCGATCCGAATACACTTACTTTAGATGTTGTTAAACTCGTTGAAAGACCACTGACCGTTCAATGTATTGATGAGAGTGGAAATTCTCAGAAGTATGAGAGCATTGAACCATCAACAGTAAATGCACTTGTGCCGAGTGATTGGGGTCTGGATAAACTCATTGCTCAAGTTAAGCTGACGCGAAATGAAATCGAAGAGGCAAGAAAAGCACCAATTAAAAAAATTCCGTACATCGAGCTGTCGGCAGAGCAAATTAGAGAGTCGTCTACAGCCGTGACGATCAAGTTGGCACCGGAAGAAGATCCGCTCACTGTCCAGAGAATAGAGGACGCGACAATCGGTATTGCCATGAGTCCGACCTTATCAGCGAAATATTATGCTGATATTACAAATCTGTCCAACGTGCTGAATTCTCTCGCTGTTAAAGCGACAACCGATGCAAAACGTGCGTATGAAGGGCAGCAATTGCCGCAGATGACGCTGTACATTTTTGAAAGTGATATTAAACAAGGTCAGGAAGATTATCGAAAGGCAGTTCACTACAATTTTCCTGAGAAATATGTTCGCACAGGCGAGATCGAGCTGATGGGGGGACCAACTCAAGCCGAATTTCAACTCAAAACCCGGCCTACCGCCGAGAGTGAGTAGGTCGCCGCAGCCCGAAGGCCATCAAGGCCTCGATTGTCATCCACAATGCCAGAACGAATATCCCCGCTCCGACTACAGCCATAAGTCAATTCCGGGCTGTGATAAGAATCAGCTTGTTTGCCGGGCTTAGTTTCCCTGCGGCACGCCGGGAATGTTTTTTCTTGCCCTTCCAACGGTCATCAAGGCCGTATAAGCGAGGAATACCGCAAGAATTATGAGCATCACGTCTATTATAGCGAGCATGATACTGGGCTTTTCGGCGGTCGTAAAGATGTATGTGTTGTATACGAGGGCGCCGATTGTGGTCACGAGCATGATGACAGCCGGAATGGCGGTAAACAGATAGCTGCGACGATGCGTGAATAAATACACGCTTGCAACAATGAGGACAAGGCTGGCAATCAACTGGTTCGCGGCACCGAATACGGGCCAGATCGCTTTCCAGTTACCCAGCGCCAGGGCGCCTGCCAGAACACCGACAAGCAGGGTCGCGGCATATTTGTTTTTCATGTATGGGATTCTGAATGTTTCGCCGAGCAGCTCGTTGCACAAGTAGCGGGTGATTCTTGTTGCCGTGTCGAGAGTTGTCATAATGAAAGTCTTTAGCATGGTAATTCCGATGAGCGTTCCGAGGCCGCCGAAAAACAGCTTTGTCAGCTCTCCGTATCCTGTCCCGAAAGCCTTAATCCAACCGCCTTTATTGAACAGCTCTTGGTATACGGGCCCTTCGATACCGGCCGGGGCGCTCTTCCAGTACAGACCGGCCGAGACTGCCATAACCGCCAGAACCGCCAGCGCGCTTTCCATAATCATCGCTCCATAACCTATCACACGAGCATCTCGCATTCGCGGAATCTGTTTCGAAGTTGTGCCGCTTGCAACGAGACTATGGAATCCCGAGATGGCCCCGCACGCAATATTGACGAACAGCATGGGCCACATCCATCCCATTTTGGAGGAAAATGCGACAATGCCCGGGGCTTTCATCTCCGGACGTGTAATAATAAGACCCAGAAATCCGAAGAACATGCCCATGTACAATACCACGCCGGCAAGATGGTCTCTCGGTTGAAGCAGCAGCGTTACCGGCGTTACGGATGCGACCATGCCGTAGAAAAGCAAGATTACAGTCCACCAGCGTGCTGTAGTGTCCTCATTGGCGAAAGGAAGCCTGACTGGAAAATAATAACCCGCTACAATCAGACCGACCAGCAGCAGCAATCCCGCGATAGAACACATAAGTACCGAAAATTGCATGCGATACATGAGAAATCCGATAACGAAGGCGACCACAACAAGTCCGAAAGTAGGAATGACAACCTCTGGCGTCGTGGCCAGAGTCTTTCCAGCGACCGCTGCAAAGACCGCGACAATCAGGATCAGAGACAAGAAGGCGAAAACGCTGAAGATAATCTTGCTGGTCTTTCCCATCACGGACTCTGTAATCGTGGTAATGGACTTTCCGCTGTGTTTGAGTGACAGCACAAGAGCCGTAAAATCATGTACCGCTCCGAAGAGAATTCCGCCGACCACAATCCAGATCACGGCGGGCAGCCACCCCCAGTACAGGCACGCAATCACGGGTCCTATCACCGGTGCGGCCCCTGCGATAGAGGCAAAATGGTGCCCGAAAAGAATAGTCCAGTGTTTAGCAGGGACGTAGTCCACACCGTCGTTCATTGCCACAGAGGGCGGAACCTCATTATCGTCAAGCCCCACCCACTCTTTGACCTTCCGGCTGTAGAAAATATATCCCAAGAGCAACAGAAAAACCGCGATTCCTGCAACAAACAGCGAATTCATTTAACAGGCTCCTTACATTTATTATGTCAATCACTGTATCAGACGGGTCATGACGCCGATACTGACCCTGTGAGAATTGGCTTGTGACGAATACACACCAGGCTGATGTTCTTCGACAACGGAGGTCTCAGAGGTGGCAAACATCGCCAAAGAGCCGCTAATGAACACCGCCTTTAATGTGTAATATTTGGATTCCCATCTCGTGAAATAACGAGTTATGGCTATAGTATCGGTTGAAGACGTGACGTTTGTTCTTTCGGTTCCGCTGGCGCATTGTGAATCCCATAAAACCAATACCAAGACCACAATTCGAAATATCCTCGCCATTAATCTGTCTTTCTCAACCCTTATCCACTCGGCATTATTCGCTACTCTCTATGTTTTCGGGTAAAGAGTCTTATCGGCACTTCGTCAATCGGCAGTATAGATCGTAACCGGTTTACGATGAATCTGCGATAGTTTTCTTCGAACAATTCCGGCCTGTTCACAAACATAAGAAACGTAATCGGATTGACGGCCACCTGCGTTGCATAATAGATCTTCGGCTGGCCCCTTTTCCCGCTCCTGGCGATGCCGACTTTCTCTTGTTTTATCAACTCGAAGGCCTTGTTGAGCTTGGCAGTTGGTACCCATGTTGTTGTCTGCTTGAAGATTTCAGCCGACAGATCCAAAACGCTCTGGACATTCTTGGCCTGGGTTGCCGTGGTGAATGCCAGCGGTGCGTATCTCAGGCCCGGCAGCAGCTTCGTCAAATAATCCTCGTAGTCCTCGGTAGCGGCCGAATCCTTTGCAAGGTCCCATTTGTTGACTACGATTATGCAGCTTTTGTATTCTTCGGCGATGAATTTTGCTAATTTCTTATCGACCTGCGAGACCATCACGGCGGCATCTATCAAAAACAGCACGACATCGGCGCGCTGAATCGAGCGAGTAGCACGAACGAAGCTGTAAAATTCAATGCTGTCGGCCATCTTGTTCTTTTTTCTTACGCCGGCGGTGTCAATGACGACGATGGTTTTGCCGTCTTTTTCGAAGCGGACATCCACCGCGTCTCTTGTAGTGCCCGGCGTCTCGCTTACGATTACCCGCTCTGAGCCGACCATCGCGTTGACCAGCGTGCTCTTGCCGGCGTTTCGCTTGCCGACAATCGCGATTTTCATAGTCGGCTCGGTCGGCCTGTCCGAATCCAAATGTGCCAGCCTGTCAAAAATCATATCGAGCAGGACCGATTTGTTGAGATTGTTCTGTGCCGAGATGCACAGAAATTCGCCGAAGCCGAGCCTGGAAAATTCGCCGGCGGCAGGAAACATTTTAGCAGTATCGGCCTTGTTGGCAACGCCGATGACGTCGAGGTCGTATTTACGCAGAAGCTGGGCGATTTTCTTATCCAGCGGCACAATCCCGTCGCGTATATCGACCATAAACAGCACGAGATTCGCCGATTCGATCGCCTGGTGGATTTGATGCTCGATATGCTCGCTCAGCAGGTCGCTGTCGACGATGCCGTATCCGCCGGTATCGTTGAGTTCGAAGTATTGGTCATCCCGGCCGATAATGGTGCTCACCCGGTCTCTTGTAACGCCGGCTGTCGGCTCGACTATACTTATCATATGCCCCGACAGAGCATTCAAAAGACTGCTCTTGCCAACATTAGGCCGGCCAATTATCGCAACTACAGGTAAAGCCATTCTTATAATTTCCTATTGCTTATCTTCTTTTAAGTAATTACTATTACTTTTATACCTAATAGTCAATATGCAAGTTCTCAGTGCGAGGAGCTGTTTTTTCAAAGGGAGTAAGTTTTATGAAGAATAATCGACGGGAGTTTTTGAAGATGGCCGCTGCGGGGGCGGCGGCCGCGGCGGTGCCGGGCTTTGCACAGGAAACGGAAAAGAAAGAGAAGGCCGGCAATGAGCCGGTGCAGAAAATGCTGCCTCGATGGCGGGGGTTTAATCTGCTGGAGATGTTCACAATGCGAAGCAGGGGCGACTTCCGGGAAGATGATTTCCGCTGGATGCGCGACTGGGGCTTCGACTTCGTTCGTTTCCCGATGTGCTATCGGCTGTGGATAGAGGATGGGGACGACTACAAGCTCCACGAGCCGATGCTGGAGAAGCTCGACCGGGCCGTTGATCTTGCCGGCAAGTACGGCCTTCACGTGAGTCTGAATTTTCATCGCGGGCCCGGCTACTCGGTCAACAGGGAATTCACCGAGCCGCATAATCTCTGGAAGGACGCCGAGCCGCTAAAGGCCTTCTGCTTCCACTGGCAGATGATGGCGAAGCGTTATCGCGGCATCTCGAAGGACAAGCTCAGCTTCGACCTTATCAACGAGCCGCCTTCCATCGGCAATCTGATGAGCAGGGCCGACCACGAGCGGGTCGTCAGAACGGCGGTAGCGGCGATTCGCGAAATTAATCCCGACCGCATTGTCGTTGCCGACGGGATGAGCTGGGGCAACGATCCGATGCCGGAACTGGCCGACCTGCAAATCGGCCAGAGCACCCGCGCGTATCAGCCGATGTTCATCAGTCACTACGGCGCATCCTGGGTCGACAGCAAGAATTATCCCGAGCCGGCCTGGCCCGGGAACGGCTGGGACCGCAAACGCATGGAACAGCATTACCAGAAATGGGCCGACCTGGCGAAGATGGGCGTAGGCGTACACTGCGGCGAGGGCGGCGCTTATAACAAGACGCCTCACAATGTTGTGCTGGCCTGGCTGCGTGACGTTCTGGAGATTCTGACGGGGCACGGCATCGGCCTGTCGGTCTGGAACTTACGCGGCTCGTTCGGCATAGTCGACTCCGGCCGAGAAGACGTGAAATACGAAGACTTCCACGGCCACAAGCTCGACCGAAAATTGCTGGAATTGCTGCAGGAGTTCGAATAGACGGTTTTACGGGCAGCCGGCACGGATCAAGTCTCCTGCTCGTCGTATTGAAAGACCTGCTCTATAGAAACACCGAAGGTCCGCGCGATACGAAAAGCCAGCGGCAGTGACGGTGCGTACTTGCCCGATTCGATGGCAATGATTGTCTGGCGAGTGACGCCAACCTTGTCGGCCAACTGCTGCTGGGTTATCTGCCCGTGTTCAAATCGCAGCCGTCGAACCTGGTTCTGCATTTCACTTTTCGCCATCTTTGCCCCCCCGGCCGTACTGAATCAGAGAAGCCAGACCCTGCACAAGCGTAAAAATGACGAGGCCCCCCAAAAGCGTAAGAGGCATTACGTTAACCGATATAGAGCCATGAGGCCCAACGATACACCAGGCAGTCACGCAAGCGGCAACGAAATATAACCAAAGCACGACATACGCAGCCATAACCGCTCTTTTATGGATCAATTGGTCCCGTTCGTCGAAACTGACCTTCTTTTTTCCTTTGCGGACTTTTTTTTCGATGAAAGGAAATAACCAAAATAAGCCGCCCCAGATGACAATGCCTGCAAACATAAACACCGGCGCGAAGGATATTCCCCTATCATAAGCAATAAATATGGCCACACCGCCCGGGATGAGGAAACAAGCTAATCCCAAAAAGAAATAAAACCATGATCCTACCTTTGTTTGATTCATGATTTTTCTCCTTTATCTCCCCAGCCGTACTGAAACAGAATCGCAACGGAGTAAATCAACATAACGACAACAAATACGCCGATATTGATAATTGGCAGCAGGCAGACCGGAACTGAACCCGTATCTCCGGCAACGAACGATGGGATTATGCTTGCAGCAAACAACACAATCCAGAGCCCGACGAACGCTGCCAGCACGGCGTTTTTCCTGACCGAATTATCCCGCTCGTCGAAATCTACGCCGGAAGGTTTTCGTCTCCAATGGACAAAGACGGCACCACCGGCCAGAAAGATCAGAATGAACCATATCCAGACTTTGACCAGCACTGTTCCTGTCGTCTTGCCCCCGGGTGCAATCATACTTGCAAATACGATTGCCTCAAAGACAAGAAGCAGGATTGCAACTGTTAGAGTGAACCACGCGCCTTTTTCTGTTCTGTTCATGATTAATAACCTCTTAAATTCTTTAGCTTCTCTATGTTTGACAATGTAAAGTAAACTATACATTATGTCAAGTTTATTTTACATTTTTTTTGCAAAAAATTTTATCCCGCAGGACGGAGAAGAATCCCTGGTAATTTGCAATTGCTTTACTGACAAGAGGTTAAGCTGATTTATACAAGATGTGCTCAAAGCTAAAATTTCTGCAGAAACGCCTTTTGTATCCCTTTCCGCCATAAACCTCATGAATCAATAAACATCACAAATTTAATCCCCTATTTCGCAGGTTTTTTCGAAAATATCCAAATTTTCTACTTGACGGATAGTATCATTAATGCTACTATTTAATTATGGCACGTATCGAAGATATTCTCGATCAGGCCGGAAATAATCTAAAGGGTGTGCGTTTCAGCAACTTGTGCCGCTTATGCGATCACTATTTTGGGCAATCCCGGCAGGGAGGTACGAGCCATCGCGTGTATCGGATGCCCTGGAAAGGCGATCCGCGAGTCAATATCCAGAACGATAAGGGTATGGCAAAGCCCTATCAGGTAAGACAGGTGCTCAGAGCTATTGAGAGGTTAAAAAATGAAACGGCCGGCAGAGATTGAACATTATACATATCGGGTGATTTGGTCCGAAGAGGATGAGCAGTTTGTGGGGCTCTGCGCGGAATTCCCAAGCCTAAGCTGGCTGGCTTGTAGCCCGGAGGAAGCTCTGCGGGGGATTCTTAGAGTAGCGTCCAAGGTTGTCAAGGACATGAAAGCCAACGGCGAACCTGTGCCCGAACCAATTTGTTCTAAGCGTTATAGCGGCAAATTCATGGTCCGCGTACCGCCGGAGTTGCACCGACGGATTGCCCTCGAAGCCGCCGAGGAAGGCATCAGCCTGAACCGCCTGATCAGTACCAAGCTTTCTTCATAACACATGTTGCTCAATGATGACGAATGACGCTTTACGAAGAACGTACTCATGTACGGTTTCACCAGAGTTCTTTAGCGAATTAGAGGATTAGAAATCGTAGGGTGGAGGCTCCCTATGGGATGCCTTACGGTATTGCCCCACCATTATTGGTCGGTTGGTTAAGGCTCATTATACGCTGTTATTTGTTATTCCCTTTCGGGCTCTTTAAGCGCGCGGAATAGAAACACCTTCCTTTGAAGATCAGCGTCCGCCGGAGCCGACTTTGCCCTATCTTCCAGTTCCCTAAGCGTGGCGCGAGCTGGCAACCGTAGGTCTTTTATCATTACATCTTTGGACGTCGCAGGCAATTTCTGTGCAATCTCTCGGAGTGCCCGATCTGCTGCTATCTCTTTTGCGTTTAGCTCACGTGAGACTTCTATATGAGCTTTTTCGGACACATCTGCTCGCCGCACAGCTTTTTGCTTTTCTTTGATTTCGGTAAACGCAATAGCAAGCGATCCCACCACTATGATTATAGAAAACAAAGGAGTAAACTTCAATATCTTGCCGGTTAAATAGAATGGTTCGCCACATGTTTTACACTTCTTAGCCGCTTCGTCAAGAGGTTCTCGGCAGTATTTACATTGTTTCATTTATTTCATCCTTAACCAAAAGCAAGACGTTTACGATTTCGTGTATTGAAGTTATTTTTCTTCTGTTTCTATACGGTTTTTGAATCCCTTTTCTCTTGTTGACCTAATCCGGCGATTGTCCATCCTGGTACGTGTTCGAGGTCCAACAGGCTGCTGCTCCCTGGGGTGATAAAAGACAGCTACCTTATCATTTGGTATCTCAAAGCCTTTACTCTTGAGTAACGACCGTATTCGGGGCACCATTTCCTGCTCGATGACCCATTGCTGCTGCGGCCAAATCGCCAGATACAGGCGCACAAAATGCTCATCCGTCGGAAGGGATAATATTTCATAAGATTTCGGAGTCGAAAGGATTACTTCTTCGAACTGGCGGCCAATCTGAACGACTATTTGTGTAAGGCTGGATCTCATCTGTTCCGCAGCTTCTCGACTTGCTGCCGCCACATCAATGTTGACGTGCTGCGCGCCTTTGATGTAGTTGCCAACCGTGGCAATATTGCGGTTTGGAATGACTACCCTCTGCCCAAGATAATTCCGCAGCTTGGTCATTCTGAGCCCCAGTTCCTGCACGACTCCAACGTGCGGCGGGATTTCCACCATATCACCGACGTTGAACTGTTCTTCAAAAACAATGAAAAAGCCTGTAACCATATCTTGAACCAGCCCCTGGGACCCAAAGCCTATAGCCAGACCAACCACAGACAGAGAGGCCAGATAAGCAGTATAGTTGACCCCCAGTTCGTTCAGAATAAAACCGGCGGAAGCGAGATAAACGACATATTTCGAGACGTTAATTAACAGGGAATACATCGTCATTGTACGATTCTTGTGACGACTATAAAGTAACTTCAGCGGCCCCCAATTACAATAAATCATAAAATGGATAATTGCCCTGAACATCAGCAGCAATATTCGGCAGCCCACAGCAATCACCAATATCACTGCCATGCGCTTAATTTTGGACCTTAAGGATTTTGGGGACAGGTAAGATAGCCAGTCCTGATAGTCGCCAAAGCTGTGCATACTGACGAATTTCAAAGCTTGTGTAAGATCCCCTCCTGAGAGCGTAAGATCGGTGGCGGTCAGCTCAAACTGATAGCTGACTTCCGATGTATCTGTTTTGAGCCTGACCGTGTTTGCTTCCAGCACGTATTGACCATTCTGTTCGCCGAGACTGAAATCACCCGCCGGCGTGAGTTTGAAGACAATTTTCCTGTGGCCTATATTGCAAACCCACTCCCCGACAAGTGAAGAACGGACAGCGCCTTGCTGCTCTTTACCAATGATGCTCTGGCTTTGCTGAGACGGTAAAGAGTAAGCACACAAGCAGCAGCAGACCAAAATTGCAGCAATCACCACAGTAGCGGCGAACCGATTCGAGGGGGAAAAATCCTTCAACCGGGGAATACTCCTGTCATAGTGAAAATCCATCATTACTTTGTCCTCAATTTACGTAGTCACTGATTGCCCTGTGAAACGATACACTTCGGCACCGTCGATTTTATCTCACCGGCCTGGAGAATTAAAGGTCCCCGGTATATTTTCTCCACAAAAGCCATTTGCCGACCTAAAAACTCGCTTCTTTACTCTTGACTTTTATTGCTCGCTCAAGGTTGTTGTTCCATATTAACAGCGTATCTCACGGAGTTCACCCCATGAGATAACTCAAAGAACTCCAATAATCTGTGTAGATAGCGTATCTCACGGGGTAAATGTTACCTACAAATTTTGAAAAAAAGTGGAAAAAGGTTAAAAAAGAGGAAGTGGCAGAGGAACAGAGACACAAAGGCACAAAGATTAAGGAAAAAGTGCCGGAAATCCCTAAAAGCTTTACGCGATACGCACTACTCACGACGCAATACGCACAAAGAACGCCGTTTCACGGAGATTTTTTTGAAATTTCCCCGCCCTTTAAGTTGGGATTTCGTATAATACTTAACGAATTCGTATATCGTATGTAGTATGTAGTAAGTGGAATTGAGAACGTTGCCATTTATATTTACTATTGTCCCTGCTTTCGCAGGGATGACAATATTATTTCTCTGTGGCTCAAACAACAGTGTTAATCGGTGTAAATCTGTGTCTAACAGGAAGCTAATTTGAAAAACAAGCCAAAATAATGAAAAAAACAGGTGAAAAAGAGTAGAAAACAACGAAAAATTGAGCTTAATTTGAAAAAACAAAGCCAATTTGCGGTTGGGCGAAACTGACACAAAGTCTTATATGAAAGGTGATTATGAAGAGTTTCAGGCTTTGAGACGGCAAAAAAACAAACCCAATTCAAACCCAAACAAAGCCAATATTATTTAGCCCCCAGATGCTCTGGGGGTTGAAAACCCAAGTTGAAAAAACAAAGCCAATTTTCAAAAGGGCAAAATGACGTTAAATCAATATTAACAAGAAGTTATGGAGATTTTGATGGGCCGGAGCGGCGAAAAAACAAAGCCAATTCAAAGCCAAACAAAGCCAATCCGTCAAAAAGGGGCTGTGGGCAAACAAAAGAGGCCGAGCTTAATTAGCCCGGCCTTGATTTGTGCTGTGCCGATTGCTTCGGATAGCAAATATATGAAAACTTCTCTACCGTCTGCTGCTGGAGCTGGTAGACCTCGGCCGCATATAGGGATTGAAAGGATCTCCATACCCGTCCGCTCCGCCCAGCAAAGGATAGGTAAGAAGCTGCACGCGTTTGCGGAACTTCTCAAAATCGAGATCGCCCTTTGCGAATTCATCGATATCCGACTTTTTCGTGCGAATAACAAGAATCGTAGGCGAGGATGATCCTATGTCGTCTAATGAAGTACCCTGCACTAACCTGGTTCTCGTATTACCATCACCACCTCGTTCTGATACGATTATTTGGTTTTCTCCGGAACGCGTTACCGCAGTAATTGTTGTACCTGTAGCTTGGCCGCTTCCGGTGATAGTCAGAATCACCGATTCGCCCGGTTTCAAACTTCGGATATTGGCGGCATGTTTTAGCGCTTGTATCAGAGTTGTTTTGAGGTTCTCTACCTTCTCTGCGTCATATTTTTCTTCCGGGCGGTCGGGTCTGCGTCTTCTATCGACCTTGTCCGGTTCATACATCTCCTGTCGCATCTGCCGCCAGACGGGATCGCCATCTTCTGCTTTTTGGGTCTCCTGCTCCTGCTCTTGTACATCGGATAGAGGTGATAGCGGAAAATCCACTTTCAGAAGGAACAACGCCCCATAGCCCTGCAGGTACATGCTTTGTATTTGGCCAGTGCCGTCTCCCATGTACATTCCGCTGAACGGATCACGACGTCTGGAGATAAAAAAGCTGCTGCGTACCGTCGTAACGAGGTCCTGCTCAAGGCTCTTCTCGAAAATGCGGGACATGACGCTCATATCTTCGTTTATTGTTAGAAGGTCTTCTGTATTGGTCTGCTCGGAGGGAATGACAAGAACCGTTCCGGTACTTCCGGCCCGCGATCCGAAAGAGAGGCCTCTGGTCATAGTATAGATATTGTCGTTCACGTTTGACACAGACATTTGTGTTGGAGCAGGAGCCGGGGAAGGTGTCGTGGGAAGCACGGGCACCGGCGGCTGTCTTGTTTGAGCCTGTGCCAGCACTGCTGCAACCTCAGCCCTGGATTGTTGCTCAAGCTCGGCTTGTTGTATCTGCAACTCGACAGCTGGTCGGACTATCTCCTTGGCAGAAACAATACCCGCCGTCAACATAGTTAATGCCAAGATTACAATAATTGATTGGATTAGCGTTTTCATTTTTCTTGCCTTTCATTTGAATTGTCAGAATTTCTAATTTCATCCCGGTTCGATTGGCCGGATTGAGTATATGACAAAAAGTGAGCCATATCCTGTTTGGTTCGTATCAGCTCATCTTCCGTCTGCAGGGCTAAAGTTGCTAAAGCATTGCCAAACTTGGCTCTGTCTTTTAGTCTGTTCGATTCTATTTGTTCGAGGGCCGCCGCAATCCGTTGTCTGTCCTGGCTTTGCGCTTCGTTGAAAGACTCGATGAGTTCTATGAGCATTTCATTAGTCACGGCGTTGGAAGCAGCTACGGACTGTAGGGCAACCCGGCTCAGTTCCTGACGGTATTGCTGACTTAGCTCATCTCTGATTCGGATATAACCGTTCGCCAGGCCCAACTGCACATATTGCCTGGTTTCGTCGAGCAGGTTCTGACGAATCTTCGGTTCCAGAGCAGCTCGAATCTGTTCCATATCCGGCGGTCGAGGCCCTGAGAGCCGGCCTGTGGCATAACCGGCTGCAATAAGCAGCACTGCTGCAGCGGCAATTTTACTGAGGCTTTTTGTAGCTCTCAGGCCTTCTACAATCCGGATTCGATTCTTGAGCTTGACCGTATCTGCTTGCCCGGCGGCCTCAGTTAGCTTTGCTATGGTCGATTCGGTCACTTCCTGAGGCGGGCCCGGTGGAATCTGCTCATTCTTGAGAGCTTCTACCGCTTTTTCCAATGTATTTTCATTTTCTTCCATAATACAACCTCACTTACACTCTTTCATCGATAACTCTAATGACTCGCGTAATTTAGCTCTGGCCCGATGCAGTAGTACACCGGCGGCATTAGTCTTTATGTCAAGCTCGTTGGCGATTTCTCGATAGCTCATATCGTTTAGATATCGCAGGCAAAAGGCCTGTGCTTCCTGCGGCGGCAGTTTACTCAGCGATTTTCGCAACTCATCTG
>Ga0268282_1000809_pt1 | contig 14916 bp, 21 predicted proteins | sample saktaG_12_FD_190133 | JGI IMG/M metagenome (GOLD analysis project Ga0268282, IMG submission 190133) | Saline water microbial communities from Sakinaw Lake, British Columbia, Canada - sak_2011_5_24_120m | ecosystem: Environmental > Aquatic > Non-marine Saline and Alkaline > Saline ...
TTGGTTTAATGGGAAAATTGAGACACAAATATGATGAGACAGAGAGGAATCTAAAGAGAATAGAGGGTATTTTATACGAGATTAAGTTGAAAAAATAGAGTTGGGGACAAGTTCCCAATTAAAGGTCGATAGAGGTAAAAATTAAAAATTAAAAATAAATATGAATAAAATTATTGAAATAAATGAAAAAATAAGAAAGATGGATGGAAAGAAGATTGTTTCCCGGATAATTTTCGGAATATTTGCCTTAATAATTGTTTTTGGTACCTTTGGGACTATCGGGGCAGGTGAACGAGGAGTCTTACTTCAATTTGGAGCAGTTAAAGACAGGGTTTTTAACGAAGGTCTTTATATTAAAATACCTCTTATTCAACGAGTGGTTACCGTGGATGTTAAAATTCAAAAAGACGAGATTCCAGCCAGTGCTTCTTCTAAAGATTTACAGATAGTTACTTCAAAAATAGCTTTAAACTATCATTTAGATCCAATGTCAGTTAATAAGATTTGGCAGGAGGTGGGCAAAAATTATAATGCTCGGATTATTTCTCCAGCTATTCAAGAATCGGTCAAGGCAGAAACAGCCAAATTTACCGCCGAAGAGTTAATTACTAAGAGAGAAATAGTCAAAGAGCAGATTAAAGCAAACTTGGCAGTAAGATTATTACAGAACTTTATTATCGTTGATGAATTTAATATTATTGACTTTGATTTTTCAGCAGCCTTCAATGAAGCTATTGAAGCTAAAGTTAAAGCAGAACAGTTAAAGCTTAAAGCAGATAGAGATTTGGAAAGAATTAGAATTGAAGCGGATCAGAGAGTTGCCGAAGCCCAGGGCAAAGCTCAGGCCATTCAGATTGAAGCTCAGGCCTTACGGGCTAATGCTCAAATAGTTGAGCTGCGTTGGATAGAAAAGTGGGATGGCAAGGTACCGACTTATTGGGGAGAGGCCAGTCCTTTTATTGGGATAAATAGATAGCAATTAAGGGACTGTCCCTTATCTATCTAAAGATCATGAAGATAGAAATAGCTAAAAATGCTGGTTTTTGTTTTGGGGTCAAGCGAGCTTTGGCTTTAATAGAGGACAACATTAAAAAGATAAAAAAACCAATAAGTATGTATGGTCACTTGGTTCATAACGAAGAAGTGATAAAAAGATTATTGGCTAAGGGAATAAAAGTAATAGATAATTTAGAAAAAATTAGGAGAGGGACTTTAATTATTACTGCTCATGGTCTGAGTCCTAAAATAAAGGGAAAGTTATTAAAACGAAAAGGATTAAATTTAGTAGATACTACCTGTCCCAAAGTGTTGCTTGTTCAAAATTTAGCTGAACTTTTACATAAACAAAAGAAACAAGTTTTGGTTTTTGGCGATGTTGACCACCAAGAAGTCAAGGGAATTAAAGGGGCGGCTGATGACCAAGCTATTGTCTTTTCTTCGGAAAAAGAATTTAAGAAAATTAATCTTGACCAAAAGAAAAAATATGGATTAGTGGTTCAGACAACTAAGGACTTTGAAGAGTTTAAAAAATTAGAGAAGAAGATTAAAGAAAAGATTAAAGATATAAAAATATTCAATACTATTTGTCAGGCAACTCGCCAAAGGCAAAGCGAAGTGAGAGAATTATCCAGAAAGCATGATTTGATTTTGATAATTGGTTCTAGAACCAGTGCTAATACAACTCGGCTTTATGAAATTAGCCAAAGTATCAATCCTGATACCTATTTTGTTGGGACGAGTCAGGAATTAAAAGGAAGGTGGTTTAAAGATAAAAAAAGTATCGGCATAACCGCTGGAGCTTCCACCCCTGATTGGATAATAAACGAAGTAGTTCAAAGGGTGCAGGATATTAGAAAATAAAAAGGGATAAGTTTTTTTACTTATCCCGAGTTAAGGAACTAATGAGGACGCTTGAGTATTCGTCTGAGAATAAATTCTCTTTCGCATTCTGGACACTGCAGCGTCACTTCATATTCGTTTTCACTCTCGGATTTTATGAGCATCCTCTTTGAACAATCTGGGCAAAATGCCCATTTGTCCAGAGCATTTGCCGAACATAATTTTTCTATCATTTCTTATTACCTCCCTTACTTTTTTCTCTGAAATCTCTTTTGTCTTCCTTGCCTTGCCTGTTTCGTTTATTAAGTAGATATTTTCTCTTATTTTTTATCTCCTGTCAATTATTAAAAGAACTATTTATGAAAACAAAGCGGCTTTATCGCAGTGAGAAAAATAAAATAATTGCCGGAATTTTTGGCGGGTTAGGTGAATATGCTCATATTGACCCGGTTCTTTTTCGGTTAATTTGGATTTTGATTTTAGTTTTTACTGGTTTTGTACCCGGCTTAATTGCCTATTTATTAGCTATTATTGTCATTCCCAAGAAAGCGGAGAAATAGAATCAAGCCGATATCCATATTGACAATCTCTAATAAATATGGTATATATTATACATAACATTAGGTCTTTGAATGGTTTTTTTAAAATATAATAGGAGGAAGCCATGAGAAGAAAAGGATATCCCCACGGTGATCTTCCAGATGAAGAAAAAGCATTTTTGGCCAGAAGAAAAGCCAGTATTGATGAGCGACGACGGGAACGGGAAGAAAATAGAGAGGTTAATTCGGGAGAGAATGATGATTCAAAAAGCGCAGAGGCGGCAGAATCTGCAGAGGCGGCCTAGTCGTAAAGAGCTAACTCCACATCTATTAAGGGCCTTTGTATTTCAAGGCCCTTTTTTATTTGATAAATCAATTAAATCTGATAGAATAATGGATATGCAACAGACTGATTTCGAAGAATTAGTTGACCAGGCAGTTTTAGAATTACCAGAACATATCCGTCAAAAGATGGATAATGTGGAAATTATTATTGAAGAAAGAGCCTCGGTCGAGCAATTGACCAAAGTTGGTCTGCGGTCAGCTGATTCTCTTTTGGGTTTATATCAGGGAGTGCCTCAAACTGCTTGGGGCAGAGGTTTTGGCAATATTTTACCGGATAAGATTAGTATTTTTCAGCAGCCTATTGAGAAATTAGCTAAATCAGACAAAGAAATAGTTGATTTAGTTAAAAATACGGTTTGGCACGAAATTGCTCATCATTTTGGTTTTAGCGAAAAAGGAGTGAGAAAATTAGAAGCTAAAAGGAAAAATAAATGTTAATAAAAGTTAAAGTTCATCCTGAAGCCAAGAAAGAAGCATTAATCAGAAAAGGAGATAATTTTGAGATTTGGATTAGAGAGAAGCCAATTAAGAGCCAGGCCAATCAAGCGTTGATTAATGCTTTGACAAATTATTTTGAATGTCCGCGGTCAGACATCAGGTTAATTAAAGGATTTAGGCAGAGGAATAAGATTTTTGAAATACCTGAGGCGTCAAAAATAAAATGAATTTAATTATTGATTTATCTAAAAAAGAGCCAAGCTTGATTTTAAAGCAAGGCCGCAAAAAAATTGCCAGCCATCACTGGGCTGGTCTTTATCAATTGAGCGAAACGCTTATTTCAAAAATTGATAAGTTTTTGAAAAAGAATAAGGTTAAATTAGCTGAAATTAAAGATATTAAAGTAGTCTCCAGTAAAGAATCATTAATTAGCACCAGAATCGCCAAAGCAGTCGCTTTAGGATTGAAGGCGTGACCTGGTTAAGGGACTTTCCTTGTCTTGACTAATTTATTGGGTTTGATATGATTATTTTAAAGTAAAAAAGCCAAACCAAAGAAGGTTTGGCTTAATTTGTACCTTAAATTTTAAATAGAGGAGGAATGATGATGGGAAAGAGAAATTTTCGGGAGATGTTGGAAAAAAAGTGGAATCTTGGTTTTTTTGTCTGTGTTGGCTTGGATACAGATTACGAAAAGATTCCAGAATGGTTCAGAAATAAGCGTTCTTCAGTAAAAGAGGCGATTTGGCACTATAACCAGGAGATCATTGAGGCGACCCACGACCTGGTTTGCGCCTATAAACCGAATATTGCTTTCTATGAAGGACAAGGAATTCAGGGTATTTTAGCCCTAAAAGCTACTATGGAGTTGATTAAAAAATATACTTCAGATGTTCCGATTATCCTTGATTTTAAACGGGCTGATATTGGTAACACCAATATGGGTTATGTTCGGGAGGCCTTTGACTGGTATGATGTTGATGCGGTGACAGTCCATCCTTATCTTGGCCAAGAGGCCTTACAGCCATTTTTGGACCAGACAGATAAGGGGATTATTGTTCTGGTTCGGACTTCCAATCCCGGAGCTGGTGAGTTTCAGGATCTCCCAATATACGGAGGAATTTTACTTTATGAGATGGTGGCTAAACGAGTGGCTAAACATTGGAACGAGAATAATAACTGTGCGGTGGTTGTTGGGGCAACTTATCCTGGCGAATTGAGTAATATCCGTGGGCTTGTTGGTGATATGCCTATTCTTATTCCAGGAATTGGCGCTCAGGGCGGTGATGTTGAGGCAACGGTTAAAGCGGGTAAAGACAGTAATGGTAGAGGCATGATAATCAATTCCTCGCGAGGCATTATTTTTGCCTCTAAAGATGCCGATTTTGCTGAAGCAGCTCGCCGGGAAACAGTCAAACTGACCGAGATGATTAACCGGTATCGTTAACAACCAAAGGCCAGGTCTTTTGAAAAAAAGACCTGGCCAGAATTTATTAATCAGGATTGATAAGAAGGAGGTAGAGATATGGCTGAAATGAATAGGGAAAAGCGGGAACTTGCTCTCGCCTTATTAGAAGAAGCAGCATTCCGAGGCAATGGCTATTTACGTCTTCAAGAAGCTGCAGTTATTCCAGAGATAGGTGGAATAATAGGGAGAGAACTCTACAGGGCGGCGCGGATACATGGGCTTAATTATAGTCACGTGACCGGAGTGTCAGAGGTAGGCGATCTGATGGCTAAGGAATTTTTCAAGGCCGGTCAAGTCTTCGGAGATTACCTAAGACCGATTTTGATGCTGAATAGTGAGCTGAATATGGAGCTGGTCGCAGGAGATGAAGAAAGCGATGTTACTACTGAAATTATTAGAGCTCAAGGAGACCGTCACGCAGATAGAGTGCTCCTTGTTGGTGATTCAGTAACCGAAGAAGCCAAAAGTGAGTTCGAAACCATAGAAATGCTGGAAAGATTAGGATCAGGAGTTTATAATATCTTGGTTCTGGTGGATTATGAACAAGGAGAAAGTGAACGACTGGAAAGGGAAGGATATAACTTCCACGCGGTCTTTAAGTTTCAAGAACTCTTGGAACTTTATTTGGCAGAAAACAAGATAGATGCAATTATTTACGATGAGCTAAAAATTAGTCTGGCGGCTAGTTGCTAGCCAGACAAGCTCAAGGGCGTTTGATTCTAAAATAAATCAGAATCAGCGCCCTTTTTTGTTTAATGGGAATGAGGTATGATAGAGATGTAACAGGGACTGTCCCTGTATTAATATGACTGATTTAGAAAAATCTATTTTAGCGACTTTGGTTTATCATGATGTTTTAGAACGACCAATAACTGGTTGGGAGGTTTTTAAGTATTTGATACGTCCAGAACCGAGATTGCGTCCCTTGAGTACGACCTCTTTGAATCAGATTTTAGATGTTTTGGAAAACAGTCCGGAATTAGCTAAATTAATTAGCCAGAAAAACGGCTTTTATTTTTTAACAGGTAATAAAAGAATCATTAAACAAAGAATTGAGAGACAAAAAATAGCTGACCAAAAATGGAAAAAAACCAAGCAAATGGTTAAGCTGCTTCAGTTGATTCCCTTTATTCGCTTGGTTGTGGTCAGCGGTTCTTTGGCCATGGATAATCCTAAGAAAGAATCGGATATTGATCTTTTGATTGTCACCCGAAATGGCCGTATTTGGACTTGCCGGGGGATAATCACTTTATTTATTCATTTGCTCGGCCAGCGCCGGCATGGCTACTTAACTAAAGATAGATTTTGCCTTAATCATTATCTGACTGACCAATCATTGAAGATTCCTTTGGCCAGTTTATACAATGCTCAAACTTATGCCCATTTGGTCCCAGTTTGGGAAGCAGAAGAATACGATGTGCCAAAATACAATAAGTTTCAGCGAGCAAATCAGTGGCTCAAGGATTATCTGTTTTTTTATCCTCAAAGCCAACAGGGTTATTTAAGACAAATTAAATCCAATCAATCTTTTACTTTTTCCAGAAGATTAAGAGAATCTATTCTTGACAAAAAGATAGGTGATGCTTTAGAATTTATTTTGAGAAAGGTTCAGACCAGACGAATCAGTCAGGACCCCTTAACTTATCAATCGGGCGGCCGAGTGGTTTTCAATGATGAGCAATTAGAATTTCATCCTGATTCGCCAGAAAAAGGAATTTTAGAAAAGTATAATCAAAAGATGAAGGAGTTGGGATTGACTGAAATGAGTCAAGAAAAAGATTCAGGATTGACGGTCTAGAAATGTATCTTTTAAGGTACGGCCTTAAAAGAGACACCCTTTGCTTGACAAATTAAGTGATTTTAGATAAGATAGAAAGAAGCAAGCAAAGAACAATATCCAATAAACATAATAGTATTTATTGTTTGTTGTTTATTGTTTTTTGATTATTTAATTTTATGGATATTAAACCATTAGCAGACAGGGTTCTCATTGAGCCAATTTCAACTGAGGAAAAGACCAAGTCGGGTATTATTATCCCGGAGACGGTTGAAAAAGAAAAACCCGAGCAAGGTAAGATTATTGCTGTTGGTCCGGGTCGGCCTAATAAACCGATGGGTGTTAAAAAAGGCGATGTGGTCCTTTTTACTAAATACGGACCTAATGAAATCAAGATAGATAATAAGGAATATTTAATTGCCAAAGAAGAAGATATTTTGGCAATTTTGAAATAATTTAGATTTGTTTTTAAGGGTTTGATCTTTTGAGTGTAATCTTCTTGCCTTCAATAGCGTTACTACTCTTAATGCCAAGCCTTAAAAAACATTGAAAATATGGCAAAACAAATTAAATTTGACGAACAAGCCAGACGCCAGCTTAAAAAAGGCGTTGACCGATTAGTTAATGCGGTTAAAGTTACTTTGGGACCTAAAGGCCGCAATGTCGTTTTAGATAAAGGTTTTGGTTCTCCGGAGATTACTAATGATGGAGTAACCATTGCTAAAGAAATTGAACTGGAAAATAAGTTTGAGAATATTGGGGCAGAAATTGCTAAAGAAGTAGCCAGCAAGACCAATGATTTAGCTGGCGATGGCACAACTACAGCCACTCTTTTAACTCAAGCGATTATTAATCAAGGGTTAAAAAACGTTACAGCCGGAGCTAATCCCTTGGCATTAAAAAGAGGCATTGAAAAAGGAGTTGAGGCGGTGGTTAATGCTTTAAGGAAAATGTCTAAAGCAGTAGCTGGCAAAGCAGAAATTGCCCAAGTGGCGACTATTTCAGCTGAAAATTCCGAAGTTGGTGATTTGATTGCCGAAGTTATTCAACAGATTGGCAAAGATGGAGTAATTACCGTGGAAGAATCGCAAACCTTCGGTTTATCCAGGGAGATTGTTAAGGGAATGCGTTTTGATAAGGGATACATTTCTCCTTATATGATTACTAATACCGAAAAGATGCAGGCTGAATATGACGACCCGTATATTTTAATTACTGACAAGAAAATTTCCAGCATCAAGGAAATTCTACCACTTTTGGAAAGTGTTACTAAGAGCGGCAAAAAAGACATTGTTATTATTTCTGAAGAAGTTGAGGGTGATGCTTTAGCTACTTTGGTAGTTAATAAATTAAGAGGCACTTTTAATGCTTTGGCCGTTAAAGCGCCTGGTTTTGGCGACCGGCGCGAAGAAATGCTGGAAGATATTGCTGTTTTAACTGGCGGTCAGGTGATTTCTGAAAAAGTTGGTCTTAAATTAGAAAATACAGAGTTAAAAATGCTTGGTCGGGCGCGTAAAGTGATTGCTGATAAAGAAAATACGACCATTGTTGAAGGCAAGGGCCGTAAGCTGGATATTGAAGCGCGGGTTAATAAAATTAAAGAAGAAATAGATAAAAGTGATTCTGATTTTGACAAAGAAAAATTACAAGAACGTTTGGCTAAATTGGCTGGCGGTGTAGCCGTAATTAAGGTTGGTGCAGCTACAGAAACGGAACAAAAATACAGACAAGCCAAGATTGATGATGCTTTAGCAGCTACCCGAGCGGCCGTAGCCGAAGGAATTGTTCCTGGCGGCGGCGTAGCTTTAATTAGGGCCTTAAACAGTTTGAAGGAACTAAAATTAAGAGGAGACGAAAAGACCGGTTTAGCTATTTTAAGAAGGGCCCTAGAAGAGCCCTTAAGACAGATTGCTAATAATGCTGGTCAAGATGGGGCAGTGGTGGTTGATGAAATTAAGAAAAAGAGCGGCGGATATGGTTATAACGCGGCTAAGAACAAATACGAGGATTTATTTGAGTCAGGTATTATTGATCCAACTAAAGTGGTCCGTTCTGCTCTGGAGAACGCTGCTTCGGCCGCGGCCATGCTTTTGACTACGGAATGTGTGATCACTGATTTACCGGAAAAGAAAGACAGTTCAATGCCTTCAATGGGTGGAGGAATGCCAGGTGGCGGTATGCCGGGAATGATGTAAAATTTGATTTTTGATCAGAAAACACCCCGTAATACTGCGGGGTGTTTTTGATTGCCTAAATAATTAAGATAGAGTATAATAAATCCAGAAAGGAGACCTAAACATGAGTACAACTTTATGGATAATTATCGGCCTAATTGTCGTTCTTTTTCTTTGGCTGATAGGTGTTTTTAATAGTTTAGTTAAATTAAAGAATAGGACCAATGAGGCCTGGTCAGACATAGATGTCCAGTTAAAAAGGCGCTATAATCTGATTCCTAATTTAGTTAATACAGTCAAGGGTTATGCCAAGCATGAAAGAGAGCTTTTTGAAAAAGTGACTAAGGCGCGGACAGCGGCCATGGGCGCTCAAACAGTTGAGGAACACGGCAAGGCAGAAAATATGCTGGCTGGCGCCTTAAAGTCATTGTTTGCCGTAGCGGAAAATTATCCGGACTTGAAAGCTAATCAGAATTTCCTGGAATTACAAAGAGAATTAAGTGATACAGAGAATAAGATTCAGGCGGCTCGTCGCTTTTACAATGGCAATGTCAGGGACTTTAATATTAAGATAGAGAAATTTCCTAATAATTTAGTCGCCGGCACGCTTGGCTTTAAGAAACGGGATTTCTTTGAAGTAGAGGAAGAGGCGGCTCGTGAACCAGTTGAGGTAAGTTTTTAACCGCTACGAGGGCAAGAGTTAATTTTCAAAAGACGCAAATTTTTCTCCAGCGAAAAAAATTGCTCGGCTTTCGTCAAAATTTTTCGCTAAAGCGAAAACCGAGCAATTTTGACTTCAGACGCTTTTGAAAATCAACTTTTGTCCTCGCTTGTAATAATATTCAATGGCCACTCTTTATACTCACAAAGATAGCAATATCCGCCGGACTTGGATATTGATTAGTTTATTTCTTGTTTTTATTATCGGTTTAGGCTGGGTTTTTTCTTATCAATTTAACAGTCCGATTATTTTGGTGGTAGCAGTTATTTTTAGTTCTTTAATGAGTTTTACCTCCTATTGGTATTCGGACAAGATTGTTTTGCGAATGAGCCGGGCCAAGGAGATTAAAAAAGAAGATAATCTTCAACTATATCGTTTGGTGGAAAATCTTTCTATCACGGCTGGCCTGCCTCTACCGAAAATCTACCTGATTGATGAAATAGCCTCTAATGCTTTTGCGACCGGCCGCAATCCGGAACACGCGGTTATTGCCGTGACCAGGGGGCTTTTAGAAAAATTAGACCGTTCTGAACTAGAAGGGGTTTTAGCTCATGAATTAAGCCATATCGGCAACCGGGATATTCTTTTACAGACAGTCGTGGTTATTTTAGTCGGTTTGGTGGTTTTGCTTTCTGATTGGTTTTTACGCTGGACATTATTTGGCCGAGGCCGCCGCGATAGCCGCCAAGGCGGACAACTGGCTGGCATCATGATTCTGATTGGCTTTGTTCTGGCTATTTTATCTCCTTTTTTTGCTGTTTTAATTCAAATGGCTATTTCCCGCAAAAGAGAATTCTTAGCTGATGTTGATGGCGCTTTGTTAACCCGTTATCCAGAAGGACTGGCCAGCGCTTTAGAGAAAATTTCCCAAGACCGAATGCCTTTACGAGTCGCCAACAAAGCCATGGCTCACATGTATATTACTAACCCCTTTAAAGGCAAAAAAGTTTCCAGGTTTTTTATGACCCATCCGCCGGTTGAAGAAAGAATAAAAAATCTGCGGGGACTGGAGATATAAAAATATGGATAAAATAATTTGTGTTTTTGGAGCTAGTACAACCTGGGGAGCTTGGGATAAAGAAAGAGGCGGCTGGGTTCAGAGATTAAGAAGGTATTTTGAAGCCAATAAAATTGGTAATGGCTATATCAGCGTATATAATCTTGGGGTTGATGGAGATGATACAAATGATTTATTAGAAAGATTTGAATCTGAAACAAAACAAAGAATAAAAAAAGGTTGGTATAATGAAATTATTATAATATTTTCAATAGGAGCAAATGACTCTATGTATGTAAAATCAAAAGATAGTCCACAGGTTAATTTAGAAAAATTTGAGAATAATTTAAAGGAATTAATAAAACAGGCTAAGAGGTTTACAAAAAAAGTTATTTTTAGTGGAGGATTAAGGGTGGACGAATCAAAAACAGCGCCAGTTCCCTGGGGTAATAGCTTATACTATACTAATAAGAACATTCGGAATTATAACCAAGTGATAAAGTCGGTTTGCAAGGAACATAAATTATTATTCGTAGATATGTTTGATTTACTTGATAAAAAAGATTTAGAGGATGGATTGCATCCTAATTCCCAAGGCCATCAGAAGATATTTGAGAAAGTTAAAGATTTTTTATTGGAGAATAAATTAGTGGAGAAATAATATGAATCTATTTGAAAAAGAACCACAACAAGAATCTTTAGAAAATTTTCAACAGGAGATTCAAGATTTAAAAGACGAAGAAATAGAAGAAAAGAAGGAAAAAGCTAATCCTGATTTGATTAATATTCAGGTAGAAAAATTGACTCCAGAAGATATGAAGGTTTGGCAGATTTACAAAAAGCTGACTGAAGAGAATATTACCAAAAAAGATGTTCAAAATTTTGAAGAATATAGAGAATCGGTTTATTCTGATAAAGAGCCGGCGAGAAAGAGTTTCGCTGAGTTTTTAGCGAATAAATTAACTATTTTATGAGGAGAGAAAGAATTAAAGAATATGAAGTCGCCTAGCTAATAACAAATTAATATTATGAGTATCTTTGATGTAATTTTTGGATCAGGCAAGAAAATATCGCGGCTTGATTTTGAAAAGGCCTTGCGTAATATTCCGGAATTGTCTGATAGAGAAAGAGCTTATGTCAGCGGTATTTTTCAGGACTCTTTAAAAAGCGGCTTAAGCAAGTTTGAATTGAAAAAAGAAATTAGCCGTTTAAGGCATAAGCCCGACGACCTATTGGATTCTTTTGAAGTAGAGAAGATAAAACAGAAATTAATGGCCTATTTTTAATCAAGGAGAGGTCGCATAGTGGCCGAGTGCACCGCCTTGGAAAGACGGCATACCGCAAGGTATCGCGGGTTCGAATCCCGCCCTCTCCGCCAGTTTACAATTTCGAATTAATTTACTTTTTTAATTAAACAAATATATGCCTCAAGATAAAAAAGTTGGGGTTAAAGCTGGTGTCGGCGTTATGATTTTAAAAGATAATAAGGTTCTTTTGGGTAAACGGCACGAAGATGCTAAAAAAGCTGATTCGGCGCTTCACGGCGAAGGCACCTGGACTATGCCGGGAGGTAAAATTGATTTCGGCGATACCCTTGAAGAGGCAGCCGCTCGGGAAACGATGGAGGAAACCGGCATTAAAATCAATCAGGATAAATTAAAATTTATCAGCTTAACCAATGAGCGGGTTAGCGACGCCCATTTTGTGACTATCGGCTTTTTATATGAAGGATTTGAGGGCGAGCCGAAAGTGATGGAGCCCGATGAAATAACCGAGTGGCGTTGGTTTGCTCTGGACAAATTGCCGGAAAAAATATATTTTCCCAGCGCTAAAATTCTTAAAAATTATTCAGAAAACATAGTTTATAATCGTCACCAATAAAATGTATGCCCTTAAAAGAAATACAAAAACAAGTTGATGATTGGGTTAAACGATACAAGATTGGCTATTTTAAGCCGTATGAAATATTGGCTCATTTAACGCAGGAAGTTGGTGAATTGGCCAGGGGAATTAGCCATCTTCATGGGGTTGAAAAGAAAAAGTATGGTCAAGGAGCCAAAGATTTAGGAGATGAAATAGTTGATGTTATTCTTGCGCTGGTCTGTTTAGCTAATTCCAAAGACATTGATTTAGACAAAGCCTTTAAGAAAATGATGAAGGAAAAGCTTAATAAAAGAGATAAAAATCGTTGGGAGAAGAAAAAATGAAAATCAAGGATAAAAAACTTCATCGGATTGCTTCCACGGCGATTATTTATCGAAAGACAAAAGGCGAAATTAAATACATAATTACTCAGCGAAGTTTGGAAGAGAATGCCTTTCCTGGAATGTGGACCGTGCCCGGAGGCACGTTGGAGACTGATGACTATATCAACACACAAAAGACGACTAAGGACCAATGGTATTTTGGTTTAGAGAAATCTTTAAGAGGAGAGATAAGAGAAGAAGTTAATTTGGATGTTGGAAAAATTAAGTACTTGCTAGATATTGTCTTTATTAGACCAGATGGAATGCCGGTAGTTATCCTGAGTTGGTATTGTCCATACAAGTCAGGCCGGGTAAAATTAGATGAAGATAACATTGATTATGCTTGGGTTACTTATCCAGAAGCTAAGAAATACGATTTAATTGAGGGAATTTTGGAAGAAATAGCCATGGTTGATAAAATACTTAAAGGAAAAAATAAAGATAGCGTGCAATATAGATGCTAAAATAATATGAATAAAAGACTTATCGTTATTATTATTTTAATAATTATTTTGGGCGGCTATTGGTATTTAAGTAAGGGAGAAGAGGACTCTGAATTAAATCAAGATTTATGCGGCAATGGTATTTGCGATGAGGGGGAAAATTTTGAATTATGTCCAAGCGATTGTAAAGAAATCCCCGAGCGAGAAACATGCGGACCAGATAATAGCGGCTATTGTATTGATTTCAGAGAGGAATGCGAATTAAGTTATCAAGGTATCGGACCAGATAAATGCAAACGAGGCAGGTCAGCAGAGTGCTGCGTGCCAAAATATTAATTATTATGATTAGTTCTCCAGTAGATGAAATAAAAAATAAGTTGGATATTGTTGATGTAATTCAGGGATATATTCGATTACAGAAAGCTGGCCAGAATTACAAGGCGCTTTGTCCTTTTCATTCGGAAAAGATGCCTTCTTTTGTGGTTTCGCCGGAAAAACAGATGTGGAAATGTTTTGGCTGTGGGGCCGGTGGTTCTATTTTTGATTTTGTTATGCAAATGGAAGGAGTGGAATTTGGCGATGCCTTGCGGATGCTGGCTCAGCGGGCCGGGGTAGAATTGAAAAAAGTAGACCCTAAATTGAAAACCGAAAGAACGCGGCTTTATGAAATTTGTTATTTAGCCAATCAATTTTTTATCAAGCAGTTGGCCGCCAGTCAGGCAGGTAAAAATATTCAAAAATATCTGGCTGTTCGCGGGTTAATGGCAGCTGCCATTAAAGATTGGCAGATTGGTTATGCGCCTAAGCAATGGAGAGCTTTGATAGATTTTTTAGGGAGCAGGGGATATTCTGATGATGAAATTTCAAAGGCAGGTCTAATTGTTAAAAAAGAGGAAAAAAACGAATATTACGATAGATTCCGCGACCGAATTATTTTCCCTATTCATGATTTAAACGGTTTGGTTATTGGTTTTACGGCCCGGGAAAATCCTGAACAGCCAGACAGCCGAATGGGTAAGTATATCAATACGCCCAATACCTTAATTTACGATAAAAGCCAGGTTATCTACGGGCTAAACAAAGCCAAATTGGATATTAAAAAAGAAAATCTTTGTGTTTTAGTAGAAGGGCAAATGGATGTTTTAATGGCTCATCAAGCCGGCTTTAAAAATGTGGTGGCCAGTTCTGGGACGGCTTTGACGGAAAAGCAACTAAGAATTCTCAAACGCTATACAGAGAATTTAGCCACGGCTTTTGATATGGATTTAGCCGGGGAAATAGCCACTAAACGAGGAATTGATTTAGCTCTTCAATTTGGCTTTAATACTAAGGTGATTAACTTGCCTGAAGAGCAGGATCCGGCTGACTGTTTGCAAGAAAATTCTTTAGTTTGGTCTCAATTAGTTAGTCAAGCGACCAGTTTGATGGAATTTTATTTATCCAATACTTTAAAAAGATATGACGGACAAACAATTGAAGGCAAAAAGGAAATAAGCCGGATTCTTCTACCGGAAATCAAAAAAATTCCCAATAAGATTGAACAGGCTCATTGGCTTCAGGAATTGGCCAGACGGCTAAGGGTTCAAGAAACGGTTTTGGTTGAGGAAATGGCGAAAATAAAACAAGTTGATCGTGTTGCTATTGAACAAAAAACTGAAGATAATGGCCAGCCAAAAATAGTTAATCTGGAAGAATATGCCTTAGGTCTTATCCTGACTAATTTAAGAAAAATGAAAAGGTTTAAAAGGGAGCCAGCTTATTTATTTATTAACTCCGAGTTAGCGGAAATATTCAAAAATTTAAAGAAAGGCAAAGGTAAGGGGAATAATTTAAAAAGTTTCCGAGAGAGATTACCTATTAATTTAGCTAATCAATTAGATGAACTTGTTTTTAAAACAGAAGCCCAAAAGAGTTTATCGGATAAATTTGA
>Ga0268282_1000810_pt1 | contig 14896 bp, 12 predicted proteins | sample saktaG_12_FD_190133 | JGI IMG/M metagenome (GOLD analysis project Ga0268282, IMG submission 190133) | Saline water microbial communities from Sakinaw Lake, British Columbia, Canada - sak_2011_5_24_120m | ecosystem: Environmental > Aquatic > Non-marine Saline and Alkaline > Saline ...
TGCAGTCAACACGGCTGGCACAAAACCAGCCGCGAAATAGAGGATTTGGATTCAAGACAAACCCGAATAATCCAATACGCCTAACTAACATAAAATACCGCGGCCTTCAGGCCGCGGATATTTATTTTGAGTAAAAATATGCGAGGGTTCTAAGATTGAATATTTTTATAAACATTAATCATAAGTGGTACTATGGTTTCAATTGGAAAAAACGACTTATACGTTGCAGGGATAATATTATTACTTTGCTTGTCTTATGGTGCCTACAAGTTTGTCTCCCACGAGAAGAAGGTTGACGCATTCACAGGCCAATACGATACAGTCCAGGTTGGCTGGGGGAAGATATTCAATTTAGCCTTAAATTTGTCTCAAGTCGAGGATGACCGCCTCAAGTCCACTTCACACTCTCAACAATACAATCTCACTCTACTCTCCCTAAAATTATACGATGAGATGGGCCTAGTCTTCAACGGAATGCGCCCTGAAATGGAGGAGATGTGGCGTCTTGGAGCCGCCCTTTCCGGGGAGGAGCAGGTGAAGGCCGCCGATGTTGTAACCTTGCAAAGAGACTATTATAATGCGTATGGGAATCTGATTATTGAGGAGGTGCGCCTTCGAAAGAAACTTAAGGAGTATTTGGAAATAAACGGTAGTTCAGGCCCCATTGAGCTTGGAAGTGCTAATCTTCAGAAGGCTTACGATGAGGTTTCCGGGTTTAGAAACAGGCCCTTAGTCTCGTACGCCGAGTTCAAGGTGGTGGTAGAGGAAAATCGTTTTAACCCGTTCGCCTGGTAAGTGACTGCAAGTTTTCTTAAATTCCGTGCGAAATGAAATTCCTGATCACGCTATCTAAGGAACATCCGAATCTCCCCTTGATGGAACTTAAAAGCGTCCTTGAAGGCGGGGGATTAAAGTATAAGCTGGCTGACAAGGGTGAGGCTGGGGTTTTGCTGGCCGTGACAGGAAGTGATGAATCGTTTCTCAAAAGGCTTGCTTTTTCAAAGACTGCGGTAAAGATTGTCGGAAAGCAGTGTGACGGGAAAAACCTAATTAAACTTGAAAAAATCATTTCAGACGGCTCTTTCCGAGTGAGCTCGTCTGACAAGGAGGTCGAGCGGAGTTTGGGTGCGAGGCTTGGATCTTGCGGTTTGAAAGTCGATCTCGTAAGCCCTGACTTTAACGTTGTGGTTAAGGATGGTTTTGTCGGCATTGACATTCCCTTAAACCGGGATTTCAATTCCCGCAAACCCCAGCACAGACCGTTCTTCCACCCCACGAGCATGCACCCGAAGTTTGCGAGGGTGCTCGTAAACCTCGCGCAAGTTAAGGCAGGGGACATGGTCTTCGACCCATTCTGCGGGACTGGCGGAATACTCATCGAAGCCGGGCTTATAGGAATGAGACTATCCGGCTGCGATGTCGACCAGCAAATGGTTTCCGGCTGCAAGAAAAATCTCGGACACTATGGACTGTCCGGTGAAGTCGATAAGGCTGACGCGCTCACCCACAAAACCTGCGCAGACGCAATCGTAACCGACCCCCCATACGGGCGAAGCTCGTATATGACTGGGAAGGACGCGCAACAACTTTTTAAAAAATTCATCACACACGCGGCAGAAACACTCCCCCCGGGAAAACGGATGGTTCTCGTAGCCCCCAGCCAATACAAACTCGAATTCCCAAAATTCAAAGTCGACGCCCACTACGACATCCGCATGCACAAAAGCCTAACACGAAGAATATGGGTTACAAAGAAAATTTAATTAAAAAAAGTCAGATGGAATAATCATTTTACATAAATAACTCTCGAATTATTGTTTGGTTTTCACTCAAACACCCACTCAACAAAACCAATCCACAGATCAACAATACCTCGTGAATACCAGATGGAAACTTCATTTTTCAATTATTTTGACGTTTATTCTGGGGTCACATCTGCAATGATCATTGCATTGTAATCCTTTTTGATATTCCCCCAAAACTTCAATTGTTTCCCCTACTTTAATTTCTGTGAAGTCTCCAGTCATCTGGATGTAACTGGTTTCATCCACGAGGAAAAAATGATCAGAACATTCTGGATAATTAATCTCCGTTCCTGTTTTCAGAATCCCCTTCAAACCCACGTTATCGTTACTATTCAACTCTGCTAATCCAACAATTTTATCAATAACTCTAAGTCCCGGCATCCTGGTAGTGGTTGAAGAAGTGAAGAGTGTTGTCGTTGTCTGAGCTTCATATTGATTACACAAGAAATTTATGTACCCACACGATACTCCAAAGCGACTACTTTTTCCCGGGATTGAGGTTGGAGTTTTTCCCGCGCAATTACGCCGCATGTCGCTTGGCGCACATAATCTTAGAAGGTCTGGTTTCACAATGCATTGATTATCATCACATGCAGGAATCGAGAAACAGGATATGTGTTGCGATATTAAATATCCACACCGTCGATTCTCACACCTTACTTCTCGTTCTCTTTCCCAGGAATCAACGAATTTTCTTGAAATTGAAGTATAACTTCCATATTGTGTACATGGACAACAATCTTCAATAACAAACACACAATCATCATCTGATTCACAGTATAGAGTCTCATTATACCTTAAGATACTAGTTGAACTCGAAGCTGTTGTATTCGTTTGGTTTTCACTCAAACACCCACTCAACAAAACCAACCCACAGATCAACAATCCCACGCGAATATCAGACGGATTTTTCATGTTAGTGGTTTAAGTTTGCATGTGAAGGATTCACATACTGGTTCAGAGTAACAAGATGGATGGTGTGATATGGCTGCAAGACATCCCACACCCTTGCAATTAATGGGTATTTTTTCATTCCATTCTTCTCTATATCCCATGGAAATTACTGTATTACTCCCCATCATATTACACGGACAACACCCGTCTTGAACCATCACACAGTTTCCATCATAGATACAAAATCTCATCGGATCATCAAAGTAGGCTACACCCATATGAAAAATAATCCAACCTAACACCAAATACATTAGTATTGCGAATTTCTTTTTGGTTAGTCCCATTTCAACACCACATCATAAAGTGAATAATGTATCTTTGTGTTTTTCTTTTATTATTTCCTATATTCTTTCATGGTTGGTCGTGAACTCAGGCTTTTTGAGGGTGAGAAGGTTACTGCGGTTTTGACTCCGCACCCGATTTCATTCTATAGCATGCACTTGCTGTGGGTTTACATGATTCTCCTTTCAGCCGCTTTCTTTCTGGTAAGCGACGCCTTGACTGGGTATGTGGGCTCTCCCACACAAGCTTTCACACTCGGATTCTTCGGGAAAGCGGATTCACCGCTCATCTCAAAGACTCCTATCGTGAACGTCTTTGCACCCCTTATTGATAAGGCACTTGGCGGAACTCTATCATTTTCGGTAAAATACGGGATAGTCTTCTTCTGGCTCACCCTCCTGTTCATTCCCTCGCTCTTCTACTCTATCATGCGGATTTCGTGGAAGTGGACTGTCTACACGACTTCTTCAGGGATAGCAAGCATTATACTCGTACTTCTCTCCGGCATGCCTGAAAAGACCGTTTACGTTGTTGCATCAGTCTTCGGAGTCTGTGGGATGCTTTTAGTGGACCTTTACCGTCGGGGACACCACTACATAATCACGAACAACCGCCTGATCACTGACGTACGCTTCATCTACAATGTGAGAGACGACATAAGCTACGACAAGGTGAACAACCTGGTCATGAACCAGTCGCTTCTCGGGAGAATATTCGATTTCGGAACCGTCATGCCCTTGACTGCTTCAGGATTGGGCACTGGATCCGATTTCACAGCAGTCACGATTGGTGGCGGAAAAAGTTTTTCCGAAGGTGCTATGGTGGGCGGGGCATTGACTGGGGGCCGGAGCATTAATCTTCCAAGGGGCTTGTCCCAGTTTTCTCTTGTGGGAGTCCGACACCCGCGCACTGTGATAGACAATATCTCCGAGTTCGTGCACGAGGATAATGAGGTGCCGTATCTCAAGAAGATGTCTGACGACATGGGCGAGCTTTTAGGAGAAGTTAAAGGGAGGCGGAAAAAGACCAGTAAGGCTGATGATGGTTTGTGAGAATGCAAATTAAGGTTCTTTTCTTCGTGTTTTTCTTGTCGTGTAGTGCTGCGGCATTACCGGAGACCTTGGATTACAAGCATGTTGTTGTTATGGAGCCGGACTTTTCTGATTGCCTTGAGATTCGTGGAGGCTCGACCAAGGAGCGGTTTTACGTAATCAATGACTGCGATGCAGACTTTAATGTTAAGTCTATACTGGGTGAGGAAGTAATCTCGGTTGAGGCTGGGGAGTCTAAGGGTCCTTTTGGTTTAAGGCAACTTGATTCGAGTGCATGCATCAGTGACATGTGTGATAGTTCACTTCGTGTGGGTTCACCTGAATTTCAGGGTTGTGTTAATGAGTGTTTGGGGGAGAAGTCTGATTACATTTTGTATGGCCGTGTCGGGTCTGAGGATATTGTAATTCGTGGTGAGGTTTTCGAGCAGGATAGTTATGATAACTCTTTTTTAAATCGGTCTGTTAATCTTTTTAGATTAATTGTTTTCCCAGTAGTATTGTTGGTTTTTCTCGGATTTCAGTTGTTGGTTTTTGATAAAAATAAGGATTTATTTGCGAGGCATGCTGTAAGAAATTTTATTGTATTATTTTTTTGTGTTGTTTGTCTTTGGTTTTTGAAAAAATAGAGAATCAGGGGGTGTCTTATGTTTTCACTAGTTTTACTCTCTTTTGTTTCCCCCTGTGTTTGAAATATTGTCTTTCTAAGCCCAGGTCGAAATGCAGTCTGATCCGGCAGGCAAAGCTATTTCCACCAATGCTATTGCAATGGATATGATTATCAATCCGATAATCACGTGGACTACTGCGTTTTTCGCATCCGTCCGGGCCTTGCTGTTGTCTGCTGAGACCACCCACGTAACACCCATAATCACGATCATGAGCGCCGCGAGACCTGAGGCAATGTAGACTAACAAGTCATAGAATACTTCGAGTATCTCACATATCTTGTCTCTAGTCTCGTTTAGTGTCACGTTTGCAGCACTAACTAGGCTTGAGAGTATTAGAAGTATGCTAAAAACACCTATTGTCTTGGACATGTTCATCTTATCACCCCTCTCTTTTATGTATGTCGGATAGACCCAACATCATAGTATATATACGACTTTCTAATATATAACTAAAAATTGTTTACTATTTTCTCAATTTTTCTAAACAAATGACATTTTAATTTACCTAACTATCCGACAAAATTCATTATTAATTAACAAAATTATATTTTATTTATTTATTCATAATAAAATACTATACTTATTATTTAAAAAATAATAAAATATCAACAAGTTCCCTCTTAAATCAGCCCCAAAAACATGGAGGTTTTTAACCACATCAAGTAATTATTAACCCATAAACATAGAATGAAATTTGATGAGCTCGACCTAACAATCCTAAACAATCTTCAACAAGACGGTAGAATGAGCTTCCGAGAGCTCGGAAGAAAGCTTAACGTCCCCCACACTACAGTATTTACCCGCGTCGAGCGACTGAAAAAAAACGGTGTTATAAAAAAATTCGCTGCAATGCTCCACCCTCATGAAGTGGGAGGTCAGATAAACATGATTGTTGTTGATACCCCTCCTCGAGAGTCTAAGGAGATGGCAAAAAAGATTGCCGAACTTGACGAGGCTAAAAAAGTTTTCAGGACTTTCGACGGTAAAATAATTATCAAGGCGGTAGTAGCAAACCATCCTCAAAAGAAGGGTATTGAAGACTTTCTGACTCAATTGGATGGTTACCCGTTCACACTCTACACCATAAACGACATCGTCAAGTTCGACCACACTGTCTCCAAAGAAGTTCTAAGGTAAACTACCTGATTATCTTATACGGCAGATGATCAAACTTTAATCCCTCGGGACCCCGCTCTTGCGGCATTCTCCGCTCCTTTCGCTCCTTTACTTCATCAATGATGAACTTTGGCGCGATCAAAGCTTCTCTGCGTCTTATGCCCCTAACATCAGTGCTCCTGAAAGTCCCCACAAAGTAGGGTAGAAACAAGACTCCCCGGGAACTTACCGAGACAGCCGAAAAAATACTTTCAAGAAGTGAAGCGATTGTTGGTGAATGATAATTGATCTTATCGACTTTAAACTTCAATCCCGAGATCATCTTTACCACCAGAAACTTCTTTAAGTCGTAAATTCCCCCGAAAAGATGCGGCATGTTAATGGTCGCCGAAGCTACACTTTCCTGGTCTTCACCCACATCCTCACTTTGATGGAGGGATCTGTTAATGTCACCCGGCTCAGTACCTAAAATGCTATGCGCGAACATGGGGATAAGATCCATAACCTCCTCTATGGCATAAACGGCAATAGCCATAATATTTTTAAGAGTAGAATAATGAATGAAAAAACCACCTCTCTCACTCTTTTTAATAACTTCCTTAGACTCTAATATTGTGGCAACCTTCCCATCCAAATGCTTGTAAGGAATCTCACCATGCTCTAAAAGACCAACTAGCTCCGATTTCGCATCTTCAGGCAACTCAATAATCTCCCTTAAAACAGGCGAACTTTCAACAGAGTACGTTGTAGCCCCAACCTTTCTCTTCCTAATAAGGTAGTAGAGGTCTCCATTATTAAGATTTACAAACAAAAAGTCGTCTTGCTCAGTTTTTCCAAGGGATTTACTTTCAACGTAGACGTCTCTTGAAACTGTGACTTTGAACATGGCGACCGGCGCATACCTCGTCTCAACCTCCTCCATTTTCTCAGGACTCGCTCTTGACCATGCCCTTTTTTTCCTCCGCTTAGACTCAAAGTACGCCAAGACTTCACCCCTTTTCTTCCCGGGAATGAAAATATGGTCATCACCCAAAAACCGTTTTTCAGTCAAACCCGTCCGAGTCATAAAATTCAGCATCGAATCCGAAAGCTTAACCCCCCTGCCGTCAAGACTCTCGACAATGTTGAAACGATTAATAAGGCTTATCGGCTTACCCCGAACATAATCCAAAGCCTCCCCAGTGAAATCCGAAGTTGTGATGAAAGCTCCCCTAACAGCTCCATGAGATTCCATCTCCCTCTCAAGCTCTTTTACAAGTCTCATATCGACTTCTTTTTTAAACGGAGTAGCCCTCACAATAGAGAGTATCTCACCCCCCATAGGATTCGTTGTAACCGCCTGGACAATAACGCTTCCGTCAGAAATCTCTCGCACAGATTTAACCACAAAATCCATGCTTAAAATATATGATTCGATGAACGATCGAAATTCAGCCGAGTCAACACCAATCCTGTTTGATAATTCAGTCATCTCTAACCCTGCCCGCTTTTAATCTGAGCGATCTCAGTGTTCTGTATCTAACCTGGTTTTTCCTATTGACGTAAGTACCCTCATAATACGGAAGGTATGCCACTTTTTCCAGCATGGTTTCAGACCCGAAGAAAAGGGACATTCTTCTAAGGGTGTCTTGGATTTCAAACCTGATTTTATCCGACATTGAATCAGATTTCACGTTTCGCTCAACGATATAATACTCTTCGAGGTTGTATCTATCCTGATCTAATGGGAGTACGTTCACGTTTGAAAGATAAGTAGCCTCGTTTTTCTCAACCACACCCACAAGTTTCCTCGCCTTAAGCTTTAAAAGAATCCCCGTCTTTTCATGCAAAGTAAGGTCAGTTCCTAATCCAACCTCTATTGCGGAAATATTTCTTGCACGCACAATCTCCCCAAAAATCAAAATTCCATTATCACTCAAGTCTGAAGTCAACCCTAAAAAATCGACGTCATCTAAAATCAATTTCTTAGGAAAAAAACCCGTTCTCAAAAAATACAGTCTTCCAGTATTCAGGTTTACAAAGAAGCTTTTTGAAATATTGTTTAAAGTCAGTGAAACCTTCGCAATCGGTGCGAGCTTCCGCGTAACGGCCACAATCTTCTCGATTGGCTTTCCAAAAAGAGATAATGATTTTTTCGCCTTATCTCCGAGTATTTTTTCAGCATTCTTTTTTGACAGATTGTCTTGGAAGCTAAATTCGTATACGAACAACTCTTCTTCAGACTCTTTCCCCCCCACACTCGAACCATGCTTTGAGGCAAGTCTTTCGAATTCGGCAGAGTCTACAAGATCAATCGGTTTTTTCGAGGCGTAGTTGTACGATCCCTGCGTGAAGTCTGAGAGGGAGATTACAAGAGCTTTAGAATAATTTTCTTTTTCAACCTCCACCATGATCCTCTTCAAATCCACCTCACCAACCTTCCTCTTTTTGAAGTAAAAAAGGACGAGAGTCACCGAAGTTTCACCTGCATGCTGTGACTCTGCCTTAAAGGAGGCACACTTGCCTTCAAGTTTAACAGACTTTATGGAAAAACCAAGCTCGTCCAATAATGTTGAAACTGTATCCTCAACATCCGAGAATTTAGTGGGAAGCAAAGTTTTCATTCTATTTAAACGATTTGATTCAATAATAATACTATTTTAGCCGAGTTTAAATTAAAATGAAAGGTTCAGAAGCTATTGTTAAATCACTGATTGAGGAGAAAGTTGAAAACGTCTTCGGAATAATCGGAGGCTCCATAATGGAGGTGTACGACGTATTCTACGATACAAAAGAGCTTCGACACATCATGATGCGCCATGAACAGTGTGCCGCGCATGCGGCGGAAGGCTACGCTAGGGCTAAGGGGGAGACGGGTGTGTGTTTTGCGACTTCCGGTCCCGGGGCTACAAATCTCGTCACAGGGATTGCTGACGCTTTCATGGACTCTGTTCCTATTGTCGCCTTCACTGGTAATGTTCCAACCCACCTCATCGGAAACGACGCCTTCCAGGAGGCTGACATTGTCGGCATTACCCTGCCGATTACGAAACATAATTTCCAGATAACTGACATAAACTCTATTCCCGAAATCATAAGTCAAGCGTTCCACATCTCTACTACAAGACGCCAGGGACCAGTCTTAGTAGACATTCCAAAAGACATGCAGACTGAGCAGCTTACGAAAAAGTTTGCTTATCCCAAGAAAATTTCAATGGCTGGATACCGGGATGTTAAAAGCGGAGGACACCCCAACCAGATTAAGGCAGCGGCGAAAGCGCTCATTGAAGCTGAACGGCCGGTTCTTCTGATTGGGGGTGGAGTCATCTCTTCGGGCGCTTCCCCGGAGCTTGCTAAATTAGCTGAGTCATTGAACATTCCGGTCACCACTACTCTTATGGCCAAAGGCGTGATCCCTGAGGATCATCCACTGTGCCTTGGCATGCTGGGGATGCACGGCAGGAAGGCTGCTAACCTAATAGTCAGCGAATGCGACGTCTTGTTCGCCCTAGGATGCAGGTTTTCCGACAGAATCACAGGCAGTGTTAAATACTTCGCTCCAGATGCATTGCTCATCCACTCTGATATTGATGCGTCTGAGATAGGGAAGAATGTTGACGTGGACATTCCAATCGTTGGGGATGCAAAGCTTGTCCTTCAAAACATTCTAAAGGTCGTCTCCAAGATGAAGTCTAAACCAAACAGTGTTTGGGATAAAAAGGTCAAGTCGTACATAAAAGAGTTTGCACCGCTAATGGATTATGATAATACTCCGATAAATCAGCATAGGGTCATGAAGGAGGTCAATAAGATTATTGACGAGAAAACTATTATTACAACCGAGGTCGGGCAATGTCAGATGTGGGCTGCACACTTCATTAATGTGAAGAAACCTAGGTCTTTCATATCCTCTGGTGGACTGGGTACCATGGGCTTCGGATTCCCCGCAAGTCTTGGAGCCAAAGTCGCAAGACCGGATCACAAAGTTATTGATATTGCATCTGACGGAAGCTTTCTTATGACCGGGCAGGATCTTGCAACATCAGTCCTTGAAGACATCCCCGTCACAGTCGTTCTTATGAACAACCATTATCTCGGGATGGTAAAACAGTGGCAGGATCTTTTCTACAACAAGAGGCGTTCAGAAACTTTCCTAGATAACAGTCCAGACTTCGTAAAATTCGCCGAAGCATTCGGGGCGAATGGAGTGAGAGTCGAGCGTCCGGGCGAGATTGGTCCGGTACTTTCGAAGGCTTTGAAATCTAAGGTTTCGACTGTCATAGACATTGAAGTCGATTCTGACGAGTGTGTTCTTCCCATGGTCCCTCCCGGTGGCCAGTTGTCTAAGATGATCGAGAAGCTAGATTAAATAGTCGTCTTCACCGAGTTTCTTACGGTTTTTCTCTTTTACTATCATCTCGTCTGATAGTCTGAGCGTGAAAGTATTCTCGTGGTGTTCGAGTGTCAGCCAGTTTCTCTTGTGAAGTTGTTTCACCCACCGCACGAATTTTTTCTGGTCGGCTCGAAGGACGTCTCTCGCATCTCCCACAAGGATTTTCTCACCCAAGCCTAGTTCGTGCATCCTAAGTATCAGGAGAAACAGGTCGTTTGGCTCGCTAGCAATGGAAGGCCATCCAATCCTCGTCTTCTCCTGGATATGTCTGATCCGCTTTACTCGGTCGACTGGTGATTCATCAGAGATTGTTTTCTGTTTAACTTCCGCTTTGGGTTCGGAAACTTTGAGCGGTGGTTTCGGGATCTCAACCTTTGGTGGGGATACTGGACTCTCAACCCTCGGTTTAGGTTGAACCTTCTCTACGGGTACACTTTTCTTTAAAAAGGGGTTTTCCTTCACAACTTTTTGCTCGGGCTTTTTTTCAATTTTTTGTTTTACATTCAACTTGGTCTTATCCGCAGGCTTTACATTCTTTGGGATAACTATTCCCGGGTTCTCCTTCTTCTTTGGCTTTTCAACTTTCGGAACAAGCCTTTCGATAATCAAGTCTCGCCTAACCGGCCTTTCAACCTTTTCAAGTTTAGTAGTTTTCCCCTCTAAAATCCTACCCTTTTTTATCCTTGATCGAATCCCAGTGCCTGCAGGCCTTTCAACTTTTTCAGGCATAAACTTTTTAACGGTCTTTTTAGCGGAGGGAATGTTTAGTTTAGAAATCGTTGGAAGCCTGAATTCAAGTTTAGGAATCGAAACACTAGGAGCCTTGATTTTCAAAGGTTTGAACTTTGGCCTTGGAACTTTCAATTCGAATTTGGATTTAGTTAAATTATTCTTAAGTTCCAAGTTCGAAGATCCCTGCTTAGGTCGTGTGGACTCTTCTAGCTTCCTCTTTGAACTGGATTTATTTTTCCTCCAAACAAATAATCCAACAATGATAACTCCAACTAGACTTAAGACAATCAAATTCCTTTTCTCTTTCTGCTTTCTGTTTTCCCGACCAGCCTCTGCGAGCAAGAAAGCTGCGCGTTCAATACCCCCCGTATCATTCAATATTTTAAACCCTTTTAATGCGTCTTCTGCTAAGGCTTCTGCAATATCAAATTTTTCCAACCCCCAGTATTTCAATGCATCCTCGTAAATCACTTCAGCTTCAACTACGAGTATCGTCTTGTTCAGGATGAACTCTGATTTCAAGATCCCAATCGAATAATTTATGTTCTCATACAATCCAAGTGCGGTCTCAAAGTATCCGATTGCCTCAGTGTCATCGCCAGACGATACAAACTCAACACCTCTAGCATACTCCAAATCCGCCCTCGCATGCGTTAAGAGAATTTCAGCTTTAACCCTGTTCTCTTCATCCTCCAAACTCACATAAAGCTTTAATGCACTCGAACTGTAATTGATGGCATCCTCAAGCTGCCTCCGATAAAAACTGCTCCAAGCCCGCGTGTAGGCTGTATCAGCCATAAGGCTTACGATGGAAGAGTTGATTGTGGACTCGAATTCCACCTCTCTTTCCACAAGAAGTTTTTCAGCCTTCGCAACCCCTTTCGAATCACCAAGATACGCATACAACTCCTTCGACTCTTTGAGGGCATCCGAAGCTCTGCCAAATTCGCCAGCCTGAATGTATCGCATCCCCTCAACTAAAAGCGCGTCAGCATCAATCCTTGAGAAGAATACGTCCGCCTTGGAAATACCCTCGTCATAATCTATCTCGGTGTAAAGTTTAATAGCCTCCTGCATCAAAGTCGAGGCGCTCTCATAGTTTCCCTCGTCGTAGCGTTCAAGAGCTTTATCCAACAACTTGTCAGCACTAATCCTAGTCACGAAGTCTTGGACTAATACCATCCCATAACCGTATTCGAATTCCTCGTAAAGCATCCTAGACTGGTTGAGAAGTCCAAGTGCAGTATCCTCCCGACCATCATCATATGCTTCAACGGCCATAATGTAGATTTCAGAGGCTCTCCGGATTCTTTCTGAAAACTCATTTCCAAAAACATAAAGTCTTCCATCATCACAAGCCACAATAATTTCGAGTATTCCATCGGAATCAATGTCCGCCAAAGCGGGTGGAGTGTGAATGGGTGATTCAAGCTGAGTGCTCCAAATTCTCTCTCCCTTATGGTTTAGTACGTATATTGTTCCATCAGTCGACGTGAATATGATATCCTTGAATCCATCAGCATTTACGTCAGCCAGGCTTGCGGGATCAGTTACTGCCTTGTTCACTGAATACTTTTTTATCCTCCTTCCGTATCCATCCAGGATGTAGAGGTTTTTCCCTTCAGACCCGAAAACAATTTCAGAAAGGCCGTCATTGTTAATGTCTGCGATTGCGGGCGAGGAAGAAATCACTTCCTTGGTAGTCCAGTTCCACTTCTGTGCGAGTTGCGTGACCTCAATATCACTCCGAGAGCATCCTGTGGGAGTGCACTTTCTAGGGCCTTTGACTATCTCCTTAAGCTTCAGGTACAGGACATAAAGGTTTCCGTCTTGGGATCCCACAACCACTTCCTTCTTGCCGTCACCGTCCACATCGAACACTGCCGGAGAGCCTGATACGTCTCCCTGAGTCTGAAACATCCAAACCTTGGCGGGAGGGCTTCTGAGAACATAAACGAGATTGTCGTTGGATCCAACTATCACCTCCAAGTTCCCGTCGCCGTCCACATCCGCGAGAGCGGGCGAGGATTTAACGGGCTCTGCAGTCCTATACGTCCACAAAACTTTTCCTCGCGCGGATACAACGTAAATATTCTCGTCGTCCGATCCCACAACGACTTCGAGTCCGAAGTCTAAAGCGAGTTCTCCCGCATTCGGAGAAGAGTCTATTGGCCCTCCAGTCTCCACAGCCCATTTTACGGCTCCCGATTCATTCAAAGCATAAAGTAGTCCGTCCCGTGATCCAAATACTATGTCGTTTGACCCGTCCCCGTCCAAATCAGCAATTAGGGGACTTGACCGTATTTCCCCCCCAGTCTCGTAATACCACTTAAGGTTTCCCTTATAGTCCAGTACTCTGAGTACCCCGTCGTCTGAGCCGAAAATAATTTCTGAAAAACCGTCCCCGTCCAAATCGAATACTGTCGGAGGGCTTCTAATCCAGGCGTGTGTTTCATAAGTGAACCTTTCCGAAAAATTCGCAGAACCCCTGTTGGATTTTTCACTGGTTGAACAAGTGTGCTCGGGGTTTTGCATGAATTGAGGCCACCCTTGCGCCCCGACCATTACAGGAGTACAAAGCAATAATAGTATTAGAATTGCGGGTTGAATTTTATTCATCGTTGTTAATTAGTGGCATGTTTTATTATAATCTCCATTATTTAACGGTTCCAAATACTAAAAATGCGGGCTACCGTTCAAAATATTAGTTTTTATATAACACATGTTCAATAATAAGACTAATAAAATCAACATTATTTTTAAAATGTGTTGGTTGGGGTGTTGGTGAGGAAAAACCCTTATAACTGTTGCTTCCTGACTCGACATCCAAAATATTTATTAAACCATTGTATACAATGAAATATCGGTTGGGGTAAATGAGAAAAAAGACAAATCTATTAGGACACATCTTAGCAGTACTCCTAATTTTATTGACGGCAGCCTCGGTCGAGGCTCAAACATGCGCTACTCAAAACGCAATAGCAACCTGGTCTGCAGGTGACAGCGCATGCATCTACAATCCAGGATCATATAGTATTCTAACAGCAGGTGTGGACTCTGAAAATCCCACAAGCACCGACTGCGGACTATACGACTTCATAGATCTTGAAACCACCACCCCAACAATAAACTACCAATCCCAATATAATACTCTAGACTCAACATGCGATTACGTCTGCCCGACCGGATACGCCCTAGTAAACGTCGTGGCTGAAGACCCATACTCATCAAGCGACTGCAACCAATATCAATGTCGCTATATCGGATGTGGAGGAGACACATATACGGCTCAATCAACTTGGAATGCCGGCGACTCAGCCTGCACGTACTCCTGTCCTGAAGGATTCGCACTTCAAAAATTCTACGCAGAAGACTCCAGTTTCTATGGGGGAGACGACTGCAACTACTTCACATGCCAGGAAGTCACAAACTGCCCGACCACCACGACCACTACCCTAAGCCAGACAACATCCACCACAACACTTACTATACTAGGAGATTGTTCTATCCAGGCGGGTCAGACACTCGGCGACGACTGTTATTGTACAATCTCTCCCGAATACTGTTTTTTGCAGAATAAACGCTGGTACAGCATACTCGGTGGGGCGTGTGGTTGTCAGTCTTGTCCGGGAGGTAATGATGTTAATCCGTTGATGAATGAGTGTGAGTGTTCTGTGACTGCTGCGAGTTGTCATTCAGTGAACAAGTATTGGTATCAGACTTCTAGTGGGGCGTGTGGTTGTCAGTCTTGTCCGGGAGGTAATGATGTTAATCCGACTACAAATACTTGTGAGTGTTCTGTGACTGCTGCGAGTTGTCATTCAGTGAACAAGTATTGGTATCAGACTTCTAGTGGGGCGTGTGGTTGTCAGTCTTGTCCGGGAGGTAATGATGTTAATCCGACTACAAATACTT
>Ga0268282_1000813_pt1 | contig 14832 bp, 14 predicted proteins | sample saktaG_12_FD_190133 | JGI IMG/M metagenome (GOLD analysis project Ga0268282, IMG submission 190133) | Saline water microbial communities from Sakinaw Lake, British Columbia, Canada - sak_2011_5_24_120m | ecosystem: Environmental > Aquatic > Non-marine Saline and Alkaline > Saline ...
TTGATCCAGAAAAATATAGTGGATTTGCTTTTGGTTTTGGTATTACACGGTTAGTTATGATGAAATATGGGATTGACGACATACGATTGTTGTTGAATGGGGATTTACGGTTTCTACGGCAATTTTAGTAAAAGTTAATTAGTTACTTAGGTAATTAGTTAATTAGTTAATTAGGCGACAAGTTACATAGGTAATTAGTAGATCAGTAAGTCAACTAATAAAATTTTTGAAAAGTAAACAGAACGTTCAAAGAAAATAAATTATATCTAACTAATCAACTAATTGACTAAGTACCTAATGAACTAACATGAAGATATCATTAAACTGGCTCAAGGAGCTTATAAAAATTTCAGATGACATTACACCAAAAGAAATTGGGGAGTCTTTAACGTTAAAAACTGTTGAAGTTGAAGGGATTGAAAAACAGGGAGAGAATCTTGATGGGGTGGTAGTTGGTGAAATTTTAGAGATTAAAAAACATCCTGATGCTGATAAATTAAATATTGCTCAAGTAGATGTAGGGGAAGATAAAAGTCGACAGATTGTCTTTGGACAGATGTTGGAGATGAAAGTGGGATATAAAATTCCAGTTGCTTTAGCCCCAACAGTTTTACCAGGAGGAATGGAAATTAAAAAATCTAAATTACGTGGTGAAACATCAGAGGGCATGCTTTGTTTTGATCAGGAACTGGGATTATTGAAAGAGGGTATAAGCATTCATTTTTTCGATGAAACTGTAAAAAATGGAACACCCATAAAGGAGGCATTGGGATTAGACGATGTTGTTTTTGATATTGATAATAAATCACTTACGAATAGACCAGATTTGTGGGGGCATGCGGGAATAGCGAGAGAGATATATTCAATTTACAATGATCAATGTTCAATGATCAATGACAAAAAAATAAACGATTTACGGAAAAGCGAAGGCGTGTCAGAAATAAAAGTGGATGTGCAGAATCAGGAGCTGTGTCCGCGGTATATGGCAGTAAGTATGTCTGGGATAAAAATAGGGGCGTCTCCGCAGTGGATGCAGAATAGGCTGTTGGCAGTGGGAATGAGACCGATAAATAATATAGTTGATGTGACGAATTATGTGATGTTGGAGTTGGGACAACCGATGCATGCCTTCGGCAAGTCAAAAGTCAAAAGTCAAAAGTCAAAAGTCACGATAACGATTAGAAGCGCGCGAAATGGTGAAATGATTACGACACTTGATGGGGAAGAGAGGGAATTGGATAGTGAGATGTTAGTGATTGCGGATGGGGAAAAGGCGATTGCTGTTGCGGGGGTTATGGGTGGGGAGAATAGTGAAATAGATGAAAAGACTACCGACATTATTCTTGAGTCGGCGAATTTTGAGAAAGTTAACAATAGACAAACTGCTACAAAACTTGGGTTGCGAACAGAAGCTGTGATGAGATATGAAAAAGGTTTGGATCCAAATTTGACGGAGCAGGCTTTGGTGCGATGTGTGGAATTAATTCAGCAGATGATTCCTGAAGCAAAAATTTCAAGTGAAGTTGTAGATATTAAAACAGAATCAAAATCTGTCCCACCAATAGAAGTTTCCATAAATTATATTAACAAAAAAATAGGTGCAGATATTCCTGCAAAAAGAATTATAGAGATTTTAGAATCATTGGGTTTTGGTGTAAAAACAGACAATTTTGTGTCTGGTAATTCTAATAATGTAAAAGAAGACTGTATTATGCAAATTTCTGTTCCATCATGGCGCGCAACGGGGGATGTGAGCATTAAAGAAGACATCGTTGAAGAAGTAGCGAGGATTTACGGGTTTGATAACATTGTTCCAACCTCTCCAGAAGTAGCATTGACGGTTCCTGAAAGGAATAAAGAGCGTGAGTTGATATATAAAATTAAGGAGATACTTAATGGGCGGGGGATGGTAGAAGCAAGTAACTATTCTTTTGTGAGTGATGAATATTTTGAAAGAATGGGTTTTAGTCATAGTAATTGTGTAGAGATAGTTAATCCAATTTCTGCTGATTCTAAATTTTTACGTCCTAATTTAATTTCCGGATTGCTTAAAAATGCAAAAGATAATTTACGTTTTGAAAAAGAATTTTCTATGTTTGAGATTGGATCAGTTTTTAGAAATATTGAAGGAAATATACCTGCGGGAATTTCAAATTTCAAATCCATTCGGCAAACTCAGGACAGGTTTCAAATTTCAAATAATAACGACGAGACGAAAGAAAAAGTTAAATATTTGCCATGGCAGGAAAAATTTGTTACTGGAATTGTTGTGACAGATAAATCTGCAGTTCCGTTTTATGAAGCGAAAAACGTGGCAGAGGGGTTGTTGCAGGAGTTGGGAGCTGAGTATGATGTTACTGAGGATATTGTTCAGCAAGAATGGGGGCATCCGTATAGAATTAAGAATTATGAATTAAGAATTAAGAATACGAAATTGACGAATGCTGGGGGACAGAATTTGGGATGTATTGCAGAGGTAAGCCCTGTTGTTGTTAGGAAGATGGGGATTAAAAATGCAAGAGTGGCTGTGTTTGAATTTTCACTGAAAACATTATTATTGGGGACGACAAGATGTGATAAAAAATATAAGAAAATTTCTAAGTTCCCATCTATATTAAGGGATATAGCTATTATAGTTGATAAAAAGAAATTAGCTAAAAAAATTATACAGGCAATTAGTGATGAAGCTGGGGAATGTCTTGCGAATGTGGAATTATTTGATTATTATGAAGGAGGTAAATTGGCGGAAAGTAAGAAAAGTTTGGCATTTCATCTGATGTTCCAGTCCTCTGAAAAGACACTTAGTGATCAAGAGATAGATAAGACATTTAAAAAGATAACTAATAAATTAGAAAAAGAATTCAAAGCTGAATTAAGGAAATAACATTTATGGAAAAGAAGAACAAAAAAAATAGTTATAGTGCTGCGAATATTCAAGTTCTTGAGGGACTTGCACCTGTTCGGAAAAGACCTGGGATGTACATCGGTGGGACAGGGATTGAGGGGCTACATCACCTGATTTGGGAAGTTGTTGATAATGCGATGGACGAGGCATTGATAGGAGAGTGTAATGATATTAAAATTGAATTGCTCCCAGATAACGAAGTCCGAATTTCAGATAATGGACGAGGGATTCCAGTTGATATACACAAGCAGACGAAAAAATCTGCGCTTGAAACCATTATGACAACTTTACATGCAGGAGGAAAATTTGAAAATGAGGGATATAAAATATCTGGAGGATTGCATGGAGTGGGGGTCTCTGTTGTGAACGCGCTTTCAATTTGGACAAAAGCAGAAGTAAGATTAAATGGTAAATTATACATGCAGGAATATAAGCAGGGAAAGCCAGTTAAGCCTGTAAAAGCGATTGGAAAAGCGACTGGAAGAGGGACTACTATATCATTCAAACCTGATCCAGAAATTTTTGATATGATTGAATTTAGCTGGAATACAATTCTGTCACGACTACGACAACAAGCGTATTTGACGAAGGGTGTGAAAATTAAAATAGAGGACTCGCGTGGAGATAAAAAGAACCAATATTCTTTCTTTTTTGAAGGAGGAATTTTAGCGTATGTTGATTATTTGAATAGAGGGAAAGATGTTAGAGGGAACAAAACGTTTTTTGTTGAGAAAATTATTAGTGAAAGCAGTGTCAGTGTGGCAATTGCGGTCAGATATAATAGTGGATATAAGGAACACATTATGTCATTTGCGAATAATATCTTTACTCCAGATGGAGGAACACATATGGTTGGATTTAGAACTGCTCTGACAAGAATTATCAATGATTATGGCAGAAAAACCAACTTTCTTAAAGATAAAGATGCTAATTTTACTTCTGATGACCTGCGAGAAGGACTTACGGCTGTAATTAGTATAAAACTTCCTCAACCACAGTTTGAAGGACAGACAAAATCAAAACTTGGTAATCCTGAAATAAAATCCATAGTTTCAGGTATTATGGGAGAAGCTTTTAAAGAATATCTTGAAGAGAATCCAAATGATGCAAAGGCGGTTTTTGAAAAAATATCTTTGGCAGCACGAGCGAGGATTGCTGCACGAGCGGCGAGAGACTCTGTAATTAGAAAGGGAGCATTAGAAGGGATGGCTTTACCGGGGAAATTGTCTGATTGTTCATGTAAAAGTCCAGCCGAAAGTGAAGTGTATATTGTAGAGGGAGATTCTGCGGGCGGTTCTGCTAAGCAGGGGAGAAACAGAAAATTTCAGGCGATTCTTCCATTAAGAGGAAAACTTTTGAATGTAGAAAGATCGCGTTTGGATAAAATTGTTGCGTCAGATACGCTCAAACCGATTATAATTGCTTTAGGAGCTGGGATCGGAGAAAATTTTAATATAGAAAAATTGCGGTATCACAGAGTGATCATAATGGCAGATGCAGATGTTGATGGAGCTCATATTAGAACATTATTACTAACCCTGTTTTATAGATATTTCCCAGAAATGATTGAAAAGGGCTATCTTTATATCGCACAGCCACCACTATATAAAATCCAGTACGGTAAACAAGTGGTGCATGTTTATACTGATGCGGAAAAAGAAATTGAGATCAAAAAAATCCGTGTGAAGAATAAAGATGCTAATATAGCCATTCAGAGATATAAAGGTTTGGGAGAAATGAATGCTACTGAATTATGGGAGACAACTATGGATCCAGAACATCGTATCATGTTACAAGTAAGTATTGAAGATGCAGAAGAAGCAGATAAAGTTGTAGAGACTCTTATGGGACCAGAGGTTGGTCCAAGAAAAAGATTTATCCAGACACACGCGAAAAGTGTTAAGAATCTTGACATCTAGAACGAATACACACTAAAAAGGACGAATACACACGAATCACGAATTCGTGATTCGTGTGTATTCGTCCTATATTCGTGTTCATTCGTTTTGTTTAAAATTGACATTTTTTGGGTTTTGAGGTAGGATATATGTAATAATTTAAGTTAATATATATACCCCTGAAGGGGTTTTAAAAAATATGAGAAAACCATTTTTTATAGTATGGACATTTCTAAAGGAAGCAAAAGGAGAACTTCAAAAGGTTTCTTGGCTTTCAAGGAAACAGACATTCAATTTTACAGTCGTGGTGATTGCTTTAAGTTTGGTATCAGCAGCTTTTATCGGTGGATGGGATTACATCTTCACTTTTTTAGTTAATAAATTTATACTCTAATGCCTAAACAAACAGCAAATTTTGGAAGAAACTGGTATGTTCTACATACTTATGTTGGATATGAAGAAGCGGTTGCACGAAATTTGCGTCAGAGAATTGATTCTATGGACATGGGAGACAAGATTTTCAATGTTCTAGTTCCGATTGAAAAGAAAATTAAAATTAAGGGTGGGAAGAGAAAAACAGTAGAGGAACATATTTATCCGGGGTATGTTTTAGTGGATATGATAGTAGATGATGCTTCATGGTATGTTGTAAGAAATACTCCACGTGTGACGGGTTTTATTGGATCAGGGAATACTCCGGTTCCGATTTCTCCCGAAGAGATGAAAATTATTCAACAAAAAATTGGTCAGGAAGACGTGAAGTTTAAGATTGATTTTGCCGAAGGGGATGATGTGCGAATTACAGATGGTCCATTCAAAGATACAGAAGGTAAAGTAAATGAGGTTGATGAGACCAAAGGAAAGGTTAGAGTGTTGGTAAATATATTCGGAAGAGAAACACCGGTAGAACTAGACTTTTTGCAGATCAAAAAACTATAGTGAGTATAATAATAGAAGAAGAGAGGCAATGTTAATTGCGATAAATAGAGTGTAAATTAAAAATTAAAAATTAAAAAGTTCAAGGGAATGTCAAAGTTAAATTAAAAAAGATATTTAGTATTTGATATTTTTCATTCCTTTGGTATTTGAGATTTTGATTTTTTAATTTATTCGTTAGACCTCGGTTAAAATTAGATATTTATCAAATTATTAAAAGGAGAATGTTATGGCTAAAGTTGTTAAAGCGGTTATTAAATTACAGATTCCTGCTGGGAAGGCTCAACCGAGCCCTCCAGTTGGACCAGCATTAGGACAACATGGATTAAATATCCAGGATTTTTGTACGAAGTTTAATAATGCTACTAAAGATAGGATGGGAGATATTATTCCTGTAGAAATTTCTGTTTTTGATGACAGGACTTTTGATTTTATTCTAAAAACATCTCCTGCGGCGGAATTATTAAAAAAAGCAGCTGGTATTGAAAAAGGAGCCAAGACTGTCCCACAGGAAAAAGTCGGAAAAATTTCTCAACAACAATTAAGAGAAATCGCTGAAATGAAAATGCAAGATCTCAACGCAAATGATGTTGAAGCAGCGATGCAAATAATTGCCGGAACAGCGAGATCAATGGGAATCGAAGTCAATGAATAGACACGAAGTAGAACGAATATTCACGAATCACGAATTCGTGATTCGTGTGCATTTGTTCTATATTAGTGTCAATTCGTATTATTTTTTAATGAAAAAAATATGTCAAAGAGAATTCAAGAATTGAGGGAAAAATTTAATCAGGGGGAGATGTCTATTGAAGAGGCCATTAAAGCTATCAAGGAAAACGCGAATGCTAAATTTGATGAAACAGTTGAAGTACATGTAAAATTGGGTATTGATTTGAAAAAACCAGATCAGAAAGTTCGAGCTTCTGTTAATTTGCCACATGGAACTGGCAAGACAAAAACAGTAGCGGTTTTTACTTCCATGAAACAAGATGAAGCAAAAGAAGGTGGTGCAGACTTGGTGGGAGCAGATGATTTAATAGAAGAAATTAAAAAAACTGGAAAAGTAAATCAAGAAGTTATAATTGCCACTCCAGAGATGATGCCTAAATTAGCAAAAATTGCTAAAATTTTGGGGCCTAAAGGGTTGATGCCAAGCCCAAAATCTGGAACTGTGACGGAAAATGTTAAAGATATCATTAAAGCGATCAAAGCTGGGCAAGTGGAGTTTAGATCAGATGATTCGGGTAGCACACATGCTCCATTAGGGAAAGTTTCTTTTGATGAAAATAAATTAGTGGAAAATTTCTCTGCTTTTATTGAAGCATTAAGAAAAGCAAAACCAGAATCACAAAAAGGTGTTTTTATAAAATCAATTTCATTGTGTTCTACGATGGGGATAGGAATAAAAGTATCAAGTATTAAGAATTAAGAATTAGGAATTAAGGGAATTATTCATCGTTATTCTTTGTAAAATCTTGAGAGTAATAATTTCTTTTTGATAGTAAATTATACAGTAATGGCGTGTAATTCTTAATACCTAATTCTTAATTCTTCATTGAAGTCAGTTTATATAGTATATTAGCTATTTACGATATTTATGGATTATATTGCTACAATAGGTTTAGAGATTCACGCGGAGTTGAAGACAAAAACAAAAATGTTTTGCGCGTGTAAAAATGAAACGGAGAATGAAATTTCCCCAAATGTTAATGTATGTCCAATTTGTATGGGACATCCTGGGACTCTTCCTGTTGCGAATGAAGAAGCGATGAAAAAAATTATTAAAGTTGGATTTGCGCTGGGATCTAAAATACCTGATCAAGCGTTTTTTTATAGAAAAAATTATTTTTATCCAGATCTTCCAAAAGGATATCAAATTACTTCTCAGGACGCTCCATTTGCAATTGGCGGTCAGATACAGGTGGGAAAGAAAAAAATTAGAATCAATCATGTTCATTTAGAAGAGGATACAGGGAAGCTACAACACTCTTCAAGTTCTGGTTCCTCATTGGTGAATTATAATCGTGCGGGTGTTCCTCTTATGGAATTGGTGACAGAAGCTGATATTTCTTCTGGAGCGGAAGCAAAAGAATTTTGCCAAAAGTTGAGATTGATTTTACGGTATATAGATGTTTCAGATGCTGATATGGAAAAAGGACAGATGCGATGTGAGGTTAATATCTCAATATCTAAATCAAAAGATCTAGGAACAAAAGTTGAAGTAAAAAACTTAAATTCATTTAAGGCTGTTGAAAGAGCAATAGATTATGAGATAAAAAGACAGAAAGAAGTTTTAGATGATGATAAAAAAGTTATTCAGGAAACACGTGGATGGGATGAAACAAAAGGGAAAACGATATCTCAAAGGAAAAAAGAAGATGCACATGATTACAGATACCTTAAAGATCCAGATCTGCCAATTGTAGATATTAAAAACAATTTTGATTTAGAGAACATTAAAGCGGACATCATAGAATTGCCTGAGCAAAGAGAGGCAAGATATAAAAAAGAATATAATCTAAGAGCTGAAAATATTTCTGTTTTAGTCCAAAATAAAGAATTGGGAGATTATTTTGAACAAACTATTTCTGAACTTAAAGCATGGTTGAAAACCAGTGGGCATGTCCACCGAAGTTTTAACGAAGGTGGAGGAGATGAGCATGAGAAGGCAATAAAATTAACAGCCAACTATATTGTAAGCGAACTTCGAAAGATGCTGGTTGCGGGAAAAATTAATATAGAAAAATGTAAAATTACCCCAGAAAATTTTGCGGAACTAATTAAAATGATTATCAAAAAAGAAGTTTCTAGCTCGGGAGCGCAGGAACTTTTGAAAGAAATGTATGAGACAGGTGGAGATCCATCTCAAATCGTGGAAGCTAAAGATCTAAAACAGGTGAGTGGTGGAGGTGAAATAGAGAAATTTATTGACGAAGCAATAAAAAATAATCCTCAATCAGTGGAGGATTATAAAAACGGGAAAGAAAATGCCTTGCAGTTTTTAGTAGGGCAGACAATGAAAGTGTCTAAAGGGAAAGCAAATCCCCAAGAGGTGAGAAAAAGATTAGAGGTGAAGATAAAGCATGGTGGTTAAAGTATAGTATAGATTCTAATAGGGCAAATAACCAATCACCAAGAAACAAGATACCAATGAAATTAAAAAGCTCAAATTAAAAATTAAAAAGGAATTTCAGCCCGAGGCTGATCCGCATCGGACGAATATATTCGTATCGGGCGGAAAAAATATCTCAGCCCGCGAGCTGATCATCCTGCGGGGTGAAAATATCAAATACAACGATATCTCTTTTTAATTTAGCTTTTGATATTCCTTTTTAATTTGTCATTTTTAGTTTTTAATTTATTCGTTGATATTCCTTTGAGATTTGGATTTTGGATTTTATTGGTTATTGTTTCTTGTCACCCCGCTGGGTGATCACCCGTTAGAGGGATATCTTGGTTATTACTTAAATTTATTGTCTAAAAAATTATCAACTAATGACTTTGCTTTTTCATAATTATCAATCCATTGTATATTCGCATTTCTTCTAAACCATGTCATTTGTTTCTTTACATACTGTCGGGTATGAGTTTTAATTAAGTCTATGGCTTGTTCTAAAGTTAAATGTGCATTAAAATGTGCATTTAATTCTGCATAGCCGATCCCGCTCATTGAAGGTAAATCTGGAGAATATTTTGTAGATAGTTTTTTTACCTCATCAACCAAACCATTAGCTATCATTTCATCAACCCGGCGGTTGATTTTTTCGTCTAAAACTTTTTTATCTGTGCGGATTCCTATTTGTAAAACATCAAAAAGTGGTTCTCCTTTTTTTCTCTGTTTAGAAAACGGTTTGCCTGTAGTTTTACATACTTCTATTGCGCGAATCAATCTACGCTTATTGTTAAGATCTATCTGAGTATAATAATTCAGATCAAGCTGTTTCAGTTCTGTCTGTAAATCTTGAATATCCTTACTTTCTAATTCTGCCCTTAATTTTTTGTTAGGCTTAGCTTCTGGAATATCAAGATTGTCAATAACTGAACTAATATACAATCCCGTTCCTCCAACTAAAAATGGAATTTTCCCACGATTATGTATGCCATTAATTTTCTGTATTGCCAATTTTTTGTAATCTGACAATGTAAATTCCTCATCCGGATTAACGATGTCTATCAAATGCTGTGGAATATTATTCGTGGGTTTTGAAATTTGAAATTTGAAATTTGGAATTTGAGCCCGTGGCGACTTTGCCGTCCCAATATCCATCTCTCTATAAACTTGACGACTATCTGCAGAAACGATCTCTCCGTTGAATTTTTGAGCGAGTTTAACAGCCCATCCAGTTTTACCACTGGCAGTAGGCCCTAAAATGACAATTAATGGTTTTTTTAAATTTGAATTTGACATATTTTTTTAGATCTGGTATATTATATGTAAGTGCTAAAAGTGCTTACATAATAAGATAGTATCGGAGCTTTGAAGTTAACCAGTCACTATCTTCTTATGCTCCGATACAATATAAATGTTCTTTGAAGTGGTATATAAATAGGATTGTGAAATTTTGTTAATTTTAACAATAAAAATTAATTAGAATAAAACATTTTGCGATCCTATAGATCATAGAGGGTTTATGCATAAATATGTGTAAACCCTTTGCTTTTTTATAAAGCATAATGAATCGTGAGATTTTTTGTTAACTTATTTAATAGCTGGGTTAATAGGGGAATGGAATGTTTGTCGACGCTCTTATTCCGTCTTGCGATTTTTATCAAGGGTATCTTGCAATTTAAGTGCCCTTGATTTTTTTTCTTCCAATAAAACATCATCATCTATCTTTTCAGCAACTGTTCCAGATCGGACAGAATAGCAAGATATATAGGCGTTAGAGAAACCGATCTCTTGAAATAATTTCAAAGTGTCATTAAATTGTTCTTTTGTCTCTCCCGGAAAACCAACAATTACATCAGTGGAAATTTTTATATCAGGAACTTTACTCCTGATTTTTTTAATTAACTCTTTATAATGTTCAACAGTATATTGTCTATTCATCTTTTTTAAAATTTCATTATTCCCAGATTGAACTGGCAAATGCAGAAACTCTTTATCAACCTTTTCAAGATTCGCAATTGCATCAATCAACTCATCCGACATATCCTTCGGATGCGATGTCATGAATTTAATTGTGAATTTGCCAGAGATGTCATTTATTAGTTCAAGCAATTTAGGAAAATCTATTAATGAATGTGTTGTTCTATTTGATATTTGAAATTGATCATTGGAAATTGATTGAAAATTGGAAATTGAAAATTGAGAATTACTTCTGTAGCTATTTACATTTTGTCCCAGCAGTGTAATTTCGCTACATCCCTTTTGAACGAGTGATTGAATTTCGTCAAGTATGTCTTGCGCTGGTCTTGAGTATTCTCTCCCACGAGTGTATGGGACAACACAATATGAGCAGAAATTGTTGCATCCAGTCATGATTGGGACAAAGGTCTTCTCCTTATCAGAATAAGATGGGGGAGTAGAAAGGAACTTGTTGATATTAGCGTCGGGACCAATAAAATCTGTTAGCGATTTAATTTCTAAACTTTTAAACTTCCTTAATCTGTTTTTATCAGATTCTAAAAGACATCCAGTGACTATGATTTTTGCATTAGGATTTTTTTTAACGATTTCCCCGATGTTTCCAAAGATTCTATCAATCGCATGTTGTCTAACGGCGCAAGTGACGATTATAACGAAATTTGCTTCGTATTTTGAAGAAATTTTTGAAAGTCCCTGTGCGTTTAAGATTGTTTCAATTCGTTCGCTGTCAGAGAAATTCATTTGGCAACCGAATGTTATGATATGATAAGTTTTCATAGTGGGCTCTTTATATTTTTTAACATGGGATTTGTCACTTGTGTATATCTCTGGGTTGTTCTGATGTTTTGATGTCCTAATAATTCTTGCACATATCTGATGTCTGTTCCATTTTCCAGCAAGTGTGTTGCAAAACTGTGTCTTAAACTATGAAAAGTCGCTTTTTTCTTAATCCCGGATTTTTTCAGAGAATTTTCAAAAACTTTTTGAGCTGTTCTTGTAGTCAATTTTCCACCTCGTTCACTTGCGAAAACAAAGTCAGTATCAATCTTACCTGCTATTAAATTTCTTATATCGTATACTAATTTTTCAGGCAAAACGCTAATTCTGTCTTTCTGTCCTTTTGCTTGTCTGATGTAAACAACTAATTCATCAAGATCGATATCTTTGACTTGCAGAGATATAATCTCGCTGACTCTTAGCCCAGCTCCATAGGTGAGTGAAATCAATAATCTATGCTTTGTATTTTGAGTTGATTCTAGTATTTTCCCAATTTCATTTCTGGAAATTACAGTTGGGATAAATTTCCCTTTTTTCGCTGAACGGATGTCTATCTTCTGATTATTTCTCATTACATCACGATAATAGAATTTGATTGCGTTAAGAAATAGATTTCGGCTTTGAGGAGAAACATCTTTTTCTTGGCAGAATAAGAGAAAATTTTTGATGTTTTCAATGTCTAATTTTTCAAATTCGGTTTTCTTAAAAGCAAAGTATTCACGTAATCCATAGAGATAGCTTTTGATAGTCCGTGGGCTGTAATTTCGTATTTTTAGTTCTCTTTCCGTTAATTCTAATTGTTGCATGGTTGTTTTGATGGTGGTATAATAGAGTTAGTTTTTAGACATCTTAATTTTAACATAAATCCGTATAATATACAAATTTGGGATGTTATTAAGAAAAGATGTCGTATAAAAACGAGTTAGCTGAAATATTCCTTTTCTTTTTCGAGCTATCGCCCTAATTGTTTTAAAAAATTTTCAAATTTCTTTTTTATTAATTAAAGAGGGGTAATAATGTGTTTTCTCCGCTTCGCTACGAAAACGATTTATTTAATTGCTTTTTTGTGGTAAAATGATAGTAATAAAAGCAATAATTTGATTATTTATGCAAAAACCATACTACGAGAAACCTAAATTTAAGCTATACAATGGCGATTGTTTAGATGTTTTAGCTTCACTTCCAGAAAATTCTGTTGATATGATTTTTGCTGATCCTCCCTATTTTTTATCAAGCGGTAGTTTTACTTGTCAAAATGGTAAGATGGTTAGTGTAAAAAAGGGAGATTGGGATTTAACTAACGGCACAAAAAAGAACTTTGAATTTCATTTGTCGTGGATTGACGCTTGTAGAAGAGTTTTAAAGCCAAACGGCACGATTTGGATCAGCGGGACATACCATTCAATTTATCAATGCGGGTTTGCCTTAGAAATTCGTAAATTCCATATTTTAAATGATATTGCATGGTTCAAGCCAAACGCTTCTCCAAATTTAAGCTGTCGTTTTTTTACTGCCAGCCACGAAACTTTGATTTGGGCGAGAAAAGAAATTCTAAAATTTATTACAATCATAAAATATGGATTTAACTTTCAATACAAATTTAGCTACCCAGTATAAAAATAATTCTCAAAAAATAAGAGTTTTAACTGAGAATTGGGTAAAGAATAAAATATTTTGTCCAAGTTGTGGAAATAATTTATATGAATTTCCAAACGGTCAGCCTGTTGGCGATTTTTATTGCGATAATTGCAGAGAAGAATACGAGTTAAAAAGCAAAAAAGACAAAATGGGAAATAGGATTTTAGACGGTGCATATAAAACAATGCTTGAAAGACTGCAAAGTGAAAACAATCCAAATTTTTTCTTTTTAAACTATAATGTAAAAAATTATGAGGTTCACAATTTTGTAGTTATACCTAAACATTTTTTTACCCCAGAAATTATAATCAAAAGAAACAAGGGGATACCAAATAGACCAAATTATATAATGTGTAGTATAGATTTATCGTTAATACCTAAAAGTGGAAAAATTTTTTATATTAAAGATGGGAAATTAGAAATAAAAAAGAAAATTTTAGAAAACTGGAATAAAACTTTATTTTTAAGAGAGTCTAAAAAATCGGAATTAAAGGGTTGGATTTTAGATGTAATGAATTGTATTGATAAATTAAACAAAAAAGAATTTTTTCTTGATGAAATTTATAATTTTGAAAATATTTTAAGTAAAAAACATCCAGCAAATAAACATATAAAAGATAAAATTAGACAGCAGTTGCAATTTTTAAGAGATAAAGAATATTTAGAATTTTCAAACAAAGGAAAATATAAATTAAATTAAAATTATGGAAATTACAATCAATCCATTTTTGGCAAAATTTATTTTACGATTTAATTATTTTACAAAAATAAAAGTAATGTGTCGCGGATATAGTGAGGATTTAAAAAATTTTACTGAATTAGTATGGCAAGATGATAAATATTTAGATTTTTTTGATAAAAAAACTTATCCGCAATTTCAACTTTGGATTATGTAATGTGGCACGGACAAAATTCAGAAACTGCGGAACTGATAAAAGTCGCTAATTTAGACTTTGCCGAAGATGACGAATTGATCAAGGAAATAAAAGCTGATTATGATTTTATCCGTGCAAAATTAATAAAAAGTGGCTTCAAGAGTTTAACAGGCAAAGACGGAAAATGGATACAAGCGAGAACAAAAGGCACGGGCGGAATAAATCCTAAAACTGGCAAACGGCGGCCAATCACTCGCGCATTTTACGCACGGACAGGTTTGGTTAAAAAAATTTTTGAGATAGCGAGTTAAATGTATGGAAAATTATTCAAAATTTAATGATATAAACGCCGTTTTGAAAAAAGCGAAAGACTCAATTGATAAAATTGAAAAAGAATATAATGAGTCATTAACTGCTCAAAGCATTTCAGATGATTTACTTGTTGATATAAAAGATTATTTGGGGAATCTTCGCTCCTCGTTGGATTATTTAAGAGGTAAAGTTTCAAAATATAATTTTCCAATTTGCAAAACCGAAAAAGAATTTGACAACTGCACAACCGATCTATCAAGTGAAGTTAAAAATGCAATAAAAAAATGGCAACCTTTTCAAGGAAATGACTGGATTGGCTGGTTTAATATTTTAAACAACAAATCAAAACACCTCACTCTTATCCCCCAAAAAAGAAGCGAGAAAAAAACGATGACCGCA
>Ga0268282_1000814_pt1 | contig 14827 bp, 17 predicted proteins | sample saktaG_12_FD_190133 | JGI IMG/M metagenome (GOLD analysis project Ga0268282, IMG submission 190133) | Saline water microbial communities from Sakinaw Lake, British Columbia, Canada - sak_2011_5_24_120m | ecosystem: Environmental > Aquatic > Non-marine Saline and Alkaline > Saline ...
AAAGGGCACTACATACAGAACAAAAAGCCTGCCAAGGGGATAGGCTGCGCGGGCAGCATCACCCCCCTGTTGCCATTCATTAATAATAGCCCGGCCAAGCATGAACCCGAGCGCTGCTGATGTAATGACTGCCGGCAGTTCAAAAATCCCGTGTGGTATGATAGCCGCAAGTACCATCGCATTTCCTTCTTCCTGCCGTAATACTTCGAGTATTGCACCAATTGTAATTCCGTTTATTGCAAGGATGAGAAGAGTAAGCATCCCAAAAGCAGCCCCTCCTAAAAAGAGTATGACACAAATCTCAAGATTATTTAAAAAGATCTGGAATGCCAGGAGCGGGGCTGAGTCAGTACGTATCTGTGCCGCAACCATCTCCTCAAAAAGGGCAAGCATATCTGCTCCAAAGGAGGGATCCATGATAGTACATACATACCCGGCAATAAGGAAGAAGAAAAATATTCCTGCTGAGAGCATAATGACTCGAAAGAGCAGGGGGCGTAACGTCAAATCTTTTGTGAGAGATAAGGTATCGTTCATCCGGGTACACAAGAACTGAGGTAATAAAAAACACTTCCCATTGGATTTTCTAAAAAAGGGTCCAGATTCCGATTGTCCTGATTTTTAAGATTTTCCGCCTGATTTGGAATGGTCCGTAATAACCACTTGATTAACTTTTACTTCTTTTTCGCCCTCTGCGCTCTCTGCGGTTGGAATAATTAACGTGATATGGGACATTGTCAATAAGAAAGTCAGAATGTAATAATAATCAATTTCATCCTTCCTGAATGTGATGATATGGTGTTACTTATTTTTCAGACAGAGTCATGTCTATTCTGATGAAGGAATGGCAATCATATCAGATGTCATGACTAGAAAAAAAAGGATTAATCAGATATAGAGAACCATACGCATCATATCCCGTATTCCAGGAGCTAGACCGACCATTATCATTGCCAGGAGAATGAGATGCCAGAGGTCTGATGTCCCGTCTTTTCTGTATTCCTGAAGAATAAAAATTGCAGGAAAGAGGATGAGAAGCTTTAACGGATACATAACAAACGCGGTCCCGGTCAGTTCGATAAGGTTTGAACCGACAACATGTTGCTCAACATACGAAACCTCATGCAGATCAATACCATAACTGGTTGCACTCGCATCCAGCATATGGGAAAAGATGAGAATCTGGTAGAGCCGGTCGGTGAGGTACTCCCATCCAAGAAGGTAGCGCATGAAAAGATAGATAAGAGCAGTTGCGATAAGTGCCAGAAGAAGGATGATACCTCCTATTGAGACGGCAATAGTTCCCTCATTGATGCCAAACTGTATCAGAATGAGAAACGTCACAACAGCACTGAGTATTCCTACCGCACCAAAGACCTGTTTTGCCGGGGTACCATAACACTTCTGTAGCCATTGTGATATGACAAATACAATAAGGGCATAGAATAGGATAACAAAGAAGATAAGTGGTGTAATGAGGAGATAATGCCAGTCTGAAGCTATTATCTTTGTATCTTCTACAACACGGAGCAGACCGCCAAATACTATCCATGGCAAAATTGCATATGAAAACTCTTTGTCAATCGCAATGTTTGCATGTCTGAACCATCGGTACAGAAGATACACAGTGAGGATGAGGATTATCGCATAGGTCAGCGTATCGACAAGCGTATATGCCTGACCATATCTGATGGGATCGATATAATACTGGTAGATAAATTCCCGAATCATGGTGTAACCAGTACACATAGGCAGAAAGAAATTAGTATGTATGCATGGAGCCTCTGTTCTTTTTCCATAAGAGTATACACGTTTCTCCCTGGTATTGGAAAGAGAAATTCTCTATGCATTGCCCGTTACTATAAACCAATACATCCGTAGTAATCCTGGTTTAGTATTGTAGAGTTGTCTCAAAATCACCTGCAATAATATGATTTTACTCATTTAACTGCGATAAACCCGTTTTTGCCTGGTATAATGTACTGTATCCTTTCTTATGATATCTGACACACAGAACAGAAGATTCTTTTCAGAGCAGAAAGAACTGATACAAAAGGAAAACTACAACCAGTGTATCAATAGTGCAGACACTGATCAGGGTTGAGATATGAACATGAGAGGAAGAACAGTCCCGAATATAAGAGTTGTATGAGTCAAGAAAAATATCAGTCTGGCAGCCAGGAATCAACAGGTGAGATGAAGTGGATTGTCTTTCCACGAGACATTGTCATCGGGAGTAATGTTTTATCAGAACTCCCGCATGTTCTTTTGGAACTTAAGCAGGGATCCTCCATCCTTATTATCACCGGGGAACATACCCGTGCAGTTGCTGCAGATGCAGCATGTGCTCTTCTTAAGGGTACCTATTCTGTTGAGGTGTTTCTGGCAGGACCCATTGACGAGGATGGAATAAAAAAAGCAGGAGAGGCGGCAGAAGGTGTAGACCTCCTCATTGGTATCGGTGGGGGGAGGATTATTGACACTACAAAGATAGTCTCGTACAATCTAGACAAACCATTCATCAGCATTCCGACCGCTGCATCACATGATGGCATCGTATCAAACCGTGCGAGTATACCTCTGGGGCAGGGAAATGCATCAATTGAAGCAAAGCCCCCTATTGCAGTCATTGCAGACACCTGCATCATTGCAGAAGCCCCTTACCGTCTGCTCGCATCAGGGTGTGCAGATATCATATCCAATTACACGGCAATCCTTGACTGGGAACTTGCTCACCGGGTGCGGGGTGACCATATCAGCAGGTATGCTCTTGCTATCTCAAAGATGACAGCAGAAATGCTCGTTATGAATGCAGATCTGATAACACCTGGCAACCCTGAGGCTGTGGATCTCGTGGTCAGAGCGTTGGTCTCATCAGGGATGGCAATGAGTATCGCAGGTTCGTCACGCCCGGCAAGCGGAGCTGAACATAAATTTGGTCATGCAGTCGAGCGCCTTGTACCGGGAAAAGCTCTTCATGGAGAGATATGCGGGATTGGTTCAATTATGATGATGTATCTGCATGGCGGTGACTGGCGATCCATTCAGCAGTCCCTTAAAACGATTGGAGCTCCTGTCACCCCGTCAGAGATAGGTATTCCTGATTCTGTGATAGTAGAGGCATTATTACGTGCAAAAGATATCAGGCCGGAGCGGTTTACAATAATTGACATGGGCCTGTCAGAGAAAGCGGCTGAGGAACTTGTCAGGTTGCTCTATACATAGGAGTGAATAAGGTGCCGGAAACAAAGAAAAAAGTGACATTAATTGGTGCCGTGCATGCAGAAGTGGGAAGAGAATTTGTCTATGACGGCCCGGTCCCGGCCTGTGCTGACTGTCCTTTAATCAGGGCATGTGCCAATTTAGAAAAAGGCAAACGATACGAGATAATAGCAAAAAGACCTACTCATCATGTATGCCGGATACATCATGGTCATGTCTGTGCGGTTGATGTACTTGAAGCACCCATCTGTGCTCTTATCAGCTGTGAAGAGGCACGTCCAAACACAACCATTACCTTTCGTCATCCCTGTGCTCATGAACGATGTGAACAATATGCACGCTGCAATCCTGAAGGGATTCTTGTAGGGCAGAAGTACATCATCATTAACCGGTATGATGAGTTCTATGATGACTGTCAGCTGGGAAAAAAAAGAGCGCTGGTAAAATTGATACCTCTCCCTGAAGGACTTCCTCATATTTCAGGATAATTATGGAAAGTTTTTTATGGGGTAATATATAACTTTATACAATCGTTGATCACAATGAAATATTGAATTTGAGAAATTAGTTGAAATTGCCACTATTTAGGGTAAATAATTGAGATTTGGCGGCATTATTTAAGAAAATGCTCAATTTCAATGTAGATAAGGGTGGCTTTAAGCTATTGCCGCAAACTATATCAAAATATGAAAGAACCTTCTGTGTGTATCGTTAGGTGATATTGTGCAGAAGGAAGAACTATTACATTTACATATGCTATTTGTCCATGTGAAGAAATACTATGAGATCATCACCGAAGAAGAGGTTCAAACCAACCGGTATAACGATCTTCATATTTCTCCTGTTCATATCCATAAAAATAAAAAAGCACATAAAGAGGCTATCTTAATTCTCAGCGAAGAGATAGTCGGCCACATCCGGCATAATCGTATGCCACTTATGACATTTACTCCTGAATCACTAACTTGTGATGTCGAGATACCGGTAGAGAACTGACGTTATGACGAGTGAGGCTGCAAAACGGGAGATAATCTCTCATCTTTTATCAACGCCTCAGGAGTCTCGCAATGTTCGCAGGATTATTGCACAGGCCTGCAAAAAGTACCATCTCTCTGAAATTCCAAAACAGTCAGAGATACTGGCATTAGCCACCCCAAAACAACGTGACATGCTTCGGTCCGTTTTGATGGTCAAACCGAGTAGAACACTCTCCGGAGTTGCTCCGGTTGCTGTGATGACCTCTCCATCCCCCTGCCCTCATGGCATATGTCTTCCGTGCCCGGGTGGGCCTGAGCATCTTTTTCATACGCCCCAGAGTTATACCGGGGAAGAACCAGCAGCTCTTCGTGCATCATTTCATGAGTATGATCCATACCGGCAGGTATCTGCACGACTAGGCCAGTTTGAACAACTCGGTCATTGTGTTGACAAAGCAGAATTAATTGTCATGGGTGGTACAATCACTGCCCGCGATGAGAGTTATCAGGAGTGGTTTGTAAAGGAATGCATTCGGGCAATGAACACCTATCAGAATCCAGACCCGGATTCTGCTGCTCTGACTACCGATGTCTTTACCTGCAATGAGACTGCAAAGGTCAGATGTGTCGCAATAACCTTTGAAACACGTCCTGATTGGTGTAAAAAAGAACATATTAACCTGATGCTTGGGCTTGGGGTAACCAAAGTAGAGATTGGTGTTCAGCAGTTACAGGACGAAATTCTGCAGTATAACCAACGGGGATGCACTGTGGCTGATACGGTCAGCGCAAACACGCTTCTTCGTGATGCCGGAATGAAAGTGGGGTTTCATGTCATGCCCAACCTTCCGGGTTGCACGATGGAACAAGATAAATCTATGTTTCGTACTCTTTTTACAGATTCCAGGTTTAAACCCGACTTTTTAAAGATTTATCCAACTCTTGTTACACCGGGCTCTGGTGTGGAACGATTATGGAAGGAGGGAAAGTATGAAACATATGATGAGAACGATCTCATTGACCTGATAGCAGATGCAAAAGCACAGATTCCAGAGTATTGCCGATTACAGAGGATTCAGCGTGACATCCCGGCAAAGATGATAGTATCTGGCTCACGTCACAGTAACTTTAGACAGCTTGCATCTGAACGTCTGCAGTCACGTGGTGGGCGCTGCAAGTGTATCAGGTGTCGTGAGATTGGGCGACGTGTAGCCAGTGGAGAAACTCATATCAATACGCTCTCTTATGAATGCTGTGGTGGTGAAGAACGGTTTATATCATCTGTTGCTGATGACTCTCTCATTGGATTTGCACGGCTCAGACTGACCGATAATGCCTGGAGGCCTGAGGTCTTAGGTGCTGCATTCATCAGGGAACTGCATGTATATGGCACTGTGGTTCCTATTGGAAAAACAGCTTTTCATGAGATGGGTGAGATGCAGCATAAAGGATTTGGGGAAGCGGTATTAAGCGAAGCAGAAGAGCAGGCTCGGACAGCTGGTTACAGGCGACTTGCGGTTATGGCAGGAATCGGGGTGAGACCATACTATCACCGACTTGGTTATGAGCGAACAGGCCCATATATGATAAGGGATCTATAAGGAATCTCTCCATCGATATGAGGCCTGCGACGCTTACGTTCATCAGAAATAGATTTTCTGATTACTATATGAAAGGAACTCTCTTTGCCCCGTCATCTGTAGCCCAGCGTGAATTTGGGTTCATCTTCTTTGATGATGCATATCCGGATGAGATTCGGATGAAGCGACATATTGGTTTCTTCTCATCAGAAGAGATGGAAACCTATATCAGAAATCTGATTCCTGCCCATGCGTATTATTCAACTGCATATTATGAAAATCCCGGAGCACCAACCATGCAGGATAAAAACTGGTCCGGGGCAGATCTTATTTTTGATCTTGATGCAGACCACATCATGCGGGGGGCATATGATGCAATGCTTGAACGAATCAAACAGGAGGCATACAAACTACTCTCTGTCCTCATCGATGAGCTTGGCATTGAAAAACAGACCTTAAAGATAGTGTTTTCCGGTGGCCGGGGGTATCATATTCATATACAGGACATTGCATTTCGAACCTGGACAAGTCCGGAACGTCGTGAAATTATTAATTATATCTGTGGGATTGGGATACAACCAAAAGCAATGCTCTCTCAATACCAGGAAGGAAGGATTGGCTGGCCCTGTCGGTTTAGAAATACACTCCTTACATACCTTGAACAGCTGGCTGCATATGAGGAATCTGCTTGCAATGCTGAACTCACGGCGTATGAAGGAATTGGAGATGTGCGTGCAAACCGGTTTATCCAGATGATTCCGGAGATCTCTTCCCGGCTACGAACAGATCCTGGATCAATCAATATGGATGATCAGACGATTTCGACCATACTCGAAGCATTATGCCAGGATATCAATGGGAATTTTTATACCCTGTGCAGGGAATCCGGAGTCCAGGCAGATGAACCCGTCACAACCGATATCAAACGCCTTATTCGTCTACCCGGTAGTCTTCATGCAAAATCAGGCTTTCGTGTTGTTCCCCTTACGATAAAAGAACTTGATGATTTTAACCCTCTCATTGATGCTGTGGTATTCTCTGATCGGGATTTACATGTTGAATCAAAAGCATCTTATGAGATATCGCTTCTTGATAATCAGTACCATATTAAAAAAGGGATAAATACCGTCCCGGAAGCTCTAGGGATGTTTCTCTGCTGCCGTGGGATGGGAGAAGTTGCAGGAGGTGGATGATGCACCTTGAAGAACTCAGAAGAATCCTTCTCTCTGAGCGAGAGTCAGGACAACTTGTTCAGATGCCACATGATACGTATCTTACAGCACAGGCTGAGATTCGTGCAATTCAAAAAGAAGTCTATGCCACTGAAGATCCTTTCTCTGATGAATCCCGTATGCTTATTGAGAAAGTGGCAAGTATCAGGGCAACAAGTGAAGAGATATTTAGTATTAGAATTGGAAAAATAGTTGCAATAGCGCAGTCTGCAGCTACAGGAGGTTTCATCGGGAAAAATGAGATACGTCTTTTTCTGCCGCCTGAACTTGAAGTGTATAACCGTATCTCTGATGCCATAAGGGACGCAAGACGGGGGATGCTTGAAGGAAAAATACCTGTGGCACCAGAATCTGCAGGCCTTTTGGGTATGAGTGCATCTGAACTGGATAAGAAAAGTGATTATGGTATCACAGACCCTCATCTGAAATCAGAACCAGAAAACGAGAGATACCTCTTAAATGCCGTGTATCCTGAGGATCTTCCTTCATCAGAGGAGAGTGATGGATCTGATGAATACGCGCTGGTCCGTGTAATCACTGATATGGAACCGTTTATGGGTCTGGATGGGCACGTATATGAGATTTTTAAGGATGATATCATCACGCTTCCAATCAGAAATGCAGAGGTTTTGAGTGAACGCGAAATAGTCTTAAATATTAACTCGGGCTAATAATATAGGTATTCACCCTAGCATGACGAGGCTCATTTTATGAAGATGCCAACAAAATTCAATACATACTGTCCATATTGTCGAAAACATGAAGTTCATGAAGTAGAAAAGGTCAAAAAAGGTAAATCTTCAGGTCTTCATTGGATTGACAGACAGAAAAGCCGGAGAGGGAAAATCGGTAACATGGGAAAATTCTCAAAAGTTCCTGGTGGCGATAAACCTACAAAGAAGATCAATGTGCGATACCGGTGTACGGTTTGTAAAAAAGCTCATTTAAGACCCGGATATCGTCTTTCTAAGTTTGAGTTAACGGAGAAATAAATATGGTTCAGATGAAACGGGAAAACCGGAGTACATTTATCAATGTAAAGTGTCCAGATTGCGAGCATGAACAACTGATTTTTGATAAGGCAAGTTCAGTTGTAGACTGTATTATATGTGGACGTGTTCTGGCAAGACCCTCTGGTGGAAAGGCACGGATTGAAGCGGAAGTTCTGTCAGTAGTTGAGTGAGTGTCTGATGCAGGAGAGAGATTGGCCTGAGGCCGGGGAACTGGTCGTCTGTACAGTGCAGAACGTAAAAGATTTCGTGGCATTTGTCCATCTGGATGAATATCAGGGGAGAGAGGGATTAATCCCAATATCAGAGATCGCCCGTGGATGGATAAAATATATCCGTGATCATATACGGGAAGGGCAGAAAGTTGTCTGTAAAGTTCTGAACGTCGATACAAAGAAAGGCCATATCGATCTCTCTCTGAAAGATGTAAACGAACATCAGCGCCGGGAAAAGATACGAGAATGGAAAAATGAGTCAAAGGCACTGAAATGGATTGGATTTGCAGCAGAAGCAGCAGGCAAACCTGAGGAAACAGATGCAATTGCATCTGCCATATATGAAGAGTATGGGGAACTGTACAGTGCCTTTGAAGAAATAGTGCAGAATGGGAAAGCTGCATTAAAGGAATGTGCAATATCTGATGATATTATAGAGGCTCTTCTCACCATTGCACGGGATAATGTACGAATTCCCACTGTTACTATTAGTGGAGATCTGTATCTGCGAACCACAAATGCAGATGGGGTAAATATTATCAGGCGGGCACTTCGTAGTGCCCAGCCAAAAGTTGATGATGCCGAGATAGAAATCACCTATCTTGGCGCGCCTAATTATCGTCTGAAGGTGACAGCGACGGATTATAAGTCTGCAGAGATAGCTCTGGATAAGGCTGCAAATGCTGCTATCGGAGTGCTGAAACGGGCTGAAAGTGAAGGAAAATTCACCCGCAGGTCAAAATCAGGCAAGATTGTATGAAAGGTCGAATCAGGAAATGTCTAAAAGACAATACCTATACTCTTTCTGACTTATGTCCGGTTTGTAACACACGTACTGTAACCCCCCACCCCTTCCGTTTTTCTCCAGAGGACAAGTATCACCAGTACCGGAGACTGGTTCGATGATGGAAGATATTTCAGTCACATTTATTGACGGGCGAAGTGAAGAAGATCTTAAAGCGTCTATTTTTATTGAGGGACTACCCGGTATTGGCCATGTTGGTAAACTGGTAGCCGAGCACCTGATTAAAGAGCTTGGAGCAGAAAAAATCGCAGAGATTACCTCGATACACTTCCCCCCACAAGTCATTTTGGGGGCTGATGGTGTCACCCGTCTCTGTAATAACGAGATATTCAGGCATTGCGGTGATGAGATAACCTGTCTCTTTTTGGTCGGTGATTTTCAAAGTGCCTCAAATGAAGGTCATTACCTCCTTTCCTCTCTGTATGTTGATATCGCCGAAAAACTTGGAGTAAAACGGATATATACACTCGGGGGTTACGGTGTTGGTCATTTTGTCGAGACTCCCCGTGTCCTTGGAGCGGTTAACCAGATCTCACTCAAAGAAGAGATAGAAAAAACCGGAGTCATATTTGGTGAAGGAGAACCAGGTGGCGGGATCATCGGTGCCGCAGGTCTTATGTTAGGATTTGCTCTTCCAAAGGGGATTGAAGGGGTATGTCTGATGGGAGAGACATCTGGATACCTTGTAGATCCAAAGAGTGCAACGCTTCTATTGGGAATCCTTTGTACATTGCTTGGTATTGAGGTCGATACCAGCAATCTGCATGAAAGGGCAGCAGAAATGGAAGAAGCGTTACAGAAACTTGCCGAACAGGAGAAAAGTCAGGAAGAAGAACTCTCATACATCGGGTAATATGATAGTCTCAGCAGACCTTCATATCCATTCTCTCTTCTCAATGGCATCTTCGAAAAAGATGCTTCCCACCGCTATTCTTGCAGCATCCTCCTTGAAAGGACTTCAGGTCATTGGAACCGGAGACGCTCTTCATCCTCAATGGCGGCAATACTGGGATGATACCCCGTCAGATGATATTCTCGTTGTCCCGACAACAGAGGTTGAAGATAAAAACCGGGTTCATCATCTCATTCTCATGCCTGACATGGATTCCTGTAAAACACTTGGATCCTGCCTTGAGGGTTTCTCTAAAAATATCAAAACAAATGGCCGCCCTCATGTCAGATTGTCAGGAGAAGAAATAGCACAGTATGTTCATGAAAATGGAGGAATGATAGGTCCGGCACATGCATTCACCCCCTGGACATCACTCTATGCAGCATGGGATTGTGTACGGGCATGTTATGGTGATGAATCAATTGATTTACTTGAGCTTGGTCTCTCTGCTGACAGTGGGTATGGTTCCTCTATAAGTGAACTTACCAGGGTCCCTTTTTTAACCAATTCTGATGCTCATAGTCCTCATCCTGCAAAAATCGGGCGCGAGTTTACGATGATAAAAGTCAGGACCTGTTCAGTATCATCATTTTTTGATGCAGTGCAACATGGTTCAATAACAATGAATGCTGGTTTTTTTCCTGAAGAAGGCAAATATAACCGAACCGCATGTATACGATGCTATCAGTTGTACACTCGTACAGAGGCACACGAACAGGGATGGCGCTGCAGGTCATGTGGTGGACGGATTAAAAAAGGGGTACAGGACCGGGCAGAAGAGCTTTCTGATATATCTCCTGTACCACGCCCTCCCTACCTGCACATCATTCCTTTGTATGATATCATAAAGATCGTTCTTGGTGTATCCTCATCACAGACAAAGAAGGGTGATCAGTTGTATACACGATTAACTGATACCTTAGGCGATGAAATTGGAATTCTAACCCGACTCAACTGCGATGAGATACGGCACGTTCATGAGCGGGTGGGTAATGCAATAGATGCGCTCCGCAACGGTAATGTCATTCTTCATCCCGGGGGAGGAGGAAGATATGGTTCATTTGAAATACCTGTACAGTAGTGGTATTGGTGATTCTCGCGTAATTGTATCAGAAATGTCTGGTACTGCTCATTTTTTGTATCTGTACATCTGCATGAATTTTGCAGGGGCATCACATACCTTAATTGTTCATGATGGTGACGTAATAAGGAATGATTACTGTTCGCCGAGATATCTGTGCATACTGTGGCTGTTGTGTATCCGTCTGTCCACAGGGTGCATTGGAACTTATCGATGCCTATCTTGATGTAGACGAAGATAGCTGTACAGATTGCGGAATCTGTGCACGTGTCTGTCCACTCGGTGCATTGGAGGTTGTGAAATGAAGACCTCATATGATATGCTGGTGATTGGTGGTGGACCAGCAGGCGCAATGGCGGCAAAAGGAGCTGCTGAGAAGGGACACTCTGTTCTTCTGGTTGAGAAACGCCCGGCAATTGGAGCACCTGTCAGATGTGCAGAAGGAATAGGAAAAGAGCTCCTACATCAGTTCCTCAAGCCAGATGATGCCTGGATAGCCAGTGAAATAGATAAGGCACAGATTGTTGCTCCTGATGGCTTTGTCATGAATCTCAGATCTGAAAATGCCGGATCTGAAGTCGGGTATGTACTGGATAGAAAAATTTTTGACCGTGAGCTTGTATGGCAGGCTGCAAATGCCGGTGCAGACATTATGGTCAAGACCCGGGCTGTAAATCCTATCCTGGAAGAAGGTCGTATAGCTGGCGCTACAATTGAGCATAATGGAGCGAGAATAGATATCAATGCGGGTATTGTTGTTGCAGCAGACGGGGTTGAGGCCAAGTTTGCAAGATGGTGTGGTGTCGATACAACCGTACCTCTTCGTGAGATGGAGACCTGTGTCCAGTACGTGATGACTGATATTGATATTGATCCTCATACTACCGTATTCTTTACCGGAAATTCTGTTGCACCTGCCGGATATGTCTGGATATTCCCGAAAGGAGAACGGACTGCAAATGTTGGCATTGGAATTGGTGGGGATAAGAGTGGAGATAAGACCCGTGCAAAAGATTACCTGGATAGGTTTGTCACATCACATTTCCCATCAGGTAAACCAATAGAACTCATTGCCGGTGGCGTTTCTATCTGCAGACCTCTGGCATCGACGGTTGCAGATGGGCTGCTTATCGTAGGAGATGCTGCACGGGTATCAGATCCGCTCACCGGCGGGGGCATCTATAATGCTCTGTATACCGGTTCTCTTGCCGGAGAGATAGGAACGACAGCTCTCTCAAATGGTAATGTGAGTGCTGAAGCGCTAAAGATATATGACACTACCTGGCGTTCGTCTATGATGGGTCTGGCCATTGAGAGGAACTATCAGATAAAAGAGTTATTTGTAAAATTAACTGATGAAGATCTCAATGCTATTATTCACTCAGTGGCAGATATGAATATGAGTGAATTTAATACGCTTAATCTTATCAAAAATATTGCAAAGGCAAATCCAAAACTGGCAATGAAACTGGGAAAAGCAGGTCTTAAGCAGTTATTTGACTCTTTCAACTGATCTTTAGGATACACTTTATTTAGTTCCTGGTTTCCCCTCTTTTAGGTACTTGTTCAGAGTCTTTAAACACTCTTTTTCGGCATCCTTCTTGGTAAAGACGGTTATTACGTCATCAGGTCTGAATTTAACGGCGCCATTTGGTATAATAAGTTCTCCTCCCTGTCTTCTGATTGCAATAAAGACAAAATCCTTAACTTTCATCTCTCTAATCTCATGGTCAATCATAAAGGCCCCGTTCTCGACCTGTATCTCAAAGATAGTACCTCCTGGCAGGGATGCCAGTTGCTGAAGCTGCGGGTTTTCTGCCCAGAAGTACAGGCGTGTTGCAACCAGTTCATCAGGGTTCTGACTGATAGTAACCCCGACATCAGAAAACATATCTGCATGTTCCTGCTGGTTCACAATAGATACAACATTGGCTACTTTCATTCGTTTGGCAATCCAGCAGGTCATAAGGTTCACAGAATCATCACTGGTAGTGGCTACAAGAGCATCAGCACGTTCAATTCCAGCATCTTCAAGGATGGCACTGTTTGTTGCGTTTCCGGTAATAGCAAGAAGGTCATATCGTTCCAACATCTCACTACACCGATCTTCATCGCGGTCGATGATGACCACATTGTCACCCCGCTCAACTGCAAGAGCTGCGAGTGTCTTTCCAATTCCACCAAGACCGACAATGATGATGTACATACTGTACGATCTCCATCTCCCTTCTTATAGGTTGCGACATAATAGATGTCAGAACACTATGATATGCGGGGTGGACGAGGCTGGAAAAGGTTCGGTACTGGGCCCAATGGTTATCGGTGCTGTTGGATGCAGTTTTAAAGAAGATCTGGAAAGAACCAATGCACGAGATTCAAAAACTCTCTCACGCAAAGAGAGAATCTCTCTGTATCATGAAATAATTGCAGAATTCCCCTATTGTGTTGTAATCCTTACGTCAGAAGACATTGATCTGAAACGTGAGACCATGACCATGAATGATATCGTAGCATACGCCCATGCTGAGGCAATACTTGCAATAGGTGCTGATACCGGGTATGTAGATGCCTGTGATGTTAGTGAGGAGCGGTATGCAAAGACTGTATCTGGTCTTGTCGGTGACCGATGCAGCATTATTGCAAGACATAAGGCTGATGTTCTCTTTCCTGTGGTATCAGCTGCATCTATCGTTGCAAAAGTTACCCGGGATCGTATTATTGAGTCATTATGGGATGAATGGGGTGATTTTGGTAGTGGATATCCATCAGATCAGAAAACGACAGATTTTCTCTCTCACTATATCCAAAAACATCATGTGGCACCATCCATTGCCCGTAATTCCTGGGCAACAACCAGGGATCTAATTGCATCGCTTGGACAGACATGTCTCTTTGATTTTTAGATAGAAATAGAAAATTACAGACTGCCTCAAACCCGGGCTTTTCACGCATTATATATAGTCTGACTATACCACATATTACCAGAAATGAACTTGTTTGTTGTGATTCTTGCTATTATTGCGATATATACTGTTATTGCCTCATATCTGTACCACACAAAGAGGTGGGAAGAGCACATCACATTTTATGGGCCTATTATCGGAATAAAAACTGATAAAACCAGTTTTTTTGATTGGTTTAAGAATCAGTCCCGTTTCTGGAGAATTTATGGGACGATCGGTGTCTTTTTAGTCATCATTGTCTCGATTAGTATGGCAGTTATGCTCCTCTTTGCACTTCAGGCAACTATAATTCTTCAACCTGAGCCAACTGGCATCTATGAACCCAGGAATTTTATTGCTCTTCCATATATCAATGAATTTATCCCTCCAACAATTGCATTCTGGATTGCGCTTATTATCACCCTTATTGTACACGAATTTGGGCATGGCATTCTCTGCAGAGTTGAGAATATCAAAGTAAAATCTATTGGTGTCCTTGTTGCCGTCATTCCGATTGGTGCATTTGTCGAACCTGATGAGAAAGAGGTTGATGAAGCCCCGTCTCGTGCAAAAATGCGGATGTACGGTGCCGGGATTATGAATAATGTCGTTATTGGCGTTATCTGTTTTGTCCTTATGGTTGGTCTTCTCAGTTATGCAGGACCGACAACACAACCAGCGATTCTTGGTATGTATGAAGGGTATCCGGCAGAAAAAGCAGGTGTGCCCCCGATATCACTCATTTATTCCATCGATGGGATGGATGTCTCTTCACGCGAGGAAGTATCAGCTCATCTCAATACTACAAAGCCTGGTGACACCATCAGATTAACTGTAGAGAATAATGGGAATCTGCTCTCCTATCCGCTTG
>Ga0268282_1000824_pt1 | contig 14725 bp, 18 predicted proteins | sample saktaG_12_FD_190133 | JGI IMG/M metagenome (GOLD analysis project Ga0268282, IMG submission 190133) | Saline water microbial communities from Sakinaw Lake, British Columbia, Canada - sak_2011_5_24_120m | ecosystem: Environmental > Aquatic > Non-marine Saline and Alkaline > Saline ...
TCCCAAGTCCGCCGTATGAATTTTTGTTTCTTGATGTGACCATGATATTACTCCTTACTGTTTACTCACCACTGTTCACTAAACACTTGCCACTGCTTTCTGTCTGCTTACGATGGTGTCGAGTATTTCATTCCATTCCTCCAGCGCGTCTCCTGAAAAGGAAGTTATCTTTTTTGTGCCGTTGACGCCATAAAGGACATCCATGACCTTTTTCTTCTTCAGGAAACCACTAATGTCTCTTGTCTCCACTGTGGAAGCGACGAGATTTTCAACCGGAATTTCAATGACCATTTTTCTGTCAAAGTCATGCCACCAGTACATTCTTCTATCCGTGAGATACAACTGTCCGGACGCCCATGTATTTTCTACAACGCCCTCTGCTTTCATCAGATGCCACATCTTCCCCCTGCAGAAGATCCGTTCTCCCATTGTTAAAAACGACTCAGCCATATTTTCAGCAATGGGAAACGCCCGATCCGTTTCCAGGACAAGCCCCAGCTCCTTCATCCTTTTTTCTATGGCCTCTTTCAGCCGACCCACATTTAAAGCACTCAGCCTCGCTATCCTGTCTCCCCCTAAGAAAAGACACAGTTCCTCTCTCTCTTCTCCGGTGAACTTTTCTCCCGTCCGAATTGCCAAACCCTTTATATTCTCCAAAGGTGTGTTGAATAATACCTTTCCGAAACCCCCATGATAGAGAAGTAATTTTCCCCGGGTCAGGCAGATATGCCCATATCTCCAGGCCGTATATATTCCCTCATCTGAATGATATGCACCCAGCATTTTAAGTATAATCTCTTCCCCATGAACCTGAGAGATTTCTTTCTCGCTTCTGGATGTCGCTTCCAATGCCCGAGTACGTTCATCCCACGCCTGCATCATCCCGTATTTCAGCATTGTCTCCATACCGGCTAGGGCTGCCCGCAGATTGACCCCTATCAGGGGAACACCGGCAACCGATACTATAAGATCGGCCTGGATCACGAGTCCCTTGTCCAGGACACGATCTAATAAATCTACCAGTGTAGCGTGTGTATTTCTTGTTGGTTCCACCTGTCACTTCGTTTCAATAGAAAAAATTAAGAATGAAAAATGAAAAATTATTTTTTTGAACTTTTTACAATTTGAGCCAAAATTTTGCTAAGTTCTGTAGATTCCCGAATTAAACTTTCTAATTCGTCAGATTGTCCTATTAGCTTAGAATCCACGATTAACCTTAGCCATAAGTTTGTCTCCCTTGCTTCTTTAAAAGAGGTTTGCATTTTGTAAATAAAATCCTTTTTACTAAATGCACCTTGTGCTTCTTCAACATTTGCGGCAATAGAAGTCCCTGACCTTATAAGTTGCTTTCCTATCTCAAATCCGGCTGTTTCCTTTGGTAATATTCTGACTAACTTCACTATTCGCAACGCAAATTCATATGTCCTTTCTACTATGTCTACCTTTTTCCTATTCAATTTTTCTTGCTCAATTTTGACGGCTTCGTAAAAAGTCCCGAAACTGTCATACCGGACTTGATCCGGTATCCAGAAGTTGTTGAATTTGCTGGATTCCGACTTTCGTCGGAATGACGAAAAATGGCATTTTTCGACTTTTTACGAATGCATCAATTTTTAATTTTATATTTTTAATTTCTAATTATTCACTATACTTACACAAATGAATAAGGCGGCCATGGACCGGTATAGTGAACGGAAAACCCTTCCATGGTGTCAATTTTATCCAGCGTATTTCCGAGCTTCCGGCTTTCATCGTGAGACATAAGGCAAGAAAGATTCAACAGCATCTGAGTATTTTTATCATCTATTTTCTTTGTCTTTTCTACTTTCAGATCATCTACAAACGGTTTTATTTCTTCATAAAATTCTTTAAAGTATTCGTCCGCCTTTTTTTCCATTTCCTTTTTCAAGAGATCTGCCAGTTTCTGACGATACATATAGGCCGTGCCTTCCGGTTTTGACTTTATCTCTTCATTTAATTTGCTCATTTCGGCATTTTCTTTGATAATCTTTTGGGCCATAGTTTCAGGGTTCCAAAAGATCTGCACACCGTACTCAGCTTTGCCTCGAACCTTTTCCAGTTTTATTTTAAGGTTTTCGTAATCCTCCGTTAACCATTTTTTCATGTTCTCTTCCGGGTCGGCAATCTCATCCCCTTTAATAATCGTGTCAAACCCCATAGGAAGAACATTGCCAGATTTTTTCCACGCCGCATCAACTACATTTTGATGGGTTAAGATCCATCCTTTAACAATTTCTTCATCTTCTGACCGGTACGGTTCGGCGGAGCAATTATGTACAAATGCCAAAAGGTCTTTATAAGATATGGCATATACTTCATTCCCATCTATCCCGATGCTTCCAAGGTTCGTGGCTTCACCGCCCTCGACAATGCAGTACAGATATCTTCCTTCTCTTTGTCCAATGTCCTGGGTTAGTGGTTCAGCATCCAAAGCCTTATGCTCCGGACTTGATGACGCTTTTATGTCTTGATCATGCAACCGATCATCTTTATTGGAGCGTATATTTTTAGATGATGGGGTTGTCTCTACCCTAATGGGCATTTTTTGCAATATTTTCTGAGTCTCTTCGGCAATCGACTCTCGAATCGCCAATCTCAGTTCCGGAAGAAGGGAGCTCTTTACGATGTCCCTTATCATATCCTCACTTTCTGAAAGGATATCCCGTACTTCTTCTTTTACAAGTTTTTCGATGATCTCTTTCATAGCTTTCTTTCAGGGGGCAGTTGTCAGTGATTAGTGGTCAGTAGTTTTTACTGTCCCCTGTTCACTATTCACTGTTCACTGATCACTATTCACTGTCCCCTGCTCTCTCCCACTTTTCAGGGTTTATCATTTTATCTAATACATCATCCACAATATCATCCAGGCCGTCTCTTACAGATTTTACAGATTCCGTAATCCCCTGTTCCTTCTTCATTTCCTCAATGGCATTATCAAGATCCATCAATGCCCGCCCTAACCTGTCGATTTCTTCCTCAGTCAGACTTCCTCCTTCCATTCTTCTCAGGGCCTGAAGCCTGAGAGCATCCTTGATAATCTCTACGAGGGCCACGACCAACCCAAGGACTCCGTGTTTCAGATTTTTTTCATCGATGTCTATAGGCATATTTCAATTACCAGTGGTGAGTTGCCAGTGTGCAGTGTGTAGTGTGCAGTATGTAGTGTGCAGTATGTAGTGTGCAGTATGCAGTTGTTTCACTGTTCACTGTTTACTGTTCACTGTTCACTAATCACTGCCCCCTGTTCACTGTCCCTTAATCACTGCCCCCTGTTCACTGTTCACCGCCCCCTGCTCACTGTCCCGTAACCACTATTTCCTTTGCTTCAGCGCTAATCCACCCGCACCATGGACAGCCGGTTGTAATAAGACTCTCAATGGAAACTCTCTTCCCGCATTGAGGACAGTTTTCTTTCGCCACCATCGCCTCTTCCCAGGCAGGCATTTGCAGATTCGTTCCCGACGGAAATTCCAGCCCGTATTTTGCCGCTGTCTCGAAGGAGGAAAGAGCGGCTCTTATCTTAATGCCAAGCAGTTCAACCCCTGCCACGGATACGGCGATATCCGCGTTTATCAGCAGTCCCTTGTCCAGTATCCTGTCAATTACGTCGGCTAAACCGGCCCCATCATTGGTTCGAGTTGGCTCCATGCCCATTATTAATCTCCTTTTTCCCCGGCAGACGTTATCGGATTGGTTCCTGACGGAAATTCCAGTCCGTATTTTTTAGCCGTTTCAAAGGAGGTAAGGGATGCCCGTATTTTAACACCGAGAAGTTCAACCCCTACCAGAGATACGGCGATATCCGCGTCAATCACCAACCCTTTGTCCAGTATCCTGTCGATTACGTCGACCAAACCAACACGATCATCAGTTCGAGATGGTTCTAAGGCCATTATTGTTCTCCTTTTTCCCCAGTATAATCTCTAAAAAGCCATTATTGTATAATCTCCCGATTATGTTGTCATAAGGGCTGGGCAATTCGATGTTTTTGTAATAAGTTTTGTCTTTTCCGTAGGCGAATACGACCAGAACGTTTCCGTTTAAATCAATCTTGATATCCTCTTCATTAAGCCCCGGCAACTCGGCTATCAAACGTATCTTTCTTTCTCCTTCAAATACATCAACAGGAAAATCACTTTTGTTTTTAACCATTTGCCATACCCTCTATAATTGAAACCTTGTCCGGAAATGAAAGTTTTCTTTCTAAAGCTTCATGTACTCGTAAAAAGTCATAAACTGCACCATTTGTCGTCCTGAACTCGTTTCAGGATCTCACTTGTTTCAGCATCTAATTATTTCAGCAACACTCTTGTCATTCTGAATTTATTTCAGAATCTCGGGAGACCCTGAAACAAGTTCAGGGTGACATTTGTGGTATTGTTCAGGGTGACAAAAAAAGATTTTTTACGAACTTATCAAAGCATAGTCCTCCGGTGCTCTGGCCTTCTCACTACGCCCTTACCCCGGCATTTCAAGCAAGAAAGCTTGTTATGGGGGTCCCTTCCTGTTCCCCGGCAATATGTACAGCTTTCTACCGGTTCTGTAACGCTCACAACCCCCTTGCCGCGACAGACGGAACATGTCATGTTGCTTCGGGGTTTCTCTTCGCCTTCCCCCTTACAGTAAGCACAAATGACCGCAGGCGGATTCACGGAGATTTTTCCTGTCCCACGGCATACACGACATACGGTTCCTTTTGGTTTTTCTCCCTTCCCTCCGCAGAAACCGCAGGGATAGGCTGTTTCAGTCAGCAACTTTCCAATCATTATCCCACCGGTCCCCTTAGAAAAGTGTTTCCCTGATCTATTAACTTTTGTCGTGGACCAGTTCAATTTTTCCTGCCCTGGTTTATCGAAAGCCTGAATAGTCCTGTAACTACTGTTGGACATGACCCCCCAGCCTGATCGTTCCTGATGCAGTCTCTTAAACGGAACTTGTTGATCCTTTTCCCCTGTTTCCATACCTGGTGCTTTACTCAGTGCTCTTTTCCCGGTATAGGTGATTCTGAACCGTCCCCCTTTTTTCATGTCTACGCAATCCTGTCGAGCCAGGTTCATACACAGAAGCCTTGCGTATCCCGTCTCTATACCCAACTTTCGGCTTACGACATGGATAGTGGTTTCTTCACCTGCTTCATAGATTATTTGTAAAGCTTTCTTTTCACTTCCGCTGGCCATAGCTATCTCCTGCATTATTCTATGTGTCCAAAAGTTCCAAGGAGGGGACTTTTTCTTAAATTACTGTTCAATTATTTCCCAATCTAATAATGACACCTGCTGAAAAGAGGGAGCAGGGCGTCATTCTTCAGCTTCACTCACATCAATTCGCTTGCGCATCCCTATTCGCTTGAAATCCAGGATATTTCCGTCAGAATCCAGTCGGGCCTCATATTTGGCCAGGATATCCATGCTATCAGGAATCGAGCGTTTCTCGACAACCTCCATAACTACCAGCCAACCATCGTCCTCTTTTTCTGCTCCTACGGTAGAGGAGATTTCCAGGCCAGTAAGATTAGTTAATTCAGATCGTGCCTTTTGGATTACTTTTGAAATATTTAAAGCCATTTCATTTACCTCCCTAATAAGTTTCTTCTTTCATTTTTCTGATGGTCTCTAATCGTTCCATCAATTTTGTTTCTTCCCTTTCATACGTTTCGTCGTCTATTTCTTCCATTTCGTACCGCATCTGGAGGTGCAATAGTTCTTCATGAATTCTGGATTCGTCAGTCATCTCCTCATATGCAGATTCCCTGAGCTTTTTCCCCAGCCACACAGTTAACTTGAGAGGGGAAAGCAATATGTTATCCAGTATAAAAGCCATTTTCTGATTGCAGAATGCAGCAGGCGGCGTACAGTTTATTCCCACCTATTGCATTGTATTCTCCTTTGCAGAATGGGTTTGAACTCGTAAAAGGTCCGTCATTCCCGCGTAGGCGGGAATCCATAGAGGGTTAAGCGCTTGAAAAGACTGGATTCCCGTTTTCACGGAATGACAAAATTGTGCATATTTCGACTTTTTACGAGACTGTCCGAGTTGGTTTGATGAATCTAATCTGCTCACTGACCCCTGCCCCCTGCCATCCGCCCACTGCCCACCGGTTACCATTTCACTACAATCTCCACAAAATTGCATGGCGGCACCGGACCCACATATTTGAATTTCATTTTACCGTCATACTCTGCCGTAATTTTATCCACCATTTCGTCAAATGCCTTTTCACCATCTTTCCTAATCAAAAAGGCACTGTTGGTAATCATCTGATCACCGAAAACATTGTTTTTTTTATGCTCCACCCAGAGCCCCTTTAATAAATCGAGAATCGCTTTTTCTTCCTGCAGCTTCTTTGCTTCCAGAGTTTTTTTTACCATATCACCCAACCTGACCTGATCTCGCTGCGGCCTTACCTTCTTTGACATGAGGCTATCCCTCAACATCCTGATATCCTTGTTTCCCTCTACGATTTCCTGGAAGGTACTTTCCTTACTTGTCCATAGAACCTTAAGGCCGAGCTCCATCTTGTCTTCCATATATGTTAAAAGTTCTTTAAGCTCGTCATATCTGCCCTTTAAAACCTTTTCCCTGATAAGATCAATTCCCTCTCCAATGGTTCTGAATCTCACCGGCAGCATGGGATAATCATTCATGACCTTTTCCATTACGTTCTGATGCGCCATTGTATTGGCTCTGGTAACGGAATATTTATCAATGGGAGAAGAGCTGATTACTGCCCCGATATCCCGGTAACATACCGTATAAACCTCGTCTTTGCGGTCACCGATACCTATGGGGCCAAAGCTCTTTTCTTCGTCAGTTGTCACGATGGCATATATATATTGACCGTTCTTGTCAGACATGAGATTTTTCCTTACAATAAGATTTCTCGCTCCGCTCGAAATGACAACTTTGGTGCATTTTAGGACGGCTTCCTATACCTCGGGAGCCACAACATCTACATCAGCAATCAGATACTTCGTCAGTTGGTCAAATTTCTCTTTGTTTTTGCCGGACATCAGCTCTTTAAAGTAGTCTCTGACCTTTTGTATGTTTTTCACTTCTTTTATCTTGATGTCTTTTGCTATATGTTGAACTACCTCGTGAAAGGCACCCATAAAAAGGACTCCTAATTCCTTTTCTTTAAGGTTCTTGTTAATGGTATTCGCAACAAAACGATCTCTTTTCCCCATCATTCTATCTTTGTGGATTCTATAGTCTGCGTAAGCCGTGGTCCTTTCCCGGAGTGATTTTGTCTGGGAAAGTTTAAGAATGCGGTCATATTCTTCCTTAAGGAGCTTAACATCTTCCGTTTTTCGGATTTCTCCTCCTCTTTTCATCAAATCAAGTATAATCTGAAAGTTTATGCTTCCTTTTCGGGCTCCTTCCTCAATGATCTTCTGTCCTAATTCACCATCCGCCAGTAAGCCGTCCTGATAGATTTTCAAATTTCCGGTATCCAGTTTCTTAAAATATTCCTCGATCTTATCCCAGAATATGGTCACGCTCTGTTTATGCCTCTCCCACCGCTCTTCCCCGCATATATCGGCGCTTCTTTTATCGATATCCGAAGCGATGCTTCCCAGATCAGAGTCCACATGGATAATGGGAACATAGAGCAATTCTCTCATTATCTATGTGCCCCCGGGTGTTCCAGAGGATTGACAACGAGCCATTCTCTTACGTCTTCTTCCCTAAAGGAACATTGTTCCCCTTCGCAATAATTGCTGAGAAGACGGTAAGCCCTCGTTATATCCTCAAATCTCTTTTGCACCTCTGCGACACCTGGATATCTGTCAGGATGGAATTTTTTGCTCAGTTCCCAGTATGCCTCCCTGATTTTCAGGGTTGTGGATTCTTCGCCTAACCCCAATATCTTTCTGGCTTCGCTCACGTCTGAAAAATCCACCTTTTTCATTTCAAGCGTGCAGAAGCTGTAAGGCGGCAGGGGGCCCACTATTCTAAAGTTTACTTCATCCTGATATTCTTCATCCATCTGATCTATCTTCGACTCAAATACTTCTTTATTGTCTTTGTTGATCAAAAAAGCGACATTCATGATCATGGAATCATCCATAGCGTCGTGGGTGCGGTGGGTTTCTGATTCCTTTTTCAGGACATCCAACATTTCGGAGGCATATTTTTCTCTTTTTCTGTTAATAGATGCTTTAACCATCTTTCCCAAGGTTATTCCTGCCTCGATCTTCTGGTCTGGGGGCTTCAAATTTGCTTCTTCTTTAAGTTTTTTTATTCCTTTCTCTTCTCCAATTGTCTTTAAGACTGCATCCAGATTGCTCCACATGGCCACCACATCAAGCTCTATCTTATCTTCCATGGCTATAATGCTTGTTTTGATATGATCATAACCCTTCTTCAATATCCTTTTGATTTCCTCTTCTCCCTGTACTGCGGTCCCAAATTTCATCGGGATGATATAATGATTTCTCATGACCCTTTCGATAACGGCCTGATAGACGGCGAGGTGAAGAAGAAGAGTTTCTTTCGGCAGGGAATCAAATTGTATAGAAGGGGAATCACTAACTACGGCGGCAATATCCTGATAAGGTTGTGTGTAAACTTCTCCTCCGTCAATACCGGCGTAATCAAAATTTTTTTTCTCACTTATGTTGATAAATCCATAAATGTAGTTTCCTTTTCCACTCATGCTTTTCCCTCCGTAATTCAGTGGCGAGTGATCAGTGGCCTTTTCTGTTCACTGCTCACTGCTCACTGACTACTGTTTTCTATTCACTGCCCTCTGACAACTGATAATGCCTCTTTAAAATGACTGTATGAAACCAGGAATTTCGAGTAATCTTCATTTCCGGATTCAATAAACTCCCTTAAAGCAAACATGGAAGCCTTACGGCATATTAATTCTATATCCGCCCCCACGAGACCCTCCGAATCGCCGGCCAGGGCATCAAAGTCCACATCAGGAGACAGAGGTTTCCCCTTTATATGAACTTTGAATATTTCCAGCCTTGTCTTTTTATCGGGGGCTGGAAGCTCCAGGAGAAAATCAAACCTTCCGGCTCTGAGCAGGGCAGGATCAACGATATCCAGCCTGTTTGTGGCTGCCAGGACGACAATTCCCTTGAGTTCCTCGATCCCGTCAAGCTCGGTCAGGAACTGACTGATGACACGGTCAACTACATGGGATGCCGCGTCCGATCCCCGCATCGGCGCGATACTGTCTATTTCATCGAAAAATACGATGCAGGGCGAGGCCTGCTTAGCCTTCTTAAAAACCTCGCGTATTCCCTTCTCGCTCTCTCCTACCCACTTCGAAAGGAGTTCCGGGCCCTTAACTGATATGAAATTTGTTTCCGATTCTGAAGCCACTGCCTTGGCAAGCAGTGTTTTTCCTATGCCGGGAGAACCGTGGAGCAATATGCCTTTCGATGGTGTGGTTTTCGCGTGCTCAAATAACTTCCCGTATTTAAGAGGCCACTCAATAGTTTCCTTTAATACCGTTTTTATGTCATCAAGGCCGCCGACATCGTCCCACTTTACATCCGGAATCTCTGTAAAAACCTCTCTTATGGCAGAAGGCTCCACTTCCTTTAAGGCCTCCATGAAATCGTCCATGGTGACCTGAAGCTCCATCAGTGTATCGTAAGGAATCTCTTCCATCTCAAAATCAATGACCGGAAAGATTTTTCTCAAGGTAACCATGGCCGCTTCACGAGAAAGGGCCTGCAGATCGGCCCCTACAAAACCGTGAGTTATCTCGGATATGCGGACAAGATCAACATCTTCGGCCAGTGGCATGCCTCTCGTGTGTACATTGAGAATTTCCAGCCGGCCGTTCTTGTCAGGGATACCTATTTCTATCTCGCGGTCAAATCGCCCCGGTCTCCTCAGTGCGGGATCAAGGGCATTTGGAATATTTGTGGCTCCGATAACGATTACCTCACCCCTTGAAGCAAGGCCATCCATCAGGGCCAGGAGCTGGGCCACCACCCGCTTTTCTACCTGTTTTTCACCCCCCATTTCCTCGCGTTTGGGGGCAATAGCGTCGATCTCGTCAAGAAATATTATGCTGGGCGCGTGGGACGTTGCCTGCTCAAATATCCGTCTCAGATTTGCCTCGCTTTCGCCGTAGAATTTGTGCATTATTTCCGGCCCGCTGAGATGCGTGATATGGGCATCTGTCTCATTGGCCACCGCCCGGGCAATAAGTGTCTTTCCGCATCCCGGAGGGCCGTGTAAAAGTACCCCCTTGGGAGGGTCAATCCCCAGCCTTTCAAAAACCTGGGGATATTTCAAGGGAAGCTCTATCATTTCCCGAATACGTCTTATTTGCTTGCCCAGTCCCCCGATGTCTTCGTATGAAATCCTGCCGCTTTTGACACCCTCCCCTGCTTCTTTTTGGCCCTGAATATTTATTACGGTTTTGGGATGAATCAGCACCACCCCTTCCGGCGAGGTTGACACAATCTCAAAATCCTGGGTCCTTGTTCCAAAGAGCCTTGCCCTCACAGTGTCGCCCTTCATCAGGGGCAGTCCCTCAAGCAGGCTCCCTATGTAGCGGGCATCGTGAGAACGCATCAGGGTCAACGGTGCAACAACGATTTTTTGTGCCGGGCTAAAATCTGTCTTTTTTACCGTGACCTTCTCGTCTATGCCTGTCTTAGCGTTTTCTCTCGTGATTCCATCCAGCCGGACCAGAGCCTTGCCCCGATCTTCCATGTAGGCAGGCATGACTTTGGATACAGTTTCTCTTTTGCCGCTGATAGAAATAATGTCTCCCACTTCGACGCCGAGCTTTTTAAAGTCGGCAGGATCAAAACGGATAATACCCCTGCCCACATCCTTCGATAAAGCCTCGGCAACCTTCAGTGTAAGCGATCTGTCTTCTTTAATTTTTTTCTTGCCTGTCATACAACTTACCCCTGACCACTACCCACTAACTACCCTGCATGTGGGGCACAGAGACCCCACGCTACTATTCACTGCCCGCTATGTTGATTTCCAGCACTCCATTTTTGTATGACCATGTCATATCTTCAGCCTTTGCCGGGCGGGAAAGGAGAATTTCTTTATGGTATTTTCTGTCTTTGCTTTCAGCGCTGATATTGAGGATATCCCCTTTGATTTCGATATTGACGTCCTGTTCTTCGATACCGGGCATCTCTGCGATTATATTTATTCCGGTCTTTTCATCAAAGACATCCACAATGGGTTCACGTACCTCCTCGACAACAGGACCCTTGGGAGTTTTCTTGATGTTCCCGAATGACTGTACTGAAGGTCTGCCGTCAGCCATGGTACGAACCCTTACCCCGTAGACACCTTTCAAATCCTTAAGCCCCTTGATCTTATCCAGACCATCAAAGTGGATCTCCCCCGTCTTGGAGAGCTCTTCACCCTTTTCAGCCAACTTGGTGGCGGCATCGATCAAATTAGTAAGCCCCTTGAAAAGACCGCCAAGACCGAAATCAATGTCTGGGCCCTCAGATTTTTCCCCCTGATCTTTCTTCTTTTTATCGTCCTTCATTAGTTGCCTCCATGCTGTAGCGGGGTCAGGTCTTGCTTTTTGTCATTAAATGGCAAAAAGCAAGACCTGACCCCCGTTACCTGCCTACAAACTACCATTTCACCACAATATTAACAAAATTAAATGGCGGCACCGGGCCGACATATTTGAATGTCGCCCGCTCCCCATAATCTTTTGCCAGATCCTCAACCAGAAAATCGAATTCTTTTTCCCGTGTTCTGTCTATCAGGAAAACGGCGTTTAAGAACATGCTATCTCCAAACAGATCATTTGTGCGTACATCAATAGACGACCGTTTAAACATATTCAGAATCTTCCCGGTTTCATCGTCCCTTTTTGCATCCAGAGCTTTCTTTACAGCCTTGCCGAGGGAAATTTTAGATGCATTGTCAACCTTGCCCGATTTACTTTCTGCCTTTTTTTTGAGCTTTTTGACCTCCTGATTATCCTCTGCTATTTCACTGAAGATCCGGTTCATATCTTTCCAGATTCCTCGTAGCCCCATTTCAACCTTGTTGTCCATGTCTCTCAGGAGGCCCTTGAATTCCGCATATCGTCTTCTAAGGAGTGTGCGCACTTCTTCCGCGCTTGCGGCAATGGTACAGAACCGCACAGGCAGTACCGTATAATCCTTCATTACCTCCTCAATGACCTTTTCATGGGCGATCATATTTTCCCGGTTGATAACGTACTTCGTCATGGGAGAGCTGCTGATGACAGCGCTGATATCATTATAGCCTATGGTTGAAACGATACCCCCCCGCTCGCCGATACCAATTGACCCGAAATTCCGTCCCTCATTGCTTTCGATGACGCAATAAACGTACTTCCCTTCTTTTGCCATCAATCAGACCTCCGTTAACTTACAATCAGTTCGTCCAATTCTTGGTTATAAAAACTTTTAAGTTCAGGACAGGACTCTTTGCCAAACTCAAATTCTCTCGCAGGAGATATCAGTAAAACCTTTGTCTGCTTTGATCACATAGGTCACAACAGGAGGTTTACCTTTCCGCTCTATATTTCGCTTTCGCATCTCTTCCCATGGCTCGAATTTTACATTCCAGCTTTCATTAACCTGCTTTAGCTGGAGGATACGACCCCCCTCGGCAACTGCATCTTCAAAGGCATGGATGTCCTGTACGGATAATTTCCTGAAGCTGCTCAGTATTTTTTTCAAGAATATTTTTTTCTGGATTTGCCGGAGCATATCGGGTTCTTCAGGCTTTCGGTAGGAAACGAGATTCAAATTGTCATCAATTGTTACCTCAAATACGGCAGGTATTGTCTCTTCATTTTCTTTCCTCAGCCTTTTTTCCTCCCAGGGCTCAAGCAATATACTGCACCCGTCAGGCTGCCAGGTTATGCTTATTATCTCTCCCACCTCACTCAAGGTATTTTCCAGAAGAGCCTCTACTGCCTCCGGGTTAACAGGTTCAGTTATATTCAAAAGATTTCTTCCGAAAATCCGAAGGGCCGCTTCCATGGCTGTCCTCTGCTTTTTAGCCCTTTGCTCTTCACGCTCTTTCTTTTCTCTTTCTGCCAACTTTTTTTGCCTGTGTGCTTCCGCTTCCCGCTCAACCACGGCTTGTCCACCGTCAAAATTCCTTCTACCCAATGCCTTGGCCCATTCTCTCGCCATGATCTTCTTTGCAATACGCGACACAGAAGCGGTGTTCAAATCCTTGGGGTTTTTCTCAACTTCGCTTTGTTCTGACATGTATGGCTGCCAGTGAAATCCTTCACGAGTTTCGGATTCATGATCTGAGATTTTTGACCCCAAACGACTCTTACTACTTTCCTTATCCCTCATTTTCCGTTCCACTCCTCCTTCATATAGGATAATGGATGAAGGATCGCTTATCATGCTTTTCGCTTCCTGCAAATTACCCTGAAAGTTCGACGCTGGATATTGGACTTCGGAGATTGGAGGCTGGACTTCAGGCTTTTTTATTTCCTCACGCCTCTTCCACTCACGAGCCTGACGCTCCAGTTCCAATATCTCAGGTTTCTCGATCGGGATACCCAGGGCCTTTGCACGCTCAATGGCGGCCAGTTTGCGCACGGATATAACCTTTTTGTCTTCCATTTATTTCCCTTTTACTTTAATAACTCAACTTTCGGGTTTAATAAATACGAGGCGTGATATGGTTTAACATATTAATATTATAACAAATAATACTTGAAGATCCCCGTCTTTTGATTTATAGTGGTTTTGCACAAAGCACAATAATATCAAAAGGAAAGGGCTCATATGAACCATATCAAGATCGCCTCCCAAACTCAAGCTGATGTTCACGTTTTTGACAAGATTGACGAGTTTTTCAACCGCTTCCGTGTTTCAACTACGCTTCACCGCTGCGGCGTGCGAAAACGTCATGGATACAGCGTTCGCTCTTTGATAAAACCTATATTTTCTTTGCCCTTCGTCGGAAAGAACTTTTTCCGTGGTATCGTTATCAACGACGATGTACCCTTCGGCAAAGATGCGGCCTACGATCTGCTCAAGGGGTCCCGCTCCAATTGGCGTCGTTTTTTGCTTACCCTCGGCGTCCGGCTTTACCGCTTCTTCGATCGACTTACCAGCGATCAGAGAGAATCCGTTCTGATCATTGATGACAGCACCTACGATCGGTCCCGATCCAAAAAGGTCGAGTTGCTCAGCCGGGTTAGGGATCACACCGCCGGCCGTTTTATCAGGGGCTTTCGCATGCTCACACTTTGCTGGTCTGACGGTGTCAGCTGCCTGCCGCTGGATTTTGCCCTGCTCTCATCGACCGATGCCACCAAGAGATTCTGTGAAGCCACCAAGGTCGTGGATAAACGCTGTTGCGCATACAAACGACGCGAAGATGCCACGATTAAGAGCACGGCTCACCTTACGGATATGGTCAAAAGGACTCTCTCTGCTGGCATTGACGCCAGCTACATTCTTATGGACAGCTGGTTTGCCATGCCAGCCACGATTGCGACCCTGAGCCAACATCTGAATGTCATCTGTATGGTAAAAAAGACACCAAAGATCCTCTACGGTTATGAGGATCGCCGCTGTGACTTGATGACACTCTACCGATGTCTGAAAAAGCGTCGAGGCCGGGCAAAGATTCTGGCCAGCGTTATTGTAACGCTCAAAGACGAACACAAGGCCAAGGTGGTCTTCGTCCGCGACCGCCGTAAGAAAGACTGGCTTGCGCTGCTGTCTACCGATATCCA
>Ga0268282_1000826_pt1 | contig 14709 bp, 18 predicted proteins | sample saktaG_12_FD_190133 | JGI IMG/M metagenome (GOLD analysis project Ga0268282, IMG submission 190133) | Saline water microbial communities from Sakinaw Lake, British Columbia, Canada - sak_2011_5_24_120m | ecosystem: Environmental > Aquatic > Non-marine Saline and Alkaline > Saline ...
AACTTTGTTAAATTAATTCAAACTTAACTTGTTTATTTATAACTTATTAAGTAATTAGTTTGGGCGACCAATGGGTAATAACCTATTGATTAATTGTTATTCCAACATAACTTATGGGGTAATAACCTATTGATTAATTGTTATTCCAACATAACTTATGGGGTAATAACCTATTGGGTTATTTGATGGTACTACCTAACTGGGTAATAACTAACTTATTGGGTCATATGTGGCTAATAATAAAAGAGTTAATTACTAACAACTTAGTTTGTTTTGCCCCAGGAAAACAAGGGGGAGGGTATGAAAAATGGTACCCTATTTGAAGAAACACCTCAATTTCCCAAAAATCCCAAAATTCAAATTTCCCAAAAAACCAAAGTCCAAAAATTGGGGATGGTTTGTATTCTCTAATTCTTTTATTTTTTAATTTTTATAAAATAATTTCAAAATAAAAAAGGTATTTAAGCCTATTATTTAGAATAATATATACAAACAACAGGAGGCAAATTATGGTAAAAACATGTTATAAATGCAAAGAAGAGAAGCCAATTACGGAGTTCACTAAGAAATCAAATCAAAAAGACGGATTAAATCCATTATGTAAAACATGTAAGCATTTAAAACAAAAAAGGTATAGAGAGAGAAACAAAGATAAAATAAAAATTTATGGTGAAAAATATTACATAGAAAATAAAGATTTTTTATTGGAATATGGTAAAAAATATGGTAAAGAATACTATAATAAAAACAGAAAATCTATAATCCGCCAAACTATGGAATGGAAACACAATAATCCAGAAAAAGTTGCTGCAACTAGAAAACATTACAAAAAGAAGAATAATTTAAGAGTTAAAATGTCAAACAAGATACAGGAAGCAATGAAAAGGCATGGTGGTTCTAAAAACGGTTCTTCTTGGGTAAAGGTTTTAAATTATAATGCGGAAGATTTAAGAGTTCATTTAGAGTCATTATTTGAACCAGGAATGAGTTGGAAGAATTATGGATCAGGACCAGACCATTGGTGTATAGATCATGTTATTCCAGACTCTCATTTTGATTATAGATTAATGGAAGATGAGGGTTTTCAATGTTCTTGGAGTTTATCCAATTTACAACCAATGTGGTTTAATGAGAATTCGAGTAAAGGAAATCGTTATGTTGGGAAGTTTAATCCTAACAAATGAATTATTTTTTTTGAATATTGAATATTGAAATTTTAAAAATACCAAAATTCAAATTCCTCAAAAAAGTAAAGTCCATAAATTGGGGATGAACGAATCTCTCCTATTCTTTCGAATAATAATTGATTTAATCTAATTTATTAAAAAATCAATCAATTGTTCCAATCTTTATTTGTTAATGGAAGATGAGTATTTTCAATGGTTTTTAGATTCAAATAGAGGAATTATTTTTTTTTATTTTAAAGTTTTTAAAATCGAAAAATAGCCAGGACTTTTTTTCCCAAAAAATTAAAGTCCACAAATTGGGGGGGAACTAGTTTATAAAAGTTTTTTTATTATAAAATCTATATATTCTCTTTCTGTTATATTATAATTAATTAAATCTTCTTCTTTTACTTGTTTACCATTTAAATACCAAGATTTATCTCCATTTGAGTTTTCAATAGCTGGACCATCTTCTCGATGTAATTTACCATTTAAATACCAATATTTATTTCCATATGCACATTTAACAGCTGGACCATTAATTCTGTGTAATTTACCATTTAAATACCAAGCTTTACTTCCATATTTACTAATTACTAATTCTGATTTGTTTTTCATAATAATCTCTTTTTCTTTTAAATATCAATATTTTCATTGCATTTTTAGATTTATCAATTTTTTTATTTTCTTTAACAGAATAAAATATTTCTTTTTCTTTAATATTTTCTTCTACACATTTTTTTAATAGTTCTATTATTGGATTTCCACAATTAACTGGATTATTCCTGAGCCAATCAGAATCTGATAGTTGAATTATTATTTGAGTGAGAGGAAACTGATTAAACAAATCTAACATAGCATTATGACAATCATCATATGTATCAAAAGAAAGTTCTTCATGTTATTGGGCATATTGTTCTTCATTGTTTGAATTATTATATTTAATATTATAGAATTCACTACATTCTATATTTTTAGATATAATTCCTTTTTTTTCTTCTTGAATTTCTTTATAATCATATACAGTTCTAAAAATGATTCCTTCTACTATGGACGCTATAATAATATGTTTTCCACCCAATTCTACATGTTGATTAAGACAATAAATTTTTTGTTTAGGTTTTCTTTTCATATGATCATATCCTTTTTAAACTGTTTTTATTATATCATAAGACAAACAAAAAATCAAGTAAAGAACCGCCAATTTTTCATAAAATAGTCAAAATTATCTTTTCTGAAAGAAAAAGTCCATAAATTGGGGAAACCATAAAAACTCATAGAAAAATCTATTTTGTTTAGAAGTATATTTAATTCAGTTGTTTACGAGAATATGGAGCAATTTAGCATAAAAATTAAGTCCAAGAATTGGTGAAATTATTATAAAAAGTTTGGAATTACTAATTTATTTGTATTGTAAGTTTCCTTTTTTTTACATAAGTTGAACAAAACAATTTAATTTTTTTTTCTTTAAATTTTTCTATAAGTTTTCTTAATTTTTGTTTTCTTTTTTTACCTTCAAATTCAGTGCAAGTTTTTATATATTCCATAATATATTTGTTTATTTTATTATATTCATTTTGTGTTATTTCTTTTAATTTAAAAGTATCTAATTCTTTTTTTGTAATCTTTGTTAGTTTAGAGAAATCTGTCACATACCTCGGGGCAAGCCCTACCCTTTCTCACTACGTTCGTTCAGCGAGGTTCTCTTGACCCGTTTTTATAGCCCAATAATCATCTATTTCGTCGTAAAATTTTTGTTCTTCTAAAAAAATGTAGCAATTTTTCATTTTTTCTCTTTTATATTATAATTAATCTTAATTTTTTTTAAAAAAATTATTGATCTATCACAAAATTTATATATTCTTTTTCTGTTAAAATTATTTTTATTATTACATTTTCTTCGTTTACTTTTTTGCCATTTAAATACCAAAATTTATCTCCATTTGCACATTCAATAGCTGGACCATCAATTCTATGAAGTTTACCATTTAAATACCAAAATTTATTTCCGTTTGAACATTCACTAGCAGGACCATCAATTCTATGTAATTTACCATTTAAATACCAAAATTTATCTCCATTTGAATATTCAATAGCTGGACCATCAATTCTATGAAGTTTGCCATTTAAATACCAAAATTTAGTATCATTTGCATATTCAATTGCTGGACCATTAATTCTATGTAATGCGTAATTTAAAAACCATTTTTTATTTCCATTTTTATCAATTGTCATTTTAGATTCATTTTTCATAATAATCTCTTTATCGTATATTTTTTTATGTATAAGACATGTAGTATTTGTTTAAAATCTAAGCAATATTCGGAATTTGGGATAGATAACAATTCTTCAGATGGTTATCGTTCTGAGTGTAAGATTTGTAGACGAACAAGGCGTAAAGTAATTCCTTCTAAATTTAGTATAAATTTTTATGGATCAAAACTAAAAAAGTGTAAATTCTGTTTCAAAATTTTACCTTTATCAGATTTTTATAAGAAGGGCGATGAACGCTACGAATCTAAATGTAAAAATTGTGCAAAAAAACAACCCTAAATTTTTTTCCGCCAAAAAATTAACTTTGATTAATTACAAATTTTATATATTCTTTTTTTGTTAAATTAATTATTACTTGTTTCTCATTCTTAAATGTCTTGGTTCTCCACCTTGCCCTATTCCATATTCTTTTTTTTCATTCTTTTCTTTTATTTTCTTGATTTTTTTTAAATTAAAACATTTACCTTTACCTCTACCTGTTCCTGGTCCATTACCTTCTGGTCCTGTCATATCCTTGTTTGGCATTTTTTATTTCTCCTTTTAATTTTAATTTTAATATTAATTTTAATATTAATTACCAACTGATTATATTCTTTCTCAAAAACATTAATATACTCCTTTTAATATTTCCTTTCAAATTATAATTATTTTTTGGAATTTCCAAAGTTAGACCATCATTTCTGTGCGATTTACCATTTAAATACCATATTTTAGTTCCGTATTTATCAATTATTGGTTTTGATTTTTTCATAATAGTCTCTTTATAAATTCATTACAAATTTTATATATTCTTTTTTTGTTAAATTTACTTTTATTATTACATCTTCTTCTTTTACTTGTTTTCCATTTAACCACCATTGTTTCTTTCCGTTTTTAAATTCAATAGATGGATCATCTTCTCTATGCAATTTATTATTTAAATACCATATTTTATTTCCGTTTGAATAAAATTTTAATGTTAATTTCTTTATCATATATATAGTTACAGAGCGATATATCAATTGGCAGATTACTGGCTTTGGAAGTCAGTTATTCCCAGCTCAAATCTGGGTCGCTCTATTTTATAATCATAAATTTATATTTTTTAGAAAAAATTTGAGGATTAAATCAATTTCTCCAGAACTATCTTATTTAAAAACGTTAGTTTAATTTCCTTTTTTTTCCCATAATAAAGTTTATATATTCTCTTTCTGTCACAGGTTCCATTAAACATCCTTTTTTACAACATTTATCTGCAAGTTCTTTTTCAAAAAACAAATGAAAACAATTTCCACATAAAAATAATTGAAATTTGTTTCTTATTCTTTTGTCTATATCAACTTTTATTGTTTTCATTTTTTTCATTTTTTTCTTTAAACATATCATTTTTCAGCTTATTCCAACAGGATTTATTTCATATTTTTTTGCTTCAGTTATATTTACTATATTTTTTATAGGTTCTTTGAATTTTCTTTTAAGACTTTCGATTGTTCTCTAACTGTTTTTTCTTTTTTGTTAATGTTAAATTCAACTTTCATTTATTTTCTCCTTTTTTAAAAGATACATTCACAATAATAATTTAGAAATGTATATATTTCATCATAATTTTCTGGTTTTTTACCATAAATTCTTATTTTATAAATTGTTTGTTTAAAACAAACTGGACATTCATATATTTCTTGTTTGTACCAATGTTTTCTTTTATTAAAAATAATAAATTTTAAATATTCTTTTTATGTCATAAAAGGAACTTTTTTTTAATAATATTTAAATAAATTTCTTATAAAGAAGTCTAATTTATCTTTATTTTTTATTGCATCTATTACAAATATTTTTACAGATTCGGTGCTAATATTTGCTATTGTTTTAGAGTTCATTTTTTGAAAATTAAGAATTAATTTTAAAAATTCATCTATTTCTCCTTTTACTAATTCTCCTTGTATGCATTTATATTCTATACAATATTTTTCTATAAAGTTTTTTCTCCATTCTTCTTTAAATTGTTCTTCTTCGTTTGTTTCTTCAAATATTTTGTTACATTCTTTTTCATAAAAGTATTGAACTGCTTCTTCTAAATTTTTTGTTATTTTATAATAATTTTTCAATCCTTCTTCTTCGTTTTCCCAATATTCTATTGACCAGAAGTTAAAAGAATTGCACATATTTGATCCTTTTTTTTCATTATTTTTATTAATTCTTTTTGATGTTTTGCGTATTTGTAGCTTAATATTGTGTTATCCCATTCGCCCTTTTTTGTTATTTCTTGAAAAGGTTCTAGATTATCATTATAAAATATAATTGGTTTATTTATCTTTATAGCTTCTAAAATTTCTCCAATAGTTCCTTCTGAATTATACCATTTTGGTAGGATATGAACGGAATCACACATTCTAAGAAATTCTAATCCTGATTCAAGAAAGACTTCATCTTTTACAACTCCATCAAATGCTCTAAGATTTGTATGAGGGCAATACGGATTATATCCTTTTTTAAGAAGTTTTACAGCTAGATTTTCTGCTACTCTAATGTTTTGTTCAACAAAATAGTGTCCTCTTTTGTCTCGATATGGTCCTGCAATGTAAACGCTTTCCATTCTATTCTCCTTTTTTCTGAGTTCATTTTATAAGATTTTCAATATTTTGTCAAGGATATAAACCGCCAATTTTTAGGTTTGATTTATTATAAAATTTATATATTCTCTTTCTGTTATATTATAATTTATTACATCTTCTTCTTTTACTTTTTTATCATTTAAATACCATTCTTTATCTCCGTTTTTATATTCACAAGCTGGACCATCAATTCTATGAAGTTTACCATTTATATACCAATATTTATCTCCACTTGCATATTTAACAGCTGGACCATCTTCTCTATGTAATAAACCATTTAAATACCAAGATTTGTCTTTATTTGGATATTCAACAGCTGGACCATCAGCTCTATGTAAATAACCGTTTAAATACCAAAATTTAGTTCCATCTGAACTAATTTCTAATTTAGGTTTATTTTTCATAATAATCTCTTTATAATAAATTCTATATATTCTCTTTCTGTTAAATTAGCATTTATTATTATATCTTCTTCTTTTACTTGTTCACCATTTAAAAACCAATATTTGTCTCCATTTGTATATTCACAAGCTGGACCATTTTCTCTATGTAATTTACCATTTAAATACCATATTTTTTGTCCATCTGTATATTCGATAGCAGGTCCATTAATTCTATGACATTTCCCATTTAACCACCATTCTTTATTTCCATTTGCATATTCACAAGCTGGACCATTTTCTCTATGTAATTTACTATTTAAATACCAAAACTTATCTCCATTTGTATATTCAACAGCTGGACCATCTTCTCTGTGCCATTTGTTATTTAAATACCAATATTTACTTCCATTTTCTCTAATTTTTAATTCTGGTTTATTTTTCATTTTATTTTCCAATTTTTTAATTTATCTTTAAATATTTTTTCATCATTTTCCCAAAAGCTAGAATCGTTATAAGAGCGGATTCCTCCTTGTTCTGATCTATAATGCCATGTTATTGCATTTGTGTCAACAAGTAATTTCCATCCGTTTCTTTTCATTTCATATGTAAATATAGTTTCTTCTCTATGACAAGCTGGACTAAGTTCCATACAATATCCATGTTTTCCAGCTTTTGTTCTAAAAAGAAACGAACTATAAAGATGTTCTACTTCTATAGTTCTTTTTTCTTTATGTAAGAACCATTGAATATTTAATTCAACATTATTTATTTTATTATTTTCTATATTTGAAGAAGTTATAGTTTGAACATTTTTTGGATCAATAACAAGTCCTGCAATTGCTCCTATTTCTTTATTATTTGCATTTTTCATTAAAGTTTCTAATACATTTGGTTCTGCAACTTCGTCATCATCTAATCTCCATATCCATTCTGTTTTTACATTTTTTATAGCGTGTTGATGACCATGTATTTGTCCTGGTTCATCTATAAAGATGACTTCCCACTGTATTCCTTTTTGGTCGAGTTTAGAGAAGAGACTTTGATAAATAGGTAATTTTCTTAGATCTATTTTATCTCCATTATCATAAAGGATCAATTTTTTTGGTTTTAGAGTTTGATTAATTACAGATTCAATTGCTAGTGGTAAAGTATCAAAATATCTATTTTTTGTAACAATTGTTGCTGTAATTTCATTTGATTTATTTGCTACATATCTTTGGTATAATATATTTTGATTTTTTTTAACTGTTTTTTCATAATTTTCATGATTTTCTTTATCGTGGAATGTTTGTCCACTTTTATGATTCATAGGATATCCATTATGACTTACATTACAAATAGTATATCCATGTTTTTTTATTTTCATACAATAGTCAATATCTTCTCCGAATCCTGGTGAAAAGATTTCATCTAATAAACCTATTTCATTAATTATTTTTCTAGGTATCATTACATTGTAAAAGATTGCGAATTCGTCTTCTACTTCTGGGGAGTACAATGTATGAGAGCAAGTTATTCCTATTTTTTCATTTATATTATTAAATGGTTCATTTAATCTATCTACCCATTCGTTTTTATATCCTCCAATTATTTCAGTATCATTATTTAATAATATTATATATTTACCTTTTGCTCTTTCGATTCCTTTGTTTGTTGCTTTTGTATATCCTAATTTTTCATTAGACCAAAGTAGTATAAATTGTTTTTCTAGAGATTGCACATAATCTTTTGTTTCATTATTACATCCATTTGCAACAACTAATATTTCCATATTTTCTAGATTTGTATATTTTCTAATTCCTTCTAAACAGGGTTTTAGACAATCTTCTAAATGATTATATGTTGGAATTATAACTGAATATTTTATTTCTTCATTTCTTTCGTTCAAAAATATTTTATTTTTTAATTTATATCTTTCTTTTAAAATTTCTATTTTTTTAATTAAACCTTTTTCAATTAATTTTTTTTCATTTTTAATAACAAAATCAGGAAAAGAATTATCTATTTTTACATATTTAAATTCCATATTTTTTTCTAATATATCTTCTGCATTTTCTATTTTCTTTTTTAATTTTTTCTTATTTTTATAATAATCAGTATTATATTCTTGATGTGCATAACTTTCTATTTTTTTTATTATATTATCAACATCTCCTATAAAACTAAAATGCCATCCTGCATTTTTTATTATAGGAACTTCTTCATATCTTAATGCACTTAAATGTTCTTTAGCTATTTTATATGGCATTATTTTATAGTGTGAAGTTCCCTTTTTTTGTCTTACACAATTTATATAATAAAAACTATATTGAAGATCTAATCCAATTACCCCATCTGAAATTTTATAATTTTTTACTATTTCTTTTTTAGGAATTTCATCAACATCTCCAGATAAAATTATATCTTCGTCTTTACAATTTACAAGTCCCTTAAGAATATTATCTCTTTGTGTTCTCTCTCTTATCCAATGATTATCTGTGTCTTCTGGAAGATCTTTTACTATAATATGTATTATTTTATCCATGTATTTTTTATATTTATTTTTATTTTCTTGGAAATATAAAGGTTTGTTTTTTCCAGAATGTGTTTTTGTTGCTTCTACTAATACGAATTTATCTACTGTTTCATATAATTCATCAAATCGGATTTCTAAAATATCTAATTCGTCATTAAACATAAAACAATCATAAATATTATATATATTTACATGTTTTTTTAATAATAGTTTTATATTTTTCTCTAAAATTTCTTTATTTAAATTATTTATTTCATACATTGTGAAAGCTCCAAAATGAGAGATAGGGAAAGAACCATATGTCATTTCGCTACTATCTTCTCTATTGTTTTCGTTTTCAGGAACTTCTAACAATTTATAACCTAATTTAATTGATCTTAAACACCAATCTATGTCTTCACATCCTCCTGGAGAAAATCTTTCGTCTAAATATCCAACTTTATAAAAAAGATTTTTTTTAATCGCACAACAAAAAAACATTAAATAATGTTCATTAATAAATTCTTTTTTTAATTGTTCAATTCCTATTAAATAATTGTCTTTACTTAATACTTTTTTTAGTGGTCCAGTTGCTATTAAAGAGTTATCTTTAATTAATGGATCACATAATAAATTAATCCAAATATCTTTTTCTTGTTTAAGAAGAACAACATCATCATTTAAAAAAATTAAAAATTCAGATTCTATATTTGATTCTTTAACACCAACATTTATTGCTTTTGGATAACCAATTGGGTCTTTAAACCAAATTGTTTTTATAAAGTTTTTATTATTTATTTCTCTAATATATTCTGAATTTTTTTCGTCACATCCATTTGCAACAATAACAATTTCTTTGTTACTCATATCTGTAAATTTTAAAATACTATCAATACACTCTTTTAAATGTTTTTTATATGTGGGTATTATTATTGATATTTTTTTCATTTTTTTAATTAATCCTTTTTTGTTCGTTTTTAATAAAATATAATTTTTAAATTTTTCAAAATTATTAATTAAATATTCAGGGTATGTATTTCCTATTTCTTCAACTTCAAACATTTTTTTATCTTCTAAAATACTTTTACCTAATTTAATATTTTCTTCAATTCTTTTATAATCTTTATAATATTCATTATTGAATTCTTGATGAGCATAATTATTCAATTTGTTTATAATATTATTTATTCCGCCAATAAAACTAAAATGCCAACCACCATCTTTTATACTTAAAAGTTCTTCTGTTTCATGTATCATTCGTATGTCTGTTATGGTTTTTTTTCGTTTTTTTAATAAATCATATGGTATTATTTTTCCATGATGCCATGTTTGATAAATGTTTTTATTATTTAAATAATAACAATAAAGATTCATTTCTAAATTTACAATTCCAAGATTTTTGTTATATTCTAATAATTTTTTATAATTAGGAATTTCATCAACATCCGAAATACAAATAATATCATCATCGTTACAATCTTGTAATCCTTTGATAATTGCATTTCTTTGTGCATTTTCTCTTAACCAACTATCAAAAAAAGGAGTTGAAATATCTTCAATTATATGAATTATTTGTTCTTCAAATTTTTTGAATCTTTTTTTGTTTTCGTTATAATAAAGTTTTTTCTTTTGTCCAGAATGTGTTAAGGTAGATTCAACTATTACAAATTTATAAACTGTTTTATATAATTCGTTTAATCTTAATTCTAATAAATCTAATTCATTATAAAAAATGAAAGTATCATATATTCTGTTTTTTTTAATTTTTAATTCGTTTTTTTCAGAATATCTTTTTAACAAAATCTTTTTATTTTTATTTAATATATTTCCATTTTCTTCCAATTCTGAAAAAGTTTTTCCACCTTCATGAAAGATAGGAAATTTACCACAATAGAATCCTATATCATTATTAAAAATATTTTTTTCAGAAGGAACTCTTTGAATTTTATAACCAGCATTTTCAGTTTTTAAACAAAAATCTACATCTTCTCCCATACCTGGAGAAAATATTTCATCTAATAATCCTAGCTCAAGAAACAGACATCTTCTCATAGCTACACAAAAAAACAATAAATAATTCTTCTTAATTTCTTCGCTATATAATTCTAATGGTCCAGTTATCCCTATATTTGGATCCTTTAATGGATCAATTAATATATTAATCCAATCGTTTTTATTTTGTTCTAATAATATAGAATCATTATTTAAAAGAACAATATACTCCCCTTTTGCTATGTTTATTCCTGCGTTTATTGCCTTGGTATATCCTATAGGTTTTTTAAACAAAAGAAGTTTGAAGGGTTTTCCAAGCGATTTTACATATTCTTCAGTTCCATCATTACATCCATTTGCAACAATAATTATTTCTGTATCATTTAAATTTGTATGTTTTATAATACTTTCAATACATGGTTTTAAACAATCTTCTAAATGATTATATGTTGGAATAATTATACTGGTTTTAATAACAATTTTATCATCTATTTTGGAAATGTTTTTTTTAATTGTTTCTTCTTCTAATTCTTTAAATATATCCTCACATTTTTTACAATCATTAATAAAATCTTCTTTTGTTATTTTAGAAAATATTTTGTAGTGAATACCATAACCATGTTCTTTGTTTGATTCACTTAGTTCTTTTATTCTTTCTTTATTTTTATTTTGCAAATAATCATAAGAAATAAAACGATAATGTAATAATTTAAATTCATTATTTTTACTATACTTTATATCTCCAGCTGGATTACATATATGACATCCTACTTCATAATTTATTTGTACTTTTTGTGGATTAAAGATAGCGTTTTTATCTAAATTATTATCTCTAAATCCTTTTTTAATTATATTATATATTTGTATGTTTTCTGTTGGAAAAAAATTACTATACATTTGATACCCTGTTATTTTAGGTATCGTAATTCCTTCTTTTTTATATTTTATAAGCTTTTTAATTAATTTTTGATGATAAATAAATTCGTCAATAGAACAAATTATTTGCCAATCATAATTTTCTGATTCTTCCTTATAATTGTTATTTAATATTTCTGTTATTTTTATATCATCTAATTTATTATTCGTATCATAATTTATTACTTTTGTTTTAGGAAAGGAATTAATAATGTTAATACTCTCATCTGTGCTCCCATTATCGTAAATAATTATTTCTTCACAAAATTTACAATAATAATTTAAAAAATAAGGTAACATTTTTTCTTCATTTTTACAAACAGATAACAATCTTATTCTAAGATTACTATCTTTATGTTTATTATAAAACAAATTATATATATTGTCATTACTTTTTGATGCAAAACTATTATTTTTAACTAAATATGATATTGTTTGTTTGTTATTTTTTTCTATATTATATCCTTCTTTACATATTCTTAACCAATAATCCCAATCCTCTATAGAATCTAATTTTGAATCAAAACATCCAATAGAAAGACATTCTTTTTTGTGAACAACAGAAGAAATATAAATGAAATTGTTTTTACACAAATCATTAAAATTAAAAAAATTACTTATATTCATTCCATAAGAAGAAGCATTTGATCCGTCTTCAAAAACAGTTTTTGCATTTGAATAAATCATATCTACACATTTATTTTCTAAACAAAATATATTTTCTTCTAAATGAACATTGTCCCATATATCGTCTGCATCACAATACGCAATATAATTAAAATTTTCTTTAAGTATTTTTTCTATAGCTAAATTTCTAGAAGCACTTGGTCCTTCGTTCTTAAAAGATTCTATTATATGTATTTTTTTTTCTTTTAATGATGTTTTATTTAAAATATCTTCTGTTGAATCAGTAGAGCAATCATTTATAACAAACAATGTCCATTCTTTATATGTTTGATTAATAATTGCATTAATGGACTTTTCTATTGTTTTTTCACAATTATATGCTGGCATTATAATTGCAACTTTTTTTTTTATAAATTTATATGTTTCGGTTGGCATTTTTCTTATATTAAATTTTTCTCCATTTTCGTTTATTTGCCAACATAACATTTCTGGAGCATTATATTTTATTTCAAATCCGAATTCTTCAATTTGTTTTTTTAATTTTTTAATGTTATGTGTTTCATCATATGAAACTTCACTTTCGTGTATTTCTATATATATTGTTTTTATTTTCTCTAATATTTCTTTTTTTGTATTTAATAGAATATCATGTTCTGCACCTTCGCAATCTAATTTTAAAACTATATCTTCCATATTTTGTAAATCAAACTTATTGATTATAGACTCTAATGTTATAGTTTTTATTTTCAAACAATTTGAATCTTCAGTGATAGTAGAGCAAGTATTATTATCTTTAATATATACATCTATATTATCTTCTTTATATACTGCTAAATTTATTATTTCAATATTATTGTATTCTTTTGTATTCTCTTTTAATTTTTTAAATATATTACTATTTGCTTCTATTGCTATTACTTTTTTTGCCCCGTTTTCTGCGCAAAATATAGAAAACAATCCTATATTCGCTCCTATATCTATTATCGTTTTATTTTTTATTTCTTCTTTTTTTACATTATATGTATTTACTTTAATTACTTCATTAAACGTAATAATATCTTGTTCTTCTAATTTTTTTAAATTTTCTGTTATTATCATTCCTTTTTTTGCGATTCCTATACAATCTGTATTTGGTGAATTAATATAATTTTCAATTACTTTTAAATTTGCTATGTCTTCCATTAAAAAACTCATACCATCTGGAAAAATTCTCCAACAATCAATTGGGCATTTATGCTCATTCCATGTCCAAGGAGTAATTATACAAATTATTCCTTCTTTTTTTAAAATTCTCGCATTTTCTTTTATCCAAAGATGTGTGTTTTGAACATGCTCTAAACATTGACCACTAATAACAACATCAAAAGATTCAGATTCAATAGGATAAGAATACATTTCATTAGAAACTATATTTACGTTTTTTCCAGGAGTTAAATCTAAACCAACATATTCCCAATTTTCATTATTTTCAAAAAGTGGTTTATATGTTCCATTAATATCTTGACTCCCTATGTCAATAATTTTAAGTTTATCATTAGGATTAAGATATTTATTTACAAAAACGCTCATTTCCCAAAAAGAACTTTGATGCATTTTATTTTCCTTTTAATTAAATAATTCCAGAGCTCCCAAAACCACCTTCTCCTCTTTTTGATTTTAATTATAAATTAAGAACAAATTCTATGTATTCTCTTTCTGTTAAACTTTCTTTTATTATTACATCTTCTTCTTTTACTTCTTTTCCATTTAAAAACCATTTTTTATCTCCGTCTGAATCTTCAATAGCTGGACCATTAATTCTATGCCTTTTACCATTCAAATACCAAGCTTTATAACCATTCAAAGATTCAACAGCTGGACCATCAGTTCTATGTAATTTACCATTTAAATACCAAAATTTGTCTCCGTTTGCATATTCAATAGCTGGACCATCTTCTCTATGTAACAATCCATTGCTCCACCAACATTTGTCTCCATTAATATATTTTGTAATTGATCCATCTGTTTTATCTATATTACAATTTAAATACCATTTTTTATCTCCATATCTATCAATTGTTAATTCAGGTTTTTTCATAATATTTCCTTTAAATTAATTACAAAATCTAAATATTCTCTTTCTGTTAAAACTGCTTTTATTATTACATCTTCTTCGTTTACTTTTTTGCCATTTAAATACCATTCTTTATTTCCGCTTTTATATTCAATTGCTGGTCCATCAATTCTATGTCTTTTGCCATTTAAATACCAAAATTTAGATCCATCTT
>Ga0268282_1000834_pt1 | contig 14575 bp, 14 predicted proteins | sample saktaG_12_FD_190133 | JGI IMG/M metagenome (GOLD analysis project Ga0268282, IMG submission 190133) | Saline water microbial communities from Sakinaw Lake, British Columbia, Canada - sak_2011_5_24_120m | ecosystem: Environmental > Aquatic > Non-marine Saline and Alkaline > Saline ...
TATTTCTTCGTCAAAAAAATCTTTGGCTTGCTTTGTTCTGCCCATAGCAGGGTATTTGCCTTCAATAAAATAGGCAAGTTCCTTTTTGAGTTCTGCAGTTGAATCCTGCCGGCTACTTTTGTTTTTCTGATAAAGCGCTTTGTCTAATTTATCTTTTAAGAATTCTTTGATTTCTCTTTCTAATTCCAGGTCTTTAGCAGATTCTTCAATAGCAGCTTTTTCTTTGCCGATTTTTTTAGCAATTTCTTTCTGGAAATCAATCAGTTTTTCTAAGTGAGGCTTAGCAAAGCTATAGGCCTCTAGAATTACCTTTTCATCTATTTCCTCTCCTTCCATTTCAATCATATTGATTAATAATTTACCATTTTGATTAATAGCAGCTAAAACCAGGTCCAAGTCACCTTTTTCTCTTTCCTCGTACACAGGATTTAAGACAAACTGATTTTCAATTCTGCCGATGCGCAAAGAAGCAATTGGTCCTGACCAGGGGATGTTAGAAATAGATAAAGCCAAAGAAGCTCCTAGATAGCCAATAATATCAGGGTCGTTGCTAGCATCCCAAGAAAGGCAGGTAATTACTACCTGAACTTCTTTGCGAAAGCCTTTAGGGAACCTTGGTCGGATGGTTCTATCAATAGCTCTAGCGCTTAAAATTGCCTCATCTGATGGCCTGCCTTCTCTTCTCATAAATCTAGAACCTAAAATTTTGCCAGCTGCATAAAACCTTTCTTCGTATTCCACAGTTAAAGGAAAGAAATCAATGCCTTCTCTTTCCTGGTCTGACATAACAGCCGTTGCCAAAACCACGGTATCGCCGTATCTAACTAAACAACTGCCCGAAGCTTGTTCGGCCAGGTTGTGGACCTCAACAGTAAGGTCTCTGTTGCCAATGTTTAATTTAAATTTATTCATTTCTTTAATAAGAATTTAGCTGGAGTACTTCCCAGGTCAATGAATTCATCGGCTATTTCCCTCAGCCGACTAGAAGTTGATTTGCCAAAGGCCAATACTTCCACTCTTTTACCTTGATTTTTTAAATATTCAACTAATTGGATAAAGTCACCATCGCCAGAAACCAAAACAATAGTATCAACCCCTGGAGCAGTTTTAACAGCGTCAATGGTAATACCAACGTCCCAGTCAGCTTTTTTCATGCCGCCGTAGAACTCCTGAAGGTCTCTGACTCTTGTTTCAAGGCCTAATTTGCTCAAAGCTTCAAAAAAAGGCTTTTCTTCCCCGGTCTTTGTTCTGACAACATAAGCAAAAGCTCTAATTAGCTTTCTTTCGCTAACAGCTGTCTTTAAAATCTCAGAGAAATTAACCTTCTTGCTATAAAGGTTTTTAGCTGAGTGGTACATGTTTTGCACGTCAATCAAGACAGCCACTCTTTGTTCTTTATGTTTGACAATCATATTATTTTTTTAAACCAACTGCTTTAATAATCTTATTATATCTTCTGGTACTTTCTTCCTTTAAGTAATTTAAAAGAGACCTTCTTTTGGATACCATTTTTAAAAGGCCTCTCTTAGAATGAAAGTCTTTTTTGTGCTTTTTCAAATGTAAAAGCAGTTGCTTTATTTCTTCTGAAAGCAAAGCCACTTGGACTTCTTCAGACCCGGTATCGCCTTCATGCCGCTTGTATTTTTCGATTATTTTTGTTTTTTGTTGTGGTGTTAACATATTTTTATCAGTGCCCCCACCAGGACTCGAACCTGGAACAAATTGCTTAAGAGGCAACTACTCTGCCAATTGAGTTATAGGGGCAGGATTATTGAATTGGACATTCAATTTGATACCACTGTAAAAGGCTGGGCGATTTAACAATTCCGATTTTGGTTAAGACCGTATTAACAATGAGCCAAGCACAGAAAATGACGACTAAGCCAATAACAACTGAAGTAATAATTCCTTTTGCTCGAGTTAAAACATCAGGTTTAGCTCCAGCAAAAAAGAACATTATTCCACCAACGATTAACATAACAACTGCAATTACTGGAACAAGTTTAAACATGACAAACTCAATGATGTTGTTAATTAAAACAAAAAAATGACAGAATTGACAGGGATTGCCTTCTTCCCCGCAAGGGACAAGGCCTGCAGCTTGTACTTGGCTTAAACTTAAAAACAAAAGTAAAAAGCTTAGCAAAAATATTTTTTTCATCAATTTTATTTTAACATTTCTGTGTTTCATGGCAAACTTTGTGCCCTCGCTAGGATTCGAACCTAGAACCTCTGCTTCGAAGGCAGACATGATATCCGTTTCACCACAAGGGCAACTTTTTAATTATACCAGAGATTTGAAAAAAATCAAATTCTAAGGTATTATTTAATTGATGGAAATACCAAAAGAGGTAAAATCTGTCATTGATAAGTTAAAGGATAAAGGATTCCAAGCACACATTGTTGGGGGCTGTGTTCGTGATTTTCTGAGAGGAATGACGCCAGAAGACTGGGATGTTACTACAAATGCCAAGCCCAAGGAAATTCAGAAGACCTTTCCTAAAAGTTTTTACGAGAATAAGTTTTTAACTGTTACTGTTAAAACAGGCAGTAAAAACCCAAAACTCAAAGAAGTTGAGATAACTACTTATCGTCTTGAAGCAAAATATACTGATAAGCGCCATCCCGACGAAGTTAAGTTTGCCAAAACTATCAAAGAAGATTTAGCCAGAAGAGACTTTACTGTCAATGCTATTGCCATGAATGCAGAGATTATTGATCCTTTCCAAGGGCAAAAAGATCTGGAAGACAAGCTTATTCGGGCAGTTGGCAAGCCAGAAGATAGGTTTTCAGAAGACGCTTTAAGGATGATGAGAGCAGTAAGATTTGCTACAACTCTTAGTTTCACCATTGAACCGGAAACAGCCAGAGCTATTAAGAAAAATGCTGCTTTGTTAAGAGCAATTTCTAAAGAAAGAATTAGGGATGAGCTAATGAAGATTATAATGTCAGATAAAGCAGAGCAAGGCATTAAGCTTTTAAGGCAATTAGGTCTGTTGAAATATATTATTCCTGAACTTGAGCAAGGCTATGGCGTAAGTCAGAACAAGCACCATATTTACGACTGCTATGAGCACAGCCTGCTTTCTTTGAAATATGCAGCTGAAAAGGGGTTCAATAAATATGTTAGACTAGCCAGCCTATTGCATGATATTGGCAAACCCAAGACAAAGAGAGGTCAAGGTGAGAATGCGACATTTTACGGTCATGAGATAGTTGGCGCTAAAATGACAAGTCAGATTCTTAATCTCTTAAGATTCCCTAAAAAAGACATTGAGAAAATAGTCAAATTAGTCAGGTATCATTTATTTTACTATAATGTAGACGAAGTAACAGAATCTTCAGTCAGAAGGCTAGTTAGGCAAGTTGGGCCAGAAAACATGGAAGAACTATTACAAGTAAGAATGGCTGACAGAATCGGCTCAGGAGTGCCCAAGGCAGAACCCTATAAATTGCGACATTTGAAATACGTCATTGAGAAAGTGTCGCAAGACCCGATTTCTGTTAAAACGCTTAAAATAACAGGCAATGATATTATGAAAGAATTGGACATTAAGCCAGGGCCTAAAATAGGACATATTCTGGACATTTTACTAGGCTATGTCTTAAATGATCCCAAAAAGAACAAAAAAGAGTTTTTAGGCAAGGAAACCAAGAAATTGGACAAGGTAAATGATAAAAAGCTTAAAGAATTAGCTGAAAAAGCACGCAAAGAAAGAGAAAAGATAGTTATGAAGCAAGACCAAATGACCAAACAGAAGTATTGGGTTACATAATGTTCTACATGAAAACTCGGGGTATAGTGTAATGGCAGCACGAGTCCTTCGGGAGGATTTAGTCTCAGTTCAAATCTGAGTACCCCGACTATGAACAAGCAAAAAGGACAAGCTCAAATCCTATTTGGCATAGTGGTAGTTTTAATTATTGTTGGTGCTGTAATGGGCTTTAATCTTTTAGGCAAGTCTGATGAAACTGAACCGTCAGAATCTGGTGACGGAGAACAAGCTGTAGAAGAAATGGCTGGTGCGCCTGTTCGCAGCGACCTCTTTCCTTCAGGCACTTTGCCTGCTGGCACAACTGAGACTAAAATCAGCGTAAATACCAATGAACCTGGTTATTGTCGCTATTCTACCAAATCGGGCCAATCCTACGACTCAATGAGCTCAAGGTTTTCCTATGACGAGAACAAGACCTTTCATAGTGCTCAAATAAAAGGGTTAAAGAATGGCCAGACCTATGAATATTCTGTTCGCTGCCGCGATTTACAAGGCAATAAGAACGAGAGCGACGCTAAGATTGTTTTTACTGTTGCTGGCACCGGCCCTTCTTATTATCCACCCAGTGTTCCTAGTTCAGGGGCAGATGAGACACCGCCTATGCGCTATGATCTTTATCCTACAGGCACTTTACCTGCTGGCACGACTGAAACCCAAATCAGTGTAAGGACCAATGAGCCCGGTTATTGCCGTTATTCAATTGAATCTGGCAAAACCTACGACTCAATGAGCTCAAGATTTTCCTATAATAAAGACAAAGTCTTACACACAGCTACTGTCAAGGGATTGCAAGACAATAAGATCCATGAGTACTATGTTCGCTGCCGTGATTTAAAAGGCAATAAGAATGAAAATGATGCTAAGATTCGCTTTGGAGTTGGTGGTGCTTATATTCCTTCTTCGCCCGGTATTCCTAGCCAAGACAATAATCCTCCTTATTGCTTTGCAGGCTTTCCAACAGAAGATTTGCCATATTATACAAAAAAGACAACTATCAGCTTAAAAACCGATGAAAAAGCAATCTGTCGCTATGGCCTGGTTTCTGGATTGAGCCATGATTCAATGAACCGTATTTTCTCTAATACTGACTCCACATTCCATTCCACTGAAGTGACGGGTTTGAGCGAAGACACAGAATATACGTACTATATTAAATGTGCTGATGATTATGGCAATAAAAATACTGATGATTTCCTTATTTCATTTCAAGTAGAGGCACCAGAAGACGTAACACCGCCTGTCAGGACTATTCTCTATCCAGATAGGGACTTATATTATGGTACTACTGAGACTCAGCTTGGCATCAAGACTGATGAGCCAGCATATTGCCGTTATGCTACTGAGCAGGGCGTATCCTATAGCTCTATGAAAAAGAGATTTTCTCGCGAGGAAGGAGATATTCACACTGCTACAGTCACAGGTCTTGAGAACGGCGTATATTATACGTTTTTTGTTCGGTGTAAAGACATGGAAGGAAATGTAAATACTGGAGATGTAATGATTCGTTTTAGGGTCACTCCCTAAATATGATATTTAAAAACCAACTTTAATACATTAAAGCATGAAGCTTGTTTTAGAATCTCAGGTTAATATCTACAACTTAATGCGGCGAGCTGGTTATCATTTTGAGAAAAAAGACAAAGAGGAACTAGCATTTTCTCGGATTATTGGCGTTTCAAAGTCAGGTTATCCTAAACTTCATGCTTATGTGAAAATCGATAAAGTTTCACATCAAACAATTATCAACCTTCACCTTGACCAGAAGAAGCCGATTTACAAAGGAGTACCAGCTCACTCTGCTGAATACAAAGGTGAGGTAGTAGAAAAAGAAGTAGAGAGAATAAGACAAGTCTTGGGCCTGTAGTTCAATTGGCTAGAACGCCGCATTCGCATTGCGGAGGTCGTGGGTTCGAATCCCACCGGGTCCATTATAATCTCACCAAGATTTAATCTAGGGCAGGCAAATAAAAAACCTCCAGCCAGCTGGGAGTCTTTTGGTACAAGACCTTTATCCCCGTACGGGGCCCTCAATAAGGAGGGAATGAGGCGAGACTCCCAAGTGGCTAAAGGCTATTTAGTCTAATATGTTATATTGTACATCCCTTGCTAAGTTTTGTCAAGATTTGAATATAGTTATCCCCTTGACAAATAATCTTAGCTTGTTAGGCTAATCTTAGGAATGACAAGAATATTCTGTCCGTTTGAAAACGGACATTTTATTTAATCAATTATGGATATAAAAAACTTTACCTCAGCCATAAACCAAATTGCTGAAGAAAAAGGCATTCCAGCAGAGAAAGTCATGGGAACTATTGAGATGGCTATTGCTGCTGCCTATAAAAAAGACTACGGTAAAAAAGGTCAAATCATTAAGGCTAAACTTAGTCCTAAGACTGGCCAAGTTAAGTTTTGGCAGGTAAAACAAGTGGTTGATCAAAACATGATTTATTCTGAAGAAGAGCTAGAAAAGTTAAAAGAAAAGAAAGAAGAAACCGAAGAAAGGAAAATCCGTTTTAATCCAGAAAAGCACATCATGGCAGAGGAAGCTAAGAAAAAGAATCCAAAGATAAAACCAGGCCAGGATTTAGAAACACCTTTAGAGGTTCAAGAAGATTATGGCCGCATCGCTGCCCAAACAGCCAAACAAGTTATTTTGCAAAGGATTAGAGAAGCTGAAAGAGAGGTTATTTTCTCAGAGTACAAGTCAAAAGAAGGTGGAATTATCTCTGGCATTGTACAGAGAGTTGAGGGTAGAACAGTTTTTCTAGACATTGGCAAAACCCTAGGTATTTTACCAAGAGAAGAACAAGTGCCTGGTGAATTTTATCGTCCTGGGCAAAGACTTAAAGTTTATATTATCAAAGTAGAGGAAACATCCAAAGGGCCAGTGGTTTTTCTTTCCAGGGCTTATCCTAAGATAATTTCCAAGCTTTTTGAAATAGAAGTGCCTGAAGTTTCAGCAGGTTCTGTTGTCATCAAATCTGTGGCCAGAGAAGCTGGTTCTCGCTCAAAGATTGCTGTTAGCTCAACTGTTGAAGGAGTAGACCCTATAGGCTCTATGGTTGGCCAAAGAGGCACCAGGGTAACAGCTGTGATTAATGAGCTTGGCGGAGAGAAAGTTGATATTATTGAATGGCAGGAGGATCCAGAAAAATATATTGCCAATTCTTTATCTCCAGCTAAGGTTTTAGAAGTTAAGATTATGCCCAAAAACAAGGCCTTGGTTATTACTCCTGAAGATCAGCTTTCTTTGGCCATTGGCAAAGGTGGTCAAAATGTTAGACTGGCTGCTAAGTTAACTGGTTGGAAAATAGACGTAAGGCCTCCAGAGAAGGCTGAAGAAGAGAAAGAGGAAAAGAAAGAAAAAGAAAAAACCAAAGAGAAGAAAAAAGAGCCAAAAAAGAAAAAATCAACTAAAAAGTCTAAATAAGAATCTGCGAAGCAGAACCTTGATTTCTCGCTTTGCTCAAAATTAAAAACCTATGCCTTACTTGCCTATTATTGTTGCTATTTTTACTTTAGTTTTTGCTGGTTTTTTAATTGAAAGAATCCAGCGAGCTTCTTCTGGCTCTGGCAAAATGGTCGCTGTTTCCAATTATATCCGCGAAGGAGCCGTTTCTTATTTAAAGAGACAATTTAAGGTCATTGGCCTGGTCGCTCTTTTTTTATTTTTAATTCTTTGGATATTACTTGGTATTAAAGCCGGATTTGGCTTTTTAATCGGTGCTCTTTTCTCAGGTCTAGCTGGTTTTATTGGCATGATGGTTTCAACTAAAACCAATGTTAAGGTAGCTGAAGCTGCTAAGAATGGTTTGAAGCCTGCTTTAAATTTAGCCTTTCAAGGAGGCTCAGTTACTGGATTTTTGGTAGTGGGACTTGGACTTTTAGCTGTAACTGGCTTTTATATTTTAACTGGCGACCTGGAATCATTAATAGCTTTGGGTTTTGGCGCTTCTTTGATTTCAATTTTTAGCAGATTGGGTGGTGGAATTTATACTAAAGCAGCTGATGTTGGAGCTGATTTGGTTGGCAAGATTGAAAAAGGTATTCCAGAAGATGATCCCCGAAATCCAGCCGTGATTGCCGACCAGGTAGGAGATAACGTTGGCGATTGTGCTGGTATGGCAGCTGACCTTTTTGAAACATATGTAGTAACATTGGTGGCTGCTATGGTTTTGGGGGCCATACTTTTTCCTGGACAAACAATAGCTATCACTTTGCCTCTTTATTTAGGTGCTGTAGCTATTTTAGCTTCTATTATGGCTAGTTTTTTTGTTAAGCTTGGCAAAAAGAAAAATATCATGTCCGCTTTTTATAAAGGCATTTTGGCAGATGCTCTTTTATCTGCTTTCGGCTTTTTATGGATTATTAGAAATTCAGCTTCGTCTTTAAATTTTTCTTTCTGGCAACTTTATGTGCCAGCCTTAACGGGGCTTGGGGTTGCTGGAGGAATGTTTTTAGTTACTGATTATTTTACTTCCAAAAAACATAAACCAGTCAAATCTATTGCCAAAGCTTCTCAAGTCGGTCATGCCACCAATATTATTGAGGGTTTAGCCGTAGGCATGAAATCTACTGCCGCACCCGTTATTTTGGTATGTTTTGGTATTCTAATAAGTTTCTGGTTAGCGGGCATAGAAGGCTTGGCTATTTGTGTTGTAGCTATGCTTTCTCTGGCTGGGATGGTTATTGCTTTAGATTCTTACGGACCCATTACTGATAATGCCTCTGGTATTGCTGAAATGTCGGGTCTGCCAAAAAACATTCGGGAAGTAACTGATTCTTTAGATTCCGTTGGCAATACCACAAAAGCAGTCACTAAAGCTTATGCCATAGCTTCAGCTGCTTTAGTTGCTTTGGTTTTGTTTTCAGCCTACACTCAAGAGATTCAAAGCTTAGGAGGCAAGGCTTTATTCCTTTTAGATAATTATAAAGTAATAATCGGTTTGTTCTTGGGAGGACTGTTGCCTTATCTTTTTGCCTCTTTTTGTATGACAGCTGTTGGAAAGACTGCCGGCAAAGTGGTAAAAGAGGTCAGAAGACAATTTAGAGAAATCAAGGGTTTGATGGAAGGCAAGGCTAAGCCAGAATATGGCAAATGCGTTGACATTGTTACACGTTCCGCTTTAAAACAAATGATAGTGCCAGGTTTAATTCCAATTTTAGCACCAATTTTAGTTGGCTTTATTTTGGGTCCGGAAGCTCTTGGCGGACTTTTAATCGGCAGTATTATTACTGGTGTTTTTGTGGCTATTTCTATGACTTCTGGAGGAGCTGCTTGGGACAATGCTAAGAAATATATTGAAGATGGCAATCTGGGAGGCAAGGGCAGTTTAGCCCATCAGGCAGCAGTGACAGGAGATACGGTAGGGGACCCATATAAAGATACAGCAGGTCCTGCCATTAACCCGATGATAAAAGTATTGAATATTGTTGCTCTTTTAATTGTTGGTTTTTTAATATAAAAAACACCGAGATTCACTCGGTGTCTTTCTTATTTTCTATTTCTTCTAATACAGCTGGAGCATTTCTGCCATAAGTGGCAATTGTGGTGTAGATTTCCCATATGGAGCTTGAGATTGGAGTTAATTTATCTTCTCTGGCCAGACCAATCGGTAATCCGCTAGTCCAAACAAAAGGGATGGACGGATAGAATAAGAGATAAAGTGTTTGCTCTCCCCCAATCAATCTTAGAAGTGTTATTTTCTTGATGACGACTGCTAAATCATAAACACCGTCGGACTTCTCTACTAAAACCCCGTGTTTTCCCCCGGGAAGCATTCTTTCGAAATACTTATTAACAATTTTCTGAAATTTAATACGAGAGGCAAAAAGTCCAACAGCGAAGATCAATATAAGGGTGAGAGCGATAGTTATTGGGATAACCAGATTTTCTCCCGCAAATAACAGAATAAGAGGTCGGAAAACATAGGTCAGCGAGTCTATCACCACTAATTTAAAAATGAGCCAGACAAGTCCAAGCATTAAAAATACTGTGGAGCCAGCTAGGAAAATTCTTTTCATTTATCACCTCCTTAAAATGTAAAAGTACTTAACTTCTTGATTATATTATAATTTACATTAAAAGTCAATATGAAAACAACTGTTCAAAAACTTAATAGCTCACAACTCGAATTAAAAATTGAGATTCCGGCCGAAGAATTTAAAAGCTTTATGGAAAAAGCTATTTTGAATTTAGGTCAAGATATTGAGGTCGAAGGTTTCCGTAAGGGCAAAGCTCCAAAAGAAGTAATTGAAAAAAAGACAGGACAGGAAAAGATTTTACAGACAGCAGCTCAAGAATGCATTAGGGAAAATTATATTAAAGCAATCAAAGAGCAAAACTTAGAGCCTTTGGGCCAGCCAGAAATTGAGATTTTGAAATTAGCTCCAGGGAATTCTTTTGAGTTTAAAGCAAAGATATCTATTTTACCGGAGATCAAGCTGCCGGACTACAAAAAAATTGCCTCTCAGGTGAAAAAACGGGAGGTGAAAGTGAATGATGAAGAAATTGCCAGATTAAAGCAGGAGAAAGAAAGAGTTGAAAAAGAAAGACTGAGAAACGAGATTTTAGAGAAAATAGCTGAAGAATCTCAAATAGATACCCCCCAGGTCTTGATAGAAAGCGAACAAAAAAGAATGATGGAGAACATTAAGCAGCAGGTTCCTCAAATGCTCCATATTTCTTTTGAGGAATATTTAAAGAAAATACAGAAGACAGAGAAAGACTTATTAGATTCTTTTTTGGAGGAAGCTAAAAAAAGAGTCAAGAACTCCTTGGTTTTGAGAGAAATTGAAAGGAAAGAGGATGTTAAAGTGGATGAAAAAGAACTTGAAGCAGAGATGCAGAAGATTTCTCAGATGAATTCTGCTCTTGATAAAAATCAATTAAAAGAGTATGGTGAAAGCGTCTTAAAGAATGAAAAAATCTTACAATTATTAGAAAACCTATGAACTTAATACCTACCGTTATTGAAAAATCACAACATGGCGAAAGAGCCTATGATATTTATTCAAGGCTCCTAAAGGACAGGATTGTTTTTTTGGCTGGTCCGATAAGCGATGTGGTGGCAAATTCCATTATTGCTCAAATGCTCTTTTTAGCCTCCCAAGATCCGAAAAAAGACATTCAGTTGTATATTAATACGCCTGGCGGTTCAGTCACAGCTGGCATGGCTATTTATGATACCATGCAGTATGTTAAGTGTCCTATTTCTACTGTCTGTGTTGGATCTGCAGCTTCCATGGGGGCTACGTTGTTGGCAGCAGGGGAGAAGGGGAAAAGGTTTGCTTTGCCCAACTCCCAGATTTTATTGCACCAGGTGGCCGGCGGGGTGAGCGGAGAGGCAGTTGAAATAGAAATTACTGCCAAGCAGATTATTAAGATAAAAGAGAGATTGAACAAGATTTTGGCCAAGCATACTAGCCAGTCTTTAGAAAAAATTAGCAAAGACACTGACCGTGATTTTTATCTTACAGCTGAAGAAGCTAAAGAGTACGGCATTATTGACAAGGTAATTAAAGCCAAAGAGTAAATTAAGCCTGATTTGCTTATCCGTAACTCAGCCACTAACTAGTAGCTGAGTTTTTGTTTGACTTGACAAAAGTGGAAAAATATGCTAAACTAAGACAAAGAATAGTACATTAAGTACAAAAAAAGGAGAGAGAAATGAGAAAGATTATAATTTTGTTAGTGGTATTGGTTTTTGTTGCAGGAGGTGCTGGTTTCTATTTTGGATACCAGAGAGGCGCTGAACAGTATGATGTTGGGTTTCAGGCAGGTCATAATGATGGCTATAATGAGGGTTTGGCCGTAGGCTATGAAGAAGGCAAGGAAAACGGTTATATTGAGGGTTACCGAGCTTATCAGGCAGGAGAAGAAGAGCCAGAAGTGAAGCCTTATCAACTTGATGTAAGCCAACTCCTAGATACCAGTAATTTTATTCAATCAGGATTAATCTGGATGTGGACAATACACTTTGAGAATTTAATCATTACCGATATTTCAGATTATACCTTGACTCTGGTCTCTTTTAACAAGGAGAAAATAGGGGATGAGGAATTTGAACTAATAGCAGGCACAGTTACAAAAATCACTAAGGCTGTTCCGGTTGAAATTGGTGAGGGAAGAGTTACTTCCAAATATAGAGAAATAGAATTCGAAGATCTCCAAATTGGTGACGTTGTAGAAGTTTATGCTAGGTGGCAAGAGCATGATAACATGGAACCTGAAGCGATCATAACAGTCTGGGACAAGCGAGAACTGGAAAAACTGGAAGAATCGGAGAGATCAACATTATCAATATCTTGGACTGCTGGACTAAACGGAACGGTTGAGGAAATTAATGGTCGGACATTAAGTTTATTGAGAGATGGTGAAAAATTAGATATTTTTATAAGAGAAGATTCTCTCGTAAGGCTTTTGGTCCGTTCTTCTGGTTCCAGAACCGAGGTAAACTTCGAAGAAGTCCAAGCAGGAGACAGCATTACTATCATCGCTAGTTTTACAGAGGATAAAAGACTTGAGGGCACAGAAATAGACATTTTCCCTCGCGATTAGCAAGCAAAACTTAAAAGTCAGTTAAAGGGGTCTACTCAAAAGAGATAGGCCCTTTTTATTATTAATCTAAATGTGCTATTATAAAGCAATCAAGGTCGTTGATAGATAAGATTAATTTTTAGTAAATTCTATGTTCAAAAAAAATTTAATTATTGCTATTATTCTTTCTTTGATAATAGGTTTAGGAGGAGGATATATATTAGGATCAATTCAGCAGCAGCAGATTTCTAACAAAACCAAAGAAGATTTCATAATGGTAAAAAAATCAAAAGTGATCCAGAATTTAAGAGCTCTGGCCATGGGGGATGTAACGAAAATTTCAAATAGAACCTTAACCTTAAATTATGAGAACGATATTTTGTCAATTCCCATAAAAGAGGACGCTTTAATTAACCGTTTTGTTTTAAACGAAGAAACAAAAAGAGGCGAAACTCAAGAAATAAATTTTGAGGACATCATGGTTGGTAATAAAATTAGTATTTCAATCGAAATAAAATCAGATGGTGGGCTAGAAGGAACGATGGTATCCATTCTTCCTTAATAGAAAGATATTGAAGTAATTTTGTATTTATTTTATAGACTTTATAGCGAAGAAAGCTGTTAAAAATATCTTTTTTGTAATTCTTGTTATATTTTTATTGGACGGTGCCCCAAAAACTTAAAAGGTCGGAAAAATAAATTTCAATTTAAATTAAAATGCAGAAAAATAATTTAATTTTCCTAATTATTGGCGGTTTAATCTTGTTGGGACTAGGCTATGGTTACGGTTTTCTTTCTGGGCAAAAAGAAATTGCAGGAACTAAAACAGAGGGACCTCTAGCTGATTTAATAGAGTCAAAAGTAATCACCAGACTAAATGCTTTTGCCTTCGGTGACGTAACAAAAATATCTGGTCAAAGCTTAACCCTAAGTAATCAAGAAGACACCTTCACTGTTTTAATTAAAGAAGAAATAACGATTAATCGGCTATCGTCAACAGAAGGAGAAACTGAAGCTTCTCAAGCAGTAGAAACAGAAGAAATAGAATTTGAAGAAATAAAGATTGGAGACCGAGTTAATATTGTCTGTGAATTAAAAGCAGACGGCTCTCTGGAAGGAATAGAAATGGTAGTTTTGCCTTAAAGCTAAAGATATATTAAAATATTTTTAAACTAAAGTGAGAATTTCTCTTTCTTTATATTTAAAAGGTTTATTTTTAGGTCTCATTGTTGTGGGTGGGATTTTTATTTTTGCTCAATCGGCCCAGGCTCTTACCTGCTCTTGGGAGGAATGTGAAGAGGTTTGGGTTCCTGGCTATACTGACGATGAATGTAACTGGGTTCCTGGCTATACTGACGATGAATGTAACTGGGTTCCCTTTCAATGCGATGGTGGTAAATGGGTGTATTTTGCCTGGCTTGATGAGTGGTATTGGGATGACTGCTATTATTTTACCAATGAACATTGGGAATCCTGTGAAGTTGAAGGCTATTGGGAATCCTGCGAAGTTGATGGCTATTATGAGACTCAATGCACAGCCTACTCTGAATCCTGTTCAAGCGACTGGACAAGCGACATATGTTCTTCAGTCGCCTGCCAAGGTTATTACTATCATAGCTGGTATACTTGTTATAGTGGAGGGGGGTGTAAACTCAATGTAACCCAGTATTATTACAACGATGACAGCTGTACAAGCTTATGTGATTCAGGTTACTGCTCTGGAGGTTCTTGTGCCCCAGCCTGTAACCCTATTTGGTCATGCACTACTTGGTTGCCGTCTCCTATTATTAAATCTTGCGGCACGTCCTTTACCCAAACTCGAACTTGTACTGATTCAAATAATTGTGGTACAGATGAAGGAAAACCAGACGAGTCAAGAGAGGCTATTGGTACTTCGTGCCCAGAAGGCTGGACTTGTGTTGATGGAGAATGTATTTCTGGTCCTGATCCGCCTTCGGGCGAAGGCCAGTACGACTGCAGTACTTATTGTGACGAGACCTGTTGGCTTGGAGGTTGTCCACCAGACACTACTTGGTGCGATGGCTCTTTTATGGTGTATTGTAGCTGTACTTGTAGTTGGCCAAATTGTTGGGGCTGGGGACCGTCATATTGTCATACAGGGTGTGGAGCAGAGTGTGAGGGTGGAGCGACTGATTATTGTCCTGATAAATGTGTGGAATATACAAAATATTACAATGGTAGTTGTAATTTTGATATCTGTCAATGTGATTATTCTACTGAAAACTGTAGTGTAGCCTGT
>Ga0268282_1000837_pt1 | contig 14559 bp, 9 predicted proteins | sample saktaG_12_FD_190133 | JGI IMG/M metagenome (GOLD analysis project Ga0268282, IMG submission 190133) | Saline water microbial communities from Sakinaw Lake, British Columbia, Canada - sak_2011_5_24_120m | ecosystem: Environmental > Aquatic > Non-marine Saline and Alkaline > Saline ...
GTTTGCTGCTGTGACGCCTACTCAGGGTGTTTCCTTCCAGCGTCGTCCCAGTACGGGCGGAACAAGCACAAGCGATAACTCGGCGACACTCGCTGAAGTCGCTCCGCACTGGGTGAAGTTAGAGCGTTCCATATCCGGCAGCTTCACCATGTCCCATTCCACTAATGGCACTTCATGGCAGACGCTGGGAATGTCGCAGAACATCCAGATGAGCTCGAACGTTTATATCGGTCTGGCGTTAACATCACATGACACCGCTCTAACGTGCGAAGCTGTGCTCTCCAACGTCACAACTACCGGTTCGGTCAGTGGGCAATGGACGAACCAGGACATCGGCATCGCCAGCAATGCTGCTGAGCCGTTATATGTAGCCGTGTCCAACAGCACAGGCCAGCCGGCAGTGGTCGTCAACAATAATCCCAACGCGGCCCAACTCAACGCCTGGACCAAATGGATAATTCCGCTGCAGGACCTGGCCGATCAGGGCATCAACCTGACAAATGTTGACAGAATTGCTATCGGCCTTGGAACCAGAGGCAATACGACGATTCCAGGCGGTTCCGGCAAGATGTTCTTCGACGACATCCGGCTCGAACGCGAGGCTGCACCAGCCGTCAATCTGCTGACTAACGGCAGCTTTGAGGATGGTGTCCCTGACCCGTGGTTTATAGTCGACAATACCGGTGGCGGCGCTACTGCGGAAGTTGTCGAAGATGATCCGGTCGATTACAGATCTTGTCTGCATGTTGTGGTTCCCACTACAGGTGCAAATTTCTGGGACGTTTATATAAGCCAGCCGGGATTTGTTTTTGAAGCGGGCAAGAGTTACACTCTTTCGGCCTATTTCAAGTGCAAAGAAGGCACGCTGGATGTTAATTTCAAGCCGGAACACGCGGCAGATCCGTGGGAGGGTTATGGTGAGCAGGTCTTCACCATGACCGACCAGTGGATGGAATACAGCGTAACAACTCCTGTTTTTAACACGAACATAAGTCCGGGGAGTACTACATTCCACATAGGTTTTGCAGCCGGTGAATTCTGGATGGATTTAGTAAGATTCTACGAAGGCGACTATGCCCAACCGTAATAAGCAGATTGATATGAGGCTGATTAAATTCCCGCTTTGACGGGAGTTTCATCGGAACTTGAATAACATCGGGGCCTATGCCGAATCGATTGGCATAGGCCCCTTTTGTTTTGCCCGTTTTCAAGGTGGCTTAGCGGATTATTTACTCCTTCGGTAATGTAAAGTAACAGCAGGAAATGAAACTCAACTTTAACCGGCCCTGTTCGTGGCTTGAATAGCCGGGCGATTCTTGTTATAATAAACTATAATTGACTCAAACTGACCGATTCGCGCTGTCATCCCTGTGAAAGCAGGGATCCAGGAATGTAACGGATGTAGTGGATTCCCGCTTTCGCGGGAATGACAAGTCGTGTTATGTTTTTGTTATTAAACAACTTACCATATTATTCGGCTCAAAATCGGTCAGTTTGAGTAATTGAATATCCTTATTTTCGGCTCAGGGAACTTGTATGCCCGGCTCCGAGACACATAAGACTCTTACATAATCAGGAGGATAGGTATGTTTAGGTGTTTGTTTTGCCTGGTAATTGGGACGGTTTGTATTCTCCCTGCCACCGCCGCAGGCCAAACCGAGATAACGTCACTTTCACAGAATACGGACACGGTGGGCAGATATGAGAAGTTCGAACTGACTTTCACGCTCTCGGAGGCTTATGACAACCCTTTCGACCCTGATATTGTGGATATCTCAGTTACTATCACCGCTCCCGATACGAGCACAAGTGTTGCGTATGCATTTTTCTACATGGACTACGACATCATCGATGGGAAATATGTCAATGGGCACAATCCGTGCTGGAAAGTGCGTTTTGCGCCATCCCAACTGGGTAAGTATGCAGTCTCACAGATTACTATAAATGACAAAAATGGGACGACTTCCGTCGATCCACAAGCAAGTTTCAACTGCATCCCAGGGCAGCGAAAAGGTATCATTCGAGTAGACCAGCTCGATCCATACTGCCTGCGCTACGATGACGGCTCTGCCTATTTGCCAATCGGGCATAATGTAGCCTGGGACCATGACGTTTACGGGGCCCAGGCCATTGCCTGGTGGGAGCAGTATTTTGCCTCTATGCACGCCGCGGGGGAGAACTGGACCCGCATCTGGATGACCCATTTTTACGAAGGCCACACGCTGGAATGGTCGAGTAAAGAATGGCCCGATTACTGGGAAGGCGTGGGACGGCTCAGCCTGCAGATGGGCGGCAAAATCGACCGGATGGTAGAGTTGGCCGAACAAAACGGCATCGCTATCCAACTTGTCTTTCAGCATCACGGGCAGTTCAGCACTACGGTTAATTCCAATTGGAGCACGAATCCCTACAATATTGACAATGCAGATTCCGATGGGGGCTTTCTCAGAAATCCGGAGGATTTCTTCACAGACACCAAAGCCATCCGGCTTACCAAATACAAGTATCGTTACATTGTGGCACGCTGGGGCTATTCGGACGCTATTCTGGCGTGGGAACTATGGAATGAAGTCCAGTATACCGACGCCTGGAAAAACGGCAATCGATCGGACGTTGTGAATTGGCACGAAGACATGGCTAATCACCTGCTGTCAGTGGATCCTTTTCAGCACCTGATTACTACCAGCGATGACACGTCCGGGTTTGAGGCGATCTGGAATCTGCCGAATATAGCTCTTGTGCAGGTTCACTACTATGGACTCGGAACGATAGGTTTCTTAAAGCAAGCCGTTGCTCTGCTGTCCCGGCATGAAAAGCCGGTTATAATGGGCGAATTCGGTAGTTTCGACGATAACAACATAGCCGAAGCGGCTTTGGTTCTGCACAATGGCATCTGGAGTGCATTTCACCTCAAGTCCGGCGGGCACTTCTGGTGGTGGGATTATATTCACAGCCATAATCTATATAAAGAGTTTATCGCTCTGTCGGCTTACGCAGAGGGTGAAGACCTGGCGGCTCACAACCTCTCTGCAGCCGACATAGACATTCCCGGAGCACCGCTATACGCAAGTGTAGTTCCCGGTTTATCGGGATTCTGGGATGTATCGACTCAGACTGCTTTGACTGTCCGGAGCGATGGAATAATCGAAGGTATGGAGAACCTTTCGCAGTGGCTGCACGGTTCATCGAAATCCGATTTTCGCTCCGACCCGAGCTTCGCTATTGAATTTGATAACAGCGCCGTGCTCAAAATACACGTCAACGAGGTCTCAGACTGGGTACGAAACAGCCTTCGCGTTTTGCTCAACGGGCAACAGGTTTTTTCCGAGTCTTACCCGGAAGGCCTGGCCAATTTCGTAATCGAGGTCCCGCTGCCGAGTGGGCAACAGGTTGTCAAGATAGAGAACACGGGACAGGATTGGTTCTGGATATCGAGTTATGAATTTCAAGAGACTGCGGACACTAATATCGGCTATCTCCAGTTCATCGGGCTTTCGGGGGACAACCATGCCTATATTTGGATTTATGACGTCGGAAGCCAGAGGGGACGCACTGACCATGGCGTTTTTACGAACGTTGACTTTATTCTGAAGGGCCTGGGCGACGGAGACTACGTCGCAGACATCTACGAGACCCGCGGAATCCGTGGACTATTCAGGCGTAATCACTGTCAGGCTGAGAACGGCGAGCTGGTGATTGCACTTCCTCAGTTCACCAGGGATATTGCCGTCAAAGTCAAACCGCTCGGCGTCCAAACAACAGAGGATACCAGCGTGGATCGATGATATAGTTCTTCCTGTCGACTGAATCGATTGCCATAGGCCCCTTTTGCATACCATATTTTTATGCCGTAGTCCGGCTGAGATATGCCTGGCTCACCGTGTTTCCGTTTTCACTGCTATTTTTTATTTGACAAAAGAGAAGCTTTTATGGTATAAGAAATTTATAGAGTCTGCAAGGAGCCGGCTCGCCAGATGCAAGAAGCCTAAGCTATTCTTGCTGAAAGTTTCGTACTTGAAAGAAAATTAGTATTGAGCTTTTGGAGGAAGCAGTTGATGTCAATTCACCGGAGATTGTTCTTAACAAACATAGCTGTAATGTTCTCAGTATAAACATATTATAGGTCGTTATTTATGTATTTTTTTTTATTGAAGGAGGTTTATTATGTTTCGAAAAATGAAATGGTTTGTTGCCATGTTATTGGTCTTGGGCATCTGCACAGATGCAGTTCTGGCGGAATTGATTGGTTATTGGCCATTCGATGAAGGCCAGGGAACCGTGGCCTCCGACATCTCAGGAAACGGTAATAATGGAACGTTTAACGGTAACGTAGAGTGGGTGCCCGGCTACAAGGGCTCGGGCGTGGGTTTCGATACAGCCGGCGAAAGAGTCCTGATCGGCCCCCTCGATCCCACGGCCGAGAACAATGCCATGACGCTGGCCGCCTGGATATTATGGGAAGGTGAGGGTCATAGTATCGAACAGCAGGGCATCATCGGCAAACGTCTTGGCTGGGATCCCGGCACTGGTGTCAAGTGGTTCTGGCAGACAAATCCAACTGGCGATTTCTTGTTTCGAGCCGATAGCGCCAATGGCGGTGGCGGTGGCGGTTTGGGGTGGGGCAATGGGCTCATAGCCCCCTATGCGAATCAGTGGATTCATGTGGCAGTGACCTGGAACGACGGCGCCGTAGCGCAGTATATCAATGGCGAGGAAGTCTCAACCGGGAATATTAATTTTATAGATACCGCGGATGACACCCCCGTGACGATTGGTTGCGTTAGTTCCAACAATACCGAAAGCTTTGTCGGCAGCATAGATGAAGTGCGAATCTTCAACCATGCGCTGTCTGTGGAGGAAATTCAGGATATTATGGTAGGTGAATTTCCAACTGCCTATAGTCCCGTTCCGGCTGATGGTGCCATGCATGCGGATACATGGGTAAGCCTTTCCTGGGAAACGGGAACGTTAGCCGCTTCGCACGATGTGTACTTTGGCGACAATTATGACGATGTCCTGGCGGGAACCGGAGACACTTTCCAGGGCAATCAGGGCCTGTTGTTTTTTGTCGCTGGTTTTCCCGGGTATCCCTATCCGGACGGGCTTGTATATGGAGCGACATATTACTGGCGCATAGATGAAGTTGATGAACTTAATCCGGACAGTCCGTGGGTAGGCGAGGTCTGGAGCTTCACGGTTCCGTCCAAGACGGCCTATAATCCAAACCCGGCTGATGGGGCCAAATTTTTAGCTCCGGATGTGAAACTTGGCTGGGCTGCCGGCTTCGATACGAAACTGCATAATGTTTACTTCGGCGATAATTTTGACGATGTCGATGCCGGTACGGGCGGTACTGCTAAAGGCGCCGCTGGTACGCCATCCTTCACTCCCGGAATTCTTGAATTAGATACGACTTACTACTGGCGTATCGATGAGTTCGATGGATTTGAAACGCATAAAGGCGACGTATGGAGCTTCTCGATCGCAGGCACAGGAGGCGGTGTTCGGGCGGATTACTACAAAGGGATGAATTTCGAAAATCTCGCACTGACCCGCACCGATCCTCAGATCAACTTTATCTGGGGCGATCCCGGTGGGCCGGATCCGGCGGTCGGTGACGACACCTTCTCGGTCCGATGGACTGGTGAAGTAGAAGCGGCATTCACCGAAACTTACACCTTCTATCCCAGAACCGACGAAGGCGTGCGTTTATTTGTGGATGGTCAACTGCTTGTTGACAAATGGGTTGATCGCTCGGCCACCGAAAACAAAGGAACGATCGACCTTATCGCCGGGACTACATACAGCCTGATAATGGAGTATTATGAGAATACTGGTGTTGCATCGGCAGAGCTGCGCTGGTCGAGTCCCCGGACTCCAAAGCAGCTCATTCCGCAGGCGGCACTCGCACTGCCTGTCAAGGCAAGCAGTTCTAATCCGCGCAGCGGGTCAGTCGATGTCTTGCAGACAACTGACCTTAGCTGGGGCCCGGGAGACAACGCCGCTTCACATGAGGTCTACTTCGGCACTGATGAAGAGGCCGTAAGAAATGCCACCAAGGCTTCCCCTGAGTATAAGGGCACCAAGGCGCTGGGGGACGAGTACTATGATCCCGGCAAACTGGAATGGGAAGCAACATATTACTGGCGAGTCGACGAGATCAATACCGGCAATCCGGACAGTCCGTGGGTGGGTAACGTCTGGAGCTTTACCACAGCCGGCTTCCTGATTATAGACAATTTCGAAAGATATAATGCCGGCGAAAACCAGATATGGTACGCCTGGCATGACGGGCTTGGCTATGGCACAATTGGTGTAGAACCTTACTTTGCCGGTAACGGCACAGGTGCGGCTGTCGGCGATGAAACCACGCTTTCATTTACCGAGGAAACCATCGTTCATGGCGACAATCAATCGATGCCGCTGGCTTATGACAACAATAAGCAGGGTTACTCTAAGTATTCGGAAGCAGAGTTGACGTTAACTGCCCCGCGTGACTGGACCGAGGACGACGTTGCGAATTTAACGCTGTGGTTCAGAGGCTTGCCGGGATCCGTCGGCAGTTTCGTAGAGGGCCCGGCAGGTACCTACACGATGACCGGCTCCGGCACAGATATCACAGGCCCATCCGATGAGTTCCATTTTGCTTACAGGATGCTCACCGGCGCCGGCTCGATTGTCGCAAAGGTCGAGAGCATTAATAACACAAACGACTGGGCCAAGGCCGGTGTTATGATTCGCGAAACGCTTGATCCCGGGTCCACACATGCGATGACGTTTGTCACACCCGCTCAGGGCGTTGTATACGAGTATCGTCTCACTACCGACGCTGACAATGCAGGTGCGGCAGGACAGCAGACAGGTATTACAGCTCCATACTGGGTGAAGATAGAGCGTTCTATATCCGGCAGTTTCACAGCATCCCATTCCACTAACGGCACTACATGGCAGACGCTGGGAATACCCGCGAATATCCAGATGAGCGCAAACGTTTATATTGGTATAGCGGTAACATCACACGATGCTGCTCTAACATGCGAGGCTGTGCTCTCTAATGTCACAACTACCGGTTCGGTCAGTGGACAATGGACGAATCAGGATATCGGCATCGCCAGCAATGATGCTGAGCCGTTATACGTGGCCGTATCCAACAACGCCGGCCAGCCGGCAGTGGTGGTCCACGATAATCCCAACGCGGCACAGATCGACGTTTGGACCAAATGGGTGATTCCGCTGCAGGACCTGCTTGATCAGGGCATCAATCTAACAAATGTTGATAGGATTGCAGTCGGCCTGGGCACCAGAGGCAATACGACGATCCCAGGCGATTCGGGCAAGATGTTCATCGACGACATCCGGCTTGAGCGTGAGGCTGATTAAATTCCCGCTTTGACGGGAGTTTCATCAGGACTTGAATAACATCGGGGCCTATGCCGAATCGATTGGCATAGGCCCCTTTTGCATTCTATATTTTTATGCCGGAGCCCGGCTAAGCTCTGCCTGACTCACCATGAAATTCACCTCCGCTCGGAATTAGATTGACCGAAAAGAGCAAATCTGCGATTATGTGCCGGGGTATAGCTTCATTATTGCTGTGCTTTCTATAGGAACTTTTTGTGTTTATATTGGTCTAATAGAGGAGAAAAACTGTGACGGAAGCGGTAAATCCGGATATCCGCAGCCGGCAGGTTTCTAATATGCGTGTTAGTATTAACGATGCCGTACTGATTGAGCAGTACCGAAATGGCGATTCTACAGCTATGGAGCGGCTTGTGCTCAAGTATCAGAATCGCATCTACAACGTTATCCTGAAAATATGCGCAGATCCCGACGATGCTGCGGAACTAACGCAGGAAACGTTTGTCAAAGTAATAGAGAATCTGAATAAGTTCGAAGGCAGAAGCGGCTTTTATACGTGGACATTCAGAATAGCCGTCAACCTGACTTTGAATTACTGCCAAAGGAATTCGAGGCTGGCGTTTAGATCGCTCGATGCCGAGCAGCAGGACGATGACCAGGTTAAACAGGTACTGAAAGATTTTCTTAGCGATGACAGTTCGCCGGATCCTGCGACCGATGCACAGAACAAGGAGCTGTACAGAATAGCGGCCAGAACCCTGATGGGATTGGACGAAACACATAGAGCCGTAATTGTTTTACGGGACATTGAAGGGATGAGTTATGCCCGAATTGCAGAAGTTCTGGACATCGAACTGGGAACCGTAAGGAGTAGATTGAGTCGAGCCAGAAGCAAGATGAGGGATATTTTGGAGGCCATTTTGCGATGAAAGAAAATCCGGATATGGATACAAACGCTTATAATGAGCGTATTGACGAATTGCTGAATAGTTACATTGATGATGAGCTAACGGCCGAGCGGCAGGCTGAAGTCGAACGCCTCATCGATCAAGATGCGAAAATAGCACAACGCCTGCAACAACTCAAAAAATGCCAGATATTGGTCGGTTCCATGCCTTATGCCGAGGCACCGGCCAGTGTTTTGGAGGGCGTCAAAGCTTCGCTGGCCGGCAGGTCACTGCCGGGCGAGGAGCAACCGGCTTATAAAGAACAAGCCGGAAAGAAATATCTGCTTCTTCGCAAAGTTTTAGCCGCCGCTGCCATGATCACGCTGGCGGCCGTCTTGTCGGTAGTTATTCACAGGTTTGTTGCTCCCAAGACTGCTCCGGAAAAACCCGCTGCCCGCATAGTTGCTGCATCGGGATTCAGCGGCAGACTTGAACTAAAGACAAGCGCACTGAATGCCGTCGATGCTTTCATTAAAAGTGCGATTGACGATAACGGCCTGTCCGCTTCGGTCAATCCCGAACGCCGGCAGTCTCGACGCATTTATTCGCTCGATTGCACCAGGGAAGGCTTACATTCGCTTTTAGACGATCTCGATAATATATGGACCGAGCTGGATTCTGCAACGTTATTCGTTAATACGGAAACCTTCGGCACCCAGGCAGTAGTTGACGCTGTTACGACCAGGCAAATAGCGGAGATCGCCGGCCAGGATAGTTCCGAACGGCGCATCGAGCTGGCAAGGGATTTCGCCGTCTTGAACAATATAGCCGAGAATTTGCCGGACAAGGAAATTCGAGTCGCCATCGAAGCCGGAGATTCGAGCCTGACTCAGCAATGGCGGATGTTAAAGCCGGTCCTGACCAGTAACCAAAAGATAGTGAAAAAACCGGCGGAGCCGACAGAAGACAAGCAAAAAATTCGTCTGACGATTATTTTAGATTGGTAGGGATGCTCGATATACAACAGTGCTGTCTGGCGGTCGTTGACGTTCAGGGCAAGCTGGCGCAGTTGATGCACGGCAGGGAAGCTTTATTCAAGAACATTCAAATCCTCATCCGGGCCGCCAAAATCCTTGATATTCCAATCCTATGGTGCCAGCAGTGTCCCGATGCCCTGGGGCAGACGGTTCCTGAGATAGCTCAGTTCCTTGCCGACAATGAGCCGATCAACAAGTCCGCTTTCAGTTGCTGCGGCGCCGAGCAGTTCAACACCGGGCTGAAAGATTTGGCACGAAAACAGATCCTGCTTTGCGGCATCGAAACGCATGTTTGTATCTATCAAACAGCCGTTGATTTGCTCCGGCAGAGTTTCAACGTCAATGTCATAGCGGACGCAGTTTCTTCAAGAACTCAGGAAAATAAACAGCTCGCACTAAATCGACTGGCCGTCGAAGGAGCAAATATCACTTGCACCGAGATGGCGCTCTTCGAGCTGCTCAAAACCGCCAAACATCCCAAATTCAGACAAATCGCAAGATTGGTTAAGTAGCAGTGCATTACTAAAATCCCTTGACTTGCCACAGTGATGACCTTATAATATTATATACTTCTGTCGAGATTACATCTGCGTTCCGATTGTTCGTGAATTATATATGAAATGATTTATCATGCTGCACGAGCGTGGATGTGGCATCGGATTTTTCAGGTAGGAAATATTATGAGAGCGATTAGATATTCGGCTATATTATTGCTGGTAATAGGAGTTTGGGTGAACATTACGAACGGGATGTTTGCAAGGCTCCAATACATTCCGGTTGAAAGGCTAATTGAAAACGCAACTGCCTACATCCAGCAAGATCCGAACGATGCGAGTGGATACTATACCCTCGGGAGGATTCATTACATGGCCTTTGTTTATAAGTCCTTTTTCGTCGCGGCGTATAATGATGATATTCCGCCAGGGATTACATCATTCTGGAGGTCAGGCAATTATCTGTATTATGCCAGACAACAAGAAGCAAAAAAGATTGCCTTAGAGGAGTTTGGATACGAATCAACAAGTGACATTCCTGAAGAAGATCGGGGTGAGTTCTGGATTCGTGTCAGGTCTATTGAGAATAAAATCGAGAGCGAGAACTGGCAACCGGAAATGCCGACAAACGAACAACTTATTGAGCATGCCGGTGCGGCACAATTGAATTTCTATAAGGCTATCGCGCTTGATCCCAACAACGAATTGTATTATCTGGGGCAGGCGAGCTTAGGCGAACAATACTTCGATTTTTTCCAGGAGACAAGCCCGGCTCTTATGCCACTGGCAATCAAGGCTATTGTTCTGAACGCTGTGAAAGAGACCTACTTTTTAGCTTATGATCTCTCAATCCAAGAGGACCTGGAACTCGAATACCTGCCCATCCCGGGCCTGAGGAGCATAATAAGTTACGAAGCCGGCAGTGCTTTTATTCGACTATGGAGTGCTGAGGATAATATCCCCACAGAAATACAGGAGAAAATTACCGGCATCGAAAAAAATCTGGAAATACTTGAGACTTTGCAACCCAATGCGATTACACCGATTATTTTTAGCCTACAGGATAATATCTCTCTATCTGAGCTGCTGGCCTCCGACCTGATTGTACCGTTTGACATGGATGGTGACGGCCTCGTCGAGAAACGACCCTGGGTAAGACCCACGACCGCTTTCCTTGTTTGGGATAGTGACGGCGATGGCAGGATTACATCTGGTCGGGAGCTTTTCGGCTCGGTAACGTGGTGGCTGTTCTTCCCGAACGGCTATCGTGCCATGGATGTGCTGGACGACAACCGTGACGGTTTTTTAACTGATGTTGAATTTGATGGGATTTCAGTCTGGTTCGATCGCAATTCCGATGGCCGGTCCGATGTTGGGGAAATTGTCTCGATTGAAAGTCTCGGTATTACTGCAATTGCGACTCGACCGAACGGCCATAACGGTAAATCGCCGATGCACACCTCCGGCCTCCGGCTAAAGAACGGGAGTACTCTGCCAACCTATGACTGGATTGCTCCCTCGGCTCAGTCACGCCATGAAACATCGTTACCTTAAACGTTCTTCGGAGAAAAGGAACGTGTTAGGCGTTTATTTTTTCGATTATTCTCTTATCTTTTTTAGAGAAATAATACGACAATCAGCATAAGCACTGCTTTTGAAATGTGTTACGCAGTCTTCTTTTTTTCTTTTGTGGTGGGTTTGGGTTTTTCGCTGGGTTTTGAATCTTTGGCTTTGGTTTCGGTTTTCTTTTTTGTGGTGTCTTTGCTGTTTGTTTTTTTCTCGCTCTCGGCGTCTTTTTTGTAACCTTCGCTTCTGTAGTCGGTTTGATAGAATCCGGAGCCTTTGAAAATGATGCCGGCGCCGGCGCCGATTAGCCGCTGGAGACTGAGCTTGCCGCACTCCGGGCATTTACGAATGGGCCTGGCTTTCATGCTCTGGAATTGCTCGAACTCATGTTGACAATTATTACATACATACTCGTAAGTCGGCATAGTAATTACTCCGTATCGGTACTTTCATCCCCGTCAGCCGCATCAAATTGATCTTCAGGCTGCTCCGGCAGCGCAGCTTCCTGTCCACCGCCCGGTTTTTCTTCCGGCAATTTATTGACAATCACCCTGCTTGGCCGGATGACCCGGCCGTTGAGCCTGTATCCCTTTTGGAATTCTTCCAGCACGACGTTATCTTCTTTTTCAGGATTGCTCTGCTGCGTCATCGCCTGGTGAATCGCAGGATCGAATATCTCGCCCAATGCCTCTATCTGCTCGACATTATGAGATTTCAGGATATCGAGCAGTTGGTCGTAAATAATCCGAATGCCCTTGACGAGCACGTCAAAATTCTCCGCCGAGTGTGCATTTTGCAGCGTATGCTCAAAGTTATCCAGGGCCGGCAGCAGTGTCTTGATGATTCTTTCCTTTTCATAGCCGATCGTATCGCTGATTTGTTTGGGCACACGCTTTTGGAAATTCGCATAGTCGGCGCTGACCCGCTGGAGCTGTGCAAAAAGCTCATCCTTCTCTTTCTGAAGAGATTCTATTGTATCGTGCCGCTCTTCCAATTTGTTTTCCTGCGTCTTACGCTCCTGTTGATCCGCACCTTGCAAATCTTCGGCTTTTGATTTTTCTTTTCTTCTATACTTCATCAGTGATTACCAAAGTGTATTTTCAGCCTCTCGAAGAAGCCTACGGATTTTGGAGAAATACGTTTATTCTCGGTTTTAGCGAATTCTCTCAGCAGATCCTGTTGCTGCTTATTAAGTCTCGCTGGTGTTTCGACCGTAATCTGGACGAGCTGGTCGCCTGTTCGATGCGTTCGAATGTCCGGCAGGCCCTGGCCCTTTATCCTGAAGATGCTGCCGTACTGGGTCCCGGGCGGAATTTTCAAACCCTTGGCCCCGTTGATGCTCGGCACATTAATTGTTGTTCCCAGGGCGGCCTGCGTAAAGCTGATGGGGACCACGGCGATCAGGTCATTGCCGTCGCGGTGGAGGAAGTCGTGCGGTTTGATCCTGACATAGCAATACAAATCGCCTCTCGGTCCTCCGCTTCGGCCGGGCTCACCTTCACTTACAACTCGAATACCCTGCCCTTCGTGAACGCCGGCCGGGATTTTGATATTGACGGTCCTCTTCTTCGGCACCCTGCCGGTGCCTTTGCATTTCTTGCAGGGATTGGTGATAATCCGCCCACTGCCGCCGCATTGTCCGCAGGTCGAGACCATCTGGAAGAAGCCGCCGCCCCTTGCGACCTGGCCGGACCCTTTGCAGACCGGACATTTGCCGGGCTTGCTGCCCTGTGCGCAGCCGGAGCCGTTGCATTCATCGCACAAATCCTTCCGTGTGAATTCAATGGTTTTCTCGGCCCCTTTTGCGATGTCGCTCAGTGTTAACTCGACTGCGGTTTCCAGGTCGTACCCGCGCGCCGGCCCTGCCCGGCGGCTTGAGCGTCTGCCCCTGCCGCCTCCAAAGATGCCGCCGAAGAAATCATCGAAGCCGAACATGCTGAAGATATCTTCGACGTTCATCCGGGAGAAGTCATGCATACCGGAACCGCGAAGACCTTCGTGTCCGAACTGGTCGTAGCGCTGGCGCTTGGTGGCGTCGCTCAAGACTTCGTAGGCCTCGGCGCACTCTTTGAATTTGGCTTCGGCTTCTTTATCATTCGGATTCTTGTCCGGATGATACTTCATAGCCATACGCCGGTATGAGCGCTTGATATCATCGGCGGAAGCCGTCTTGCCCACGCCCAAAACTTCATAGTAATCCCGTTTGGCCATAATCTTTGAAAGTGACTAAAGTGACTAAAGTGAGCTAAAGTGACTAAAGTGAATTGCAGCTTACCGCTACCGCTCTCAACTTTAGGCATTTTAGTCACTTTAAACTTTAGGCACTCAGACTTCTTATCTTACCGATCCGGCTATCGGCTCTTCGTCCTTGTCTTTCAACTCTGTAACCAACACATTGGTCGTCAGCATCAGTCCTGCTACCGAGGCGGCCATTTCCAGTGCGGTTCGAGCGACTTTTGCCGGGTCGATAATACCGGCTTTGAACATGTCGACGAACTGGCCTGTATTGGCATCATAGCCGATTTTCGGGCCTTTTCCCAGAAGTTGAGCTACAATCACATCGCCCTTCTCACCGCAGTTTTCAACGATTTGCATTGTGGGCGATTTAAGAGCTTCTATAACAATGTCAAAGCCGATTTTTTCATCGCCTCTTGCTTTGGCTTTGGCTTTTTCCACATCGGGAATCGCACGCAGGAAAACGACGCCGCCGCCTGCGACAACTCCCTGCTCGGCCGCGGCTCTCGTGGCGTGCAGCGCATCGTCCAGCAGGTCCTTGCGTTCCTTCATTTCCGCTTCGGTTGCAGCGCCGGCTTTGATAACGGCAACGCCGCCTGTAAGTTTGGCCAGTCTTTCCTGCAATTTTTCGCGGTCGTAGTCACTGGTTGTCTTTTCGATTTGATTTCGGATTTGATCGCAGCGGGCGGTAACGTCTTTTTTCTTGCCGGCCCCTTCGATGATCGTAGTTCTTTCCTTGTCCACGACGATTTTCTTCGCCTGGCCCAACTGCGACAGTTCGACTTTTTCGAGCTTGATGCCCAAATCTTCGGTGATGACCTGTCCGCCGGTCGTGATGCCGATATCAGCCAGCATCGCTTTCCTGCGGTCGCCAAAGCCAGGAGCCTTGACCGCACATACTCTTAATATGCCCTGCAGACGGTTAATAACCAGCGCCGCCAATGCCTCGCCCTCGACGTCTTCGGCGATAATCAATAGCGG
>Ga0268282_1000842_pt1 | contig 14505 bp, 10 predicted proteins | sample saktaG_12_FD_190133 | JGI IMG/M metagenome (GOLD analysis project Ga0268282, IMG submission 190133) | Saline water microbial communities from Sakinaw Lake, British Columbia, Canada - sak_2011_5_24_120m | ecosystem: Environmental > Aquatic > Non-marine Saline and Alkaline > Saline ...
AACGGTCTCGGCGGCCCCCACCCCCTCGACCATCACCTCCTCCACCTCAGCCTTTTTCAGCAGAGGTGCTGCAAAGTCCAGAAAACGGCGTCGGGCTATCCTCGGCCACTTCCAGATGAGGTCGGCGTTCCCTATCTCGCAGATCTCTTTTGCCAGGTGGAGCGTCTCCAGGACCTCACCGGGACCTGTCTTTCCGGGTCGGCACCTCCTGCCCTCGGCGATTCCGATCTCGGGCTCGAAGTAGACTCGGCGGCATCCTGCCTCGACCGCCCCGGAGACCGCCTCCAGGGAACTCGCATAGACCGAAACCGACGGTTTCGATATGCTGGGAGGCGGGCGGATGGGCGCGGTCCTTCGTCTCTCAACCAGCCTGTCGAGCCTCTCCAGCGCCCCTCTCACTTCTTCATCGGACGGCCTGAAGGTGGCTGCCATCTCCCGCTCGACCTTTTCCAGAAACTCCCGCCTCAGCCTGTTCAGCTCTCCAAGGGGGGCGAAGAGCCCGCCCGGATAGTCCATCTCAATCTTCCTGACGACAAAGGGAGTGCCCCCTGTCTTTCGAAGCTGGGCCTCGATCTGATCTTCCGATAGGGGCCGTTTGATGGCCGGCTCCATCGAAAAGTCGGCTTTGAGAACGGCGTTCACCTCTTTCCCGTCTGCAAGGACGACTCTGCCCTCCAAGGCGGGCCTTCCCTCGTCCCATTCGACCAACAGATCTATGGGGATCTCCGGCTCGGCCCGAGGTCCAGAACTTTCGCCGAGCCCCGCTCTCCTGGTGAGAAAGACCTCGTCCCCCCTTTCTACGGGCCCCTGGACGACGAGCCTGATCAGACCGTCGCCGACCTGGAATGGGGATCTGACCACCACTCCCACCTCTTTCTCACTCGAGAATATGACCAGGCCGTCCCCCTGCCCTGGGACGAGATCGCCCTCTATCTTCACGGTGGCCACCTTCCTGCGCCCGTCCCAGGAGACGACAGACCCCACTCGAAGGCCCCGGTTGTCGGACCGATCCGTGCTCACAAGCTCTCCCCGGGCGGCGCCACAGATGCAACCCGCTGTGAAATCCCGGTTGAAGGCGAGGGCGAGGTCTCTATTGTCCTCCTCGGACGCAGCCCACTCGCCCCTGGATATGGCGTCAAGAGCCCTCCTGTAGATCGAAACGACGGCTCTCACGTACTCGGGCGACTTCATCCTCCCCTCGATCTTCAGAGCCTCGATCGGGATCTTCACCAAATCGTCCAGATGGGGGTAGACGGTGAGGTCTCTTGTGGAGATCAGGTAACTCCCCTTATGGGGGACATTTACCAGCTCCAGGGGCCTTCCATAAGCGTCTTGCCTCCCGCCCCTGAGGAGCCTGTAGGGCTTTCTGCAGGGCTGGGCGCACATCCCTCGGTTTCCGCTCCGCCCGCCGATCACCGATGAGAGGAGGCACTGGCCAGAGTAAGAGTAGCAGAGGGCGCCGTGGGCGAAGACCTCGACGCCGATGGGGGCTTTTTTGGCGATCTCATCCACCTCGGCAGGGGCGAGTTCCCTTGCGAGAACCGCCCGTTTCAGCCCCATCCCCGCAGCCCATTCTGCCCCTTCGAGGCTGCATATCGTCATCTGGGTGGAGGCGTGTAGCTCCAGGTCGGGCACAAGCTCCCTTGCGAGCCGGACGACACCCAGGTCCTGAACCAGGACAGCGTCCGCCCCGACCTCGTGGAGCCAGACTAGACGATGGGCTACGTCCTCGACTTCCGTCTCCGAGATGAGGGTGTTCACGGTGACGTAGACCTTGACGCCCCTGAGGTGGGCGTAGCCTATGGCCCTCTCAAGCTCAGAGTCGTCGAAGTTTGGGGCGTTCTGCCTCGCACCGAACCTCTTACCTGCGAGGTAGACGGCGTCAGCTCCCGACTCGACCGCCGCTTCCAGCCCCTCCCATGACCCGGCCGGGGCGAGGAGCTCAGGCACCTCTCCAGATCGTCTCACGGTCAACTACCTGGAAGGGCGAGATATATCTTTATCTGATTCCATCAAACCTCATCTTGTGGAACTCGTCTACGCCCTCGCCCTTCTGATCACAGGAGTCGCTGCGGGCTTCGCCTCCGGGATGCTGGGGGTCGGAGGCTGCTCCATCATGGTGCCGGTCCAGTTCTGGGTTTTGACCTCCATGGGGGTCGAGCCGACCATGGCCACCCGGATCTCTTTTGGGACCGCTCTCGCTGTGGCCCTTCCCACCACCATCAACGCCGCCCAGGGCCATTACCGGAGGGGTGCGGTCGTCCCGAGAGCCGGCCTCCTCCTCGGCATCACCGGCCTCGTCGGCGCTTTCTTCGGAGGCGCCGTGGCGGCCCACGCACCCGGAAACCTCCTCAGAATCATCTTCGGCCTGATCATAATCGCGGCCGCTCTGAGGATGGTGACGGGCCCCGATCCCAAAGCCGGAGAAGGTGGTGGAGAGGGTGGAGAGGGAGAAGGAGGTGAGGGGCTTGTTGCAAGGAGCGACTCCCGCTACCTTCTTTTGGGCCTTCCCCTCGGCTTCATATGCGGCCTCATCGGGATCGGGGGCGGGGTGATCATGGTCCCGGTCCTCTCGATGGTGATGGGCTTTGGGATGCACAGGGCTGTAGGAACATCCACCGCCGCCATCATCCTGACGTCGTCGGGGGGCGTTCTCTCCTACGTCTTAAACGGCCTGAGCGTCTCTGGCCTTCCTCCCCACTCCCTTGGCTACGTCAACCTCCTCCAGTTGGCGCTCCTTGCAGGGACGAGCATCCCGATGGCCTGCGTCGGCGTCAGGGTCGCCCACCGGCTTCCGGCCAGCCGGCTGAGGGCGGTCTTCACAGTCCTGATGTTTTACATGGCCCTGAAGATGATGGGGATCTTCGAGCTGCTCCACCTTCCGATATGACGTTGCTCCAGCAAAGCCCACCTAAAACTTTTTTGCAGATTAGAGCGAAGACGTCCGATCGGAGGTGTAACCGACGAGATCGAAGCCGTTCTTGGTCCTGGCGCTGCTGGCGCTCCTGTTGCCCGTGGCCGTGCTGGCTCAAATTCCGGGCGACGAGAACGGGACAGATCAAGTTGCAGGTCCGAGTGGCAAGGCGGACAGTCCCGTTAATGAGAGTAGAGATCTATTTGACTATATTCAAATTATTGGAATAATTCTCGGCAGTTTAGTAAGTTTAATATTAATTTATAAATTTATTCGGAAGAAAGATGGAGCCAACCAGTCGCTTGGAAACAGTTACAACGTCGAGAACACAAAAGACAGTGCTATCTCTGCGGGTGATCACAGCCCCGCGGTCAAGGCCGATCGTATAGAAGGCGGCGTACATATCGAATATCATAGCTCAATTGAGTCACCAAAAGCAGGCAAACCTCCTGGTAAGATCTCCAACTTCCCCCAACCTCACAACCGCAACTTCACCGGCCGAGAATCGCTTCTGAACGATCTCCACGAGGCCCTCGCCTCTGGCAAGTACGCGGCCTTCACACAGACCCAGGCAATAACCGGCCTTGGAGGCGTGGGCAAGACCCAGCTCGCTCTGGAGTACGCCTACCGTCACAAAGGGGATTACAACATCCTCTGGTGGGTCAGATCAGAGGAGCCTGCCACCCTCGGGGACGACTACCGAGAGCTGGCCGCAGAGCTGAATCTGCCGCCGATAGAAGACCCGCGCGAGGTCGTCAAGGCAGTCCGGACCTGGCTTGAGCAAAACGGGGATTGGCTTCTTGTCTTCGACAACGCCCAGAGGTTCGTAGACCTCAAAGACTACCTGCCAAAAGCGAGCGGAGGTCACGTGATCATAACCTCCCGAAACCAGAGCTGGGGAAACGTCGCCGAAATGCTATCTGTTGACGTCTTCACGCCAAAAGAGTCGGTCGAGTTTCTCCGCAAGAGAACAGGGCAAAAAGACGACGAAGCTGCCAAGGCCCTCGCAGAAGCGCTCGGAAACTTGCCTCTGGCGCTTGAGCAGGCAGGAGCCTACATCAAAGAGACCGGAATCACGACGGCAGCCTATCTGACTCTCTTTCAGAAGCGCCACGAAGAGCTTCTCGATCGATGCAAGCCCTCAGAATACCCGGACACAGTGGCCACCACCTGGGACCTCTCGTTTAAGAAGGCCCGAGAAGAGGTGCCTGTAAGTTCAGACCTTTTGAACCTGAGCTCCTTCCTGGCACCCGACGAGATACCGAAATCTCTTCTCGTCGAGGGCTCTGAACACCTGCCGGAACCTCTGGCATCAGCAGTCTCCGATGAGATCTTGCTGAATGACGCCATCGCAGCTCTGAAGCGCTACTCTCTATTGAGCGTGACCGACGACGCACTCTCAATCCACAGGCTCGTCCAGGCGGTGACGAGGGACCGGCTGAAGGAAGAGGGCGAGGAGAAGACCTGGGCAGGGGCTGCGGTCAGGCTCGTGAATGGGGCATTTCCTGCCGAAAGCTACGACATCAGAAACTGGCCCACGTGCTCACTTCAGCTCCCGCACGCGCTCGCCTCAGCCAAATACGCAGAAGAGCTGAATGTGGCTCCTGAAACTGCAAGCGGCCTGCTGAACAACGTCGGCCCGTACTTGATCCAACGCGCTGAATTTTATGAGGCTAAATCTATCTGGGAGAGGGCGCTGAAGATCAAGGAGAAATCCTACGGCCCCGACCATCCCGATGTGGCCGCAACCGTCGGCAACCTCGGCCTCGTCCTGCGACACTTGGGCGACCTCGAAGGAGCGAGGAAGTGCCAGAGGAGGGCGCTGAAGATCGAGGAGAAATCCTACGGCCCCGACCACCCCGATGTGGCCGCAACCGTCATGAATCTCGGCAATGTCCTTTACCTGCAGGGCGACCTCGAAGGAGCGAGGAACTGCCAGGAGAGGGCGCTGAAGATCGAAGAGAACGCCTACGGTCCCGACCATCCCGATGTGGCCCGAACCGTCGAGAGCCTCGGCCTCGTCCTGCGAGCCTTGGGCGACCTCGAAGGAGCGAGGAACTGCCAGGAGAGGGCGCTGAAGATCAAGGAGAAATCCTACGGCCCCGACCATCCCGACGTGGCAGCAACCGTCGGCAACCTCGGCCTCGTCCTGCAAGACTTGGGCGACCTCGAAGGAGCCCGGAACTGCCAGGAGAGGGCGCTGAAGATCAAGGAGAACGTCTACGGTCCCGACCATCCCGATGTGGCCCGAACCGTCGGGAACCTCGGCCTCGTCCTGCAAGACCTGGGCGACCTCGAAGGAGCAAGGGAGAACCTGGAAAGGGCTCTTCGAATATTCCGGGAGCGTCTGGGCGAGGACCACCCCGATACGATAAAGACGCGAAATAATCTCGAATCACTCAGGCGGTGACCCTGAGCCGGAATTTAGATAAGCGAGGTCTGTATTTAATTAATCGGGGAGAGGCGTCAGGGTTTGAGAATGTGGGAATTTTCAGGCAGGATCGAGCAAGCCCATCCAAGCCAGGAGAACTATCACGCGCCAGCTCTTTGAATTTCAAATTTCAATATTCTAAATGAAGAGGGAGTTCGGGAAAAATGGCCATCGAGATGAGCAGCCCCTGGATTGCAGGACCCATCGGTGCAGCAGCCGGTGCGGCTCTTGCATGGATCGCCACCGAGTACAAGACCAGAAAGACCTACAGGAATGTGATCCTGCTTCTGGCGAAGAGCGCCGACGACTTCGTAGAGATGGGCCAGGTGGAGAAGGCGCTCTCCATCTACGACCAGATACTGAAGGACGTTCCGAGGCTTGAGCCCGCCGTCAGGGGGGAGGTCAGGTTCAGGCAGGGGCTCAGCTATTACGGCCAGTCCTTCGAGGGGGCGAGGGAGACGAACCTCAACCGGGCGGTCGAGGCCTTCGAGGAGGCGATCAAGCTATACAAGCCTGAAAAGAACCCCGTTGAGCACGCCCAGGCTCAAAACGGCCTCGGGATGTCCCTCGTCCGCCTCTCGGAGATGGGCGGCGAAAAGGGCGATGAGCGGGCCTGGCAGGCCGGACAGACCGAGCAGGCGCAGGCTGGGCAGAGGGAGCAGAAAGAGCAGAACCTGAAGCGTGCGGTCGGGGCCTTCGAGGAGGCGCTTAAGCTCTACGCCGCCGAGGGAAGGGCCCAGGAGCAAGCCCAGACCCAAAACAACCTCGGCGACGCCTACCTACTCTTATCCGGGCTCGAAGGCAAAGACGAAGACGCGGCGGCGGCCGCAGCGACAACCGAAGCCGCAAACCTTAACAAGGCGATCGGGGCCTACGAGGAGGCGCTGGAGTTCAGGACGCCCGAGGAGCACCCAGAGGACTATGCCGAGACACAAAACAGCCTCGGACGGGCTCGGATGGCTCTCGCCCAGGTCGAGGACGGGGAGATGCGGGAGGCGCTTCTCGAGAAGGCCGTCAGCTCCTTCAAGGCGGCTCTGGAGATCAGGACCGCCGAAACCCATCCCGAGGAGCGGGCCGAGACCCAGACCCTCCTCGGCCAGGCCCTGGTCCTGGAGTCCGAGCCCCAGGTGGGCGGGAGCGAGGTCCACTGGGCGGACCGGGATGGTCTAAAGATGGCGATCGAGGCCTACGAGGAAGCTCTGGCCGTCAGGACCCGAGAGTCCCACCCCGAGGAGTACGCCGAGACCCAGAACCTTCTAGGGAGAGCCCTCGTCATCCTCTCGGGCCCGGCCAGCGGCCCCGAGGACGGTGCAAACCTCAAGCGGGCAATCCGCGCCTTCGAGGCGGCTTTGGCCGTCCGGACCCTCGAGTCCGGCCCCGAGGAGTACGCCGAGACCCAGAACAACCTCGGGATCGCCTACCGTAACCTCTCGAAGCTGGAGGACCGGGAGGACAACCTGGAGCGATCGATCTGGGCTTACGAGGAGGCGCTGCGGGCGAGGTCCAGCGGGGCGAAGAAGAAGGCGGGGGAGAAGGAGAAGAGTGGGGAGGAAGAGAGCGAGGTGGCGAGGGCGGAAGAGGTGTGATCTCCTGGCCCTTTTCTCCTTTCCCTGAACCTTTCGGCCAACTCCATCCAGTCGGCGCTGGACTGGTTCGAGCGGCATCTCGACGTGAACAACCTCTTGATAGTGGTCGTAGTCGGTGGAGCAATTAGTGCTATTCTCGCATGGGTGATCCTCTATTTTCTTTTATCGAATACCCCGCAGCTCTGCTGCGGGGTGCGCCGCCGCAATTTGACTTCTATGATGACATCTTTAGTTGTCCAATAAGAAGATGGGTCAGAGTATCCCGTAGATCTCGGATAAGCTGACCTTCAGACCGCCGAGAGTTCGATCGAGATCTTCGTCGATCCTCTTTCGGGTCCCGTCGTCAATCTCCAGTTGTCCATCGGGCGGGCATAGGGGCGCTCCAGCGGTCTCGTTTCTGAAGAACTCGGCCCAGAAGGGCGGCAGGTACTCCCGGATCTCCTCTCCTTTCATGATCTGGAGGACGACCGCCCAGGCGATGGGCACGACTTTGAGGTTGTAGCCGCCGCCCCCGAGGGCGAGAAGCCTCCCCTCGGCGTGGAGGTCGGCCAACTCCTTGATTCTTGAGACGAGGCGCCTGTAGCCCGAGAGTGTCAAGTTCAGGTCCGTCAGGGGATCGGCGTAGTGGGCATCGGTCCCGAGTTGGGCGACCACCGCCTCGGGCCTGAACATCTCAAATAACGAAGGCACGATCTCCTCGAAGGCCCGCTCGTAAGCCGTATCGCCGGAGTTCGGTGGCATGGGGACGTTCACCGAGCGGCTGAGGCCCGGACCTTCCCCAAGCTCGTCGATGAAGCCGGTGCCGGGAAAGAGGTAGTTTCCCGACTCGTGGATCGATATCGTGAGGACGTTTTGGTCCCGATAGAAGATCTCCTGGACGCCGTCCCCGTGGTGGGCGTCGATGTCGACGTACAGAACTCTATCAAACCGTCTCCTCAAGACCCGGATCGCCAGGGCCGGGTCGTTGAAGACGCAAAAGCCCGAGGCCCGGGCCGGCATGGCGTGGTGGAGGCCGCCCGCGAAGTTGAAGGCAGAGCAGTCCTCCTGGACGATCCTTTTCGCGGCGTCGATGCTCCCACCGGCGACGAGGCGGGAGGCGTCATAAATGCCGTCGAAGACGGGGTTGTCGCCGGTTCCAAGGCCGAAGGGGGGGTTCGGCATCTCGGACCTGACCGCCTCCAGGTACTCGGGGGTGTGGACCGAGAGAAGATCCTCTTCGCTTGCCAGAGGCGGCTCGACGACCTGGACGTCGTCACCGTCGAGGAGGCCGTAGTCCTCCATCAGCCTGTAGGCGAGCATCAAGCGGACCGGCCTCAGAGGATGGTGGGGGCCGAAGTCGTATTCGGAGAAACGATCCGAGTAGTAGAGGTATATCATCTTTAATAGCTTCAATTACGGGCGACGTCCAAAAAGGTTTTGCTTTTCAGATGCATAGGAGTAAAACCGAATCCTGACTACGACTCCTTGGCTATCTTCAGCCCCCACCGGTTGAGCTTGCCGACGTCTGACCTCGCAAGGTCTGCGACCTTCAGCCTCCATGCGCCTTGGATCTGCTGGCCCCGGAGCGTCAAGAGATCCGGCGTCGTCGCCGGCGTGTAGCTCCTGATTATGTTGTCGGCGGCCATGCCAGCCCGCTGGTGAAGGGGAACGGTCGTTCCCGTCGGCGAGATGAGGGTCACCTCGAGGTCGCCGATGAAGGTGTGGGTGATGTCGACAAAAACTTCCACGTCCCTCACCTTCCCCGGCTGCGTCGTGCTGATCGTCGCAACGATCCCGGTGGGATCGTTGTCGGGGATGGTGGCCGCAGGCGCGTCCTCGAGGTTCACAACACCGTTTGTCTGCCCCTCGACCTCCAACTCCCAGCGGTTCAGCTGACCCAAATCCCTGGACGCGAGGTCCTGGACGAGAAGAGTCCAGTCTCCCTGGATGAACTGCCCGAAAAGAGATCCGAGGCTGGGCGTCGATTTCAAGTCGAAGGTCTGCCTGATGTCGTTTGACCCGCCGCCGTTCCGATCGTGGATCACAACGAACTTTCCTGAAGGCGCGATGAGGGTCAGGCGGAGGTCGCCGATGAAGGTGTGAGATAGGTCGATGGAGACCTTGACCGATGAGAGGTTAGCGGCCTCAGAGAAGGTCACCGAATCCCGAACGCCCTCGATATCGTTGTCGGGAATTTTCATGTTGGGGCTTGAAACTCGCTTGAAGGCCTTCTGGCCCGCCTCTCCCCGACGCCTCAGGGCCTCGGCCACCGCCTTCGCCGCGTCGACCCGCCCGTGGCCAAACCAAGGGCTCCAGGTTCCATCCGGGTCCCCGACGTCTGCGAACTCGCCGCGGTCGAAGGGAGGTATAGGCGAAACGTCCCAGCTCGTGTCGGGATCGAAAGTGGCAGATTGAGTGCGTGGATACCCCTCGAAGTCGAGGTCCTTTGAGGCGGTCTGCTTCAGGATCGATACCACCTCCAGAGCCGAGAGATCGGGGTTCGCGGAGATCACCAGGGCGGCGACGCCCGCCACCAGGGGTGCTGCGCTGGAAGTTCCGCCAAATTCTTCGGTTACCGACTCGCCGGTCGTCGTGGTGATATCGAGACCCTTTACGATCTGCCTGCGGTAAGTGTGCACGTTGTTGCTCGGGGCGGAGATGGCGACCCCGGTGCCGTAGTTGGAGTAGTGGCTCCTCTGAGCCAGGCTCGTGACGGCCGCTACGATCATAAGCCCTGGAATATCGACGAGGTCGTTTTCGAACCTTCGAGCGGTCTCAACGCCGATCCAGGCCAGAGACCCGTCGGGCCTGACCTCACATCCGTCGGTACAGGGTACCTCCATCGAGGCGTTGTGGTTGACGGGACAGTTCTCATTTCCCGCCGCCCAGATGAAGACAATTCCCCGGCCTCGACGACCGCCAGTCTTAGCCAGATCGATGATCTTACGGGTGACGAGGGGCACAAAATCCATGGTGGGGCTGGCCCCCCAGGAGTTGGAGAGGACGTCCACCTTGTCGGCGACGAATTCGAGAGCGGTGTAGATCTTGTCGTCGCTGATCAATAGATATCCATAATCGTCAATCTCCCACTTTACGGGCAAAAGCCGGCAGCCTGGAGCCGCGCCCACCGTCAGGGCCGAGTCGGCCTCGGCAGCGATCACCCCGGCGCAGGAGGTCCCGTGGTTTTCGCCTGGGGTGTACATCTCCTTCGGGTCGGCGTCGATATCGATGTTTTTGATCAGCCTTCTCCCTCGGAAATAACCCCAGCCAGCGAACTTGTCGGGAGAGTCGAAATCCACATGGTCGAGCTTGCACCCATCATCGGTCACCCCGACGACGACGCTTCCGCTTCCGAAATGGTCGAGGATCCGCCAGGCATCCTCGCACCGCGAGGACGACCTGGGATCGAAGCTCCTGTCGCTGAACCTGGTGTGAAGATGCCACTGGCTCGAATAGGCGGGGTCCGTCGGGAGGGTGAACTCGTAGGTGCTCATCCGCCGGTTGAGGTCGTGGTCCGCGGTCTCGACGATCGGCTCTTGTTCCATCAGCCTCACCACCAGCTTGACCGGGTTCATCCCGGTCCCCTCAGTGAGCTGGAATAGGTAGTCCCGGTCGGTGTAGGACTTGAGCCTGATAAGCCCGTACTTCCCGGCAAAGGCGTCCACCTCGCCTGGGGGCATAGCCTCCCGGAAGGTGACGAAAACCCGGTCTGTGATCAGAAACTCTTCCCCGGTCTCAGCGACGCGGTATGCGTGGTGGGTCGGGGCGAGATGTCTTGTCATGCTCATAAGTGGCTCCAGGTCTGCCGCCTTTGAGGTGACCCTGGAGGATGCCGAGGATACCTTTTCTGCATCATCAATTCCCATCTCCCTCAGCGTCTCTGGCAGCGCCCGGACCACGAACTGGTCTGGCTCTTTTTCGAGAAGTACCTTCTTTCCGGCACGATAGGTGTAAGTTTCTTTATTATCGGTCATGGCTATCGCCTTCTATCAAACATCCTATTATTTTGTACCTTTTCAGGATATATCTCCTTCGATTAGTTGACTTGAGAATGTTTAAAGGTTGTAGTATGTATTAATATTTATATTATATAGTTTAATCCCCAAAACCCCTCTCATGAAGTTTATATTTTGAGCGAAATGGATGAGTAATATTGTATATTTTTCTTGCTTGTATGCGATTTAAAAGCCGTCGCATATTCGGTTAAAAATTATAAGATCTTCGACAAACGATCCTGAAACTTTCAGAGGCTTGACAGCAGTCGAGTTCGTCAGGACATTCATCGCCCGGATACTTTCGCGCCGCACAGCCAAAATCCCTATTTTTAGGTACCGGCGTTTTTGAGACCGTGACCACCCTGGAGAAGATGGCGCGTCTCGCCGCTCTGAGCAGGTTCGACTCAGTGGGCCCGCCCTCGGGGCAAAAGATCGACCCCGTCAAGGTCGAGGCCCTGGGGAGGGGGACCAAGTACGACCTCTGCTCATCTACATCGATGAAGAGGAAGGTCGACGGAATCGAGGGGCTGAGCAATGTCCTGAGAGGCGGTCTATGCCACTCCTTCACCGGCAGCGGAAGGTGCGTCAGCCTCTTCAAGACCCTCTACACCAACGCCTGCCCTCACGAGTGCAGGTACTGCTCCAACGCCAAAGGCTGCAAAAGGAGTTCGAGGACCTTCTCCTACTCGCCCGGGGAGCTTGCGAAGATCACCGTCGGCCTCTACAGAACAAATCGGATCGAGGGGCTATTTTTGAGCTCCGGCATCGGCAAAGACGAGAACACCACCATGGAGGATATGATCGAGACTGTGAGGCTTCTGAGAAGTTCTTATCGGTTCCGGGGTTACGTCCACCTGAAGATTCTTCCCGGATCGTCGAAAGAGCACGTGAGAGAGGCGATGGAGCTGGCGGACAGGGTCAGCATAAACCTCGAAGCTCCGTCAAAGTCCAGGATGAGCGAGCTTTGCCCATCGAAAGATTACGTCAGGGACGTCCTCGCGAGGCAAAAGTACGTGATGGACCTATCGAGAAAGGTGGACCTTCCCGCGGGCCAGACCACCCAGATGGTGGTGGGGGCCGCAGAGGAGAGCGACCGGGAGATCTTCGACCGCCTCCTCTTCGAGTACGACGTCATGAACTTGAGGCGGGTCTACTTCTCAGCCTTCACGCCGGTAGCGGGCACTGCCTTCCAGGATAGGGAGAAGGTGCAGAGCTGGAGGGAGCACCGCCTCTACCAGGTCGACTGGCTCCGCCGGGTCTACAGGCTGGAAAGAGGGGAGATCCTAGCGGCCTTCGACGACGACGGCTTTCTCCGAAACGAAGATCCGAAGGTGGCGATAGCCCTGAACTTCTTCGACTCGCCGATCGACCCGAACTCGGCCTCCTTTGACGAATTGATAAGGGTGCCGGGGATCGGCCCGAAGAGCGCCCGGAGGATCGCCCTCCTGAGAAAGAAGAATAGGATCGAGAGGATGAGGGATCTAGCGGCCCTGGGCGTCGTGACGCGCCGCGCGGAGCCCTTCCTCAAGATCGACGGAAAATGCGGCACAACCCTGGATCGGTGGATCGGTTGAGAACCCCCGACGACTTTCTGGAGCTTCTCGCGGCTCACAGAAACTCCGACGATCGGCTGATCGAACGGGCGAGTAAGCTCACGCCCCTGGAAATTGAGACCTCGGCAGATCCGAAGATCGTCCGCATAAGGAGGATGGTGTACTCGGTCCAGGGGGAGATACACCGGATGAGGGGGTTTGTGAGGCTCGCGCCCCTGGGAAGAAAGGTGCTTTACGGCCGGATGAGCCCAGTACACGAGATCGGGTTTGATGTCGCCGACTTTTTCGCGAAAAGGTTTCCGGGAACCGTAATCGTCCTCGGAGACGAGACGAGGTCCTGGGCCTCCCTCCGCTCCGAGGGCGGTTTTCTCCGTTCGAGGAGCGAGGGGATCACGGGCTCTCTGGAAAAGCTTGCTCAGCATTTGGATATCAGAACCGACGAAGGCGATGCTGCCGCCATCTGGGAAGTTTACTATCGAAGCCGGGATCAGCCCCGCAAAAATGGTGATAGGCCCTTCGGAGGGCGCATATCCAAACGGTCGATCAGGTCAGCGGGGCTTGAGACGGAGAGGGGGAGAGGGAACGCAAAACTTGCTGATTTTATTTGAAGATCTCGCCGGTCTCCTTCGACCAGAGGACCATGTCCAGGTGGCCCATGGGAATCCCCGCCTTTTCCGAGAAGGCGATCATCCTCCGCTCGATCTCCAGGTACCTCTTTTTGGTGAGGGACTTTGGGATCTCATCGATGACGCCCATAAGGACCAGGTTTTTGAGGATGTGACGGTCGAGGATGGCGAGATCCTCGCCGAGGCCGACGTTCCGCAAGAAGTGGCCCGCCTCCTTGTAACCGAGGCCCATGACGTTCTCCACGAGCCACTCCCGGAGGGCGAAGGCGTCGGAGAACCCCCCGAGGATGGATCGGATCGAGAGCCGGCCGTCCTTTGTGAACTGCTCCCGGGCCGAGACGATGTAGCTTGCCTTCCTCTCCTTGAACCGGACGTTCTTCAGCTCATCGAGAATCTCGTCCGCGGTCCCGACGAAGAGGAGATCGCAGCTCCGGAGCCTCTCGACGGCTGGCCAGCAGGTCCTCGCCCGAGACTGGGGGGTGAGGATGCAGAAGGCGAGCTCCGCGAATAAATCGCGGTCCGAGCCGACATCCCAGATCTGCCTGAAGTCGGCGAGGCGCGCTTCGATCTTCTCTTTCTGGGCACGGTGGAAGGCAACGATCTCCTCGATCCTATCGGGGTTCATCGGGGCGGGATGGTCGTCGGGCGATAAGACGGTGTCGGAAGAGGCTGAGTTTTTGATTGATTTAGGATCGATGGCTTGCTTACTGCTTGCCGTCTCGTCGAATAGGGCACCTGTTGAGAGAAGATTTTATAAAAATAGGTGGCGCCGAGGACGGCGCCTTACAGCTTCTTGCCGTATGCATAGTCGTGGTGGTCTATGTTTGAGAGGATTATATGTTTTTTATTATGGACTATTTCATAAATTATGACGTAATGTTTTGCAACATGAACGCTCCACATGCCCGATAGGTCTCCTGAAAGGGGCTCGCCGCGTTCTGGGTGCTCACATATATCTCTGATCTTGACGGCTATTCTTTCGGCCAGCACCCTATTCTTCTTTGTAAGGCGTTTAAAATTAGATTTGAACTTGGGCTCGGTTTCGTATGTGTAGGTCATAAAATCGAGAGGAAACGTCTTAGTCTTCGAGGAGATCTGCTATCAGGTCGTCGACCTTACCAAAACGCTTTCCCAGGCCCAGCTCCGCCTCTCTCTTCGCCTCTAGCACGTCGGCTATGAACTCCTCGCTGAAATCTCCATGGGAATCGGAGGCACGCAAGGGTCTGACCTCTTTTTTGACCTCTGTAAGAGCCATCTATTCCTCTTGTGTCGGTCCTGATACAAAACACTATCCTGATCTCCCAAGGTGGCTCCAGTGGCAGTGGCCCCTGCCCCTCGAAAGATCAGCAGGGGACGGAGACGATGCACGTCGGCTGTTTCAGCCGGGGGTTTGGAAAGTTCAACGCCGTCGAGCACAGACC
>Ga0268282_1000844_pt1 | contig 14492 bp, 8 predicted proteins | sample saktaG_12_FD_190133 | JGI IMG/M metagenome (GOLD analysis project Ga0268282, IMG submission 190133) | Saline water microbial communities from Sakinaw Lake, British Columbia, Canada - sak_2011_5_24_120m | ecosystem: Environmental > Aquatic > Non-marine Saline and Alkaline > Saline ...
TGAACTTGGCCTTGATTTGGGCGATATCGGAACCATCGGCGGGACTCGCAGATGAAGTTGCAGCGTCCGCACAACAGGCGACCTCTTCACTATCCGTTTGCTTATTGCTCCTTATTCGTCCTTCGTCGACCGGCATCGCAGGTGTGCCGGCTAAACCTGGTGAAGGTATTTTACGTTTGCCGCTGGTCTCGATGTGAACGAGTCCCGAACCTTTTGAAGGAACTCTGCCGACAATCGCGGCGGCAAAGATTCCATTCTTATGTAGGGCTTTCAGGAAAACTTCGGCATCACTTTCTGCTATCGCAATCAAAAGGCCGCCGGAGGTCTGTGCATCGTAGCACATATCGACCATCTCCTGCGGCAGGGCATCGTCGGTCACGATACGGTCGCCGCACGATTCCTTGTTTCGCTCGATCGCTCCGGGCAGGATTTCCGCAGCGACGTATTCGAGCACGCCGGGAAACAGCGGAATATCGTCCCAGATGATTTCGACGTCGACGCCGCTCGAAAGGGCCATCTCGGAAAGGTGGCCCATCAGGCTGAAACCGGTCACGTCAGTACATGCATGCGCGCCGAATTTGACCATGAGCTGCGAGGCCTTTTTGTTGAGCGCGGTCATCGAGGCGGCAGCCGCTTCTACGCTGTCAGCATTAGCTCTGCCGATCTGTGAGGCGAAGGTGACGATTCCCGTGCCGAGCGGTTTGGTCAGGATGAGAACATCGCCCGGGCGTGCGGCGGCGTTGGTTACTATTTTGTCCGTTTCGATTGTGCCGGTTACGGCGAAGCCCGCTTTGATTTCGCTGTCGTTGATACTGTGGCCGCCGATGATTGCGACTCCGGCATCGTCTCCCGCCGGCACGCCGACCAGCACGCGGGGATCATCCACTGCTGGCAAATCCTTTAATACCTGCTTTAAGAACGCCTGGTCGATTTTCGAAGCGCAGCCCGCCTTTTCCACGAGTTTTGTCAGTTGCACCGGGCCGGTAGGGGCTTCAGGTCGCTCTCCGGCACACAAACAGATGTTCTTTTCCTTAAAGACATCACAGGGACACGGTAGCCTGTGATCGCAAATGCAGTGCCCAAGCCGAATGGAACGCTGCATCACCCGTTTTCGTTTTTCTGTGTTTATCATTTTAATAACTCTATAAGAGTGAGCAAAAATTATATCCTTTATATATCCGCAATGCAATCAAGACCCGGCGGCCGTTACATGCCTGTGGCGTTAAAATGTTTCTATGCCAGCCCGGCTGAGGCAATCCACTCGCGATCCTTGGAGGATTGCTGGTAATGCTCTCGTTTCACGCTGCCCTGGTATTCGGTATCTATGGCATAATTTATGACAGCCACAAGCTGCTTTCTATCATTTCGACACTGCTCGCTGGTGGGGTAATGTTACTCTGGGCATACATGATCGGAATGTAAATCGCAGAAAAAAGCAATTCCCAAACTGCATTTGGGGCTGCCACACGGTCGAATTGATGGAAAACGGGTGGCAGCTTGGGGATAATTGCGAATGCCAGAGGACGGCTAAACACGTAATGGCGGGCCGTGGCAATTTCACATCTATTCAAGCCCCAAAAACATCATTTTCTGTTAATTTTTGCCTTTTTCTGGTAGAATAAGGTGATACAGCGTGCAGCAATCACAACGTTTGTTCAAAAAATGAAGAATTTCTGTCACAGAATTCGCTTTCTGTCGTCTATAAGAGTGGGGGAACAAACGGTTGTTGGAGTGCGCCTTGATTTTGGCTGAAATCCGAAAGGGCTGGTATGGAAAAGACTACGGGGCAAACAGTTGAACACAACCATAAGAGCGGGGGCATTGACGAAAGCGAGTTGATGGCTCGCCTGCATAAGGGCTATGTTAGCTTAAAGCATCAGATACACAAAGTAATCGTCGGCCAGGATGATGTGATTGATTCGATGCTCTGTTGCATGCTTGCCGGGGGACATTGCATCGTCCAGGGCGTGCCGGGGCTTGCAAAGACCATGATGGTGCATGCGATAGCCGATTCAATGAGGCTGACGTTTAACCGCATCCAATTCACGCCTGATTTGATGCCCTCGGACATAACCGGCGCCGATATTATCCAGCGTGATCCGCAGTCGAAGAAGAGAAAATATGAGTTTGTGCAGGGGCCGATTTTTGCCAACGTGGTTCTAGCAGATGAAATAAACCGCACGCCCCCCAAGACGCAGGCGGCACTTCTGCAGGCGATGCAGGAACGCGAAGTGACTGTCGCCGGCAGGACGTTTAAGCTCGATGAGCCGTTCTTTGTTCTGGCTACGCAGAATCCGATCGAGCAGGAGGGGACATATCCTCTGCCGGAGGCCGCTCTGGACAGATTTATGTTTATGATTTTTATCGATTATCCCACGGCCAGGGAAGAGCACATGATAGTCAAGCAAACTACGACGAGGAAGAAGATATTCGCCCAGCAGGTTCTTGACAGGAATGATATGGTGCTGTTTCAGGAGATTGTTCGAATGGCGCCCGTCAGTGACATGGTGATAGCGTACAGCATAAAATTGGCCCGCGCGACCCGCCCGAACGATCAGCTTGCCACGCCGATGATTAAGAAATATCTAAATTGGGGTGCCGGCCCGAGGGCGGGGCAGTTCATGACGCTTGGGGCAAAGGCGAAGGCGTTGATCGAAGGGCGCGTTACGCCGAGCTTTGACGATGTGAAAATAGTCAGCAGACTCGTGCTGAGACATCGCATTATTCCCAACTTTAACGCAGAGGCGGATGGCATCGGCGTCGAGGGAATTCTCGATGACCTCGTCGAGAATGTCTCGCCGCCGAAATAACAGTCACAATGATCAGCGGCAATTTGTTTGATGGGGCAGGACAGTGAGGCAGAATCGTAAATATCTTGATCCGGTGTTTCTGAGCAAGCTGGGTAATATGAATTTGGTCGCCCGCTGTGCTGTGGAGGGTTTTTTCGCCGGGCTTCACCCGAGTCCGTTTCACGGCTTCAGCGTGGAATACAGCGACCACCGGGAATATCACGCCGGCGACGAGCTGAAATTCGTCGATTGGAAAGTTTTCGGCCGGAGCGACAAACTGTATATAAAGCAGTTCCAGCAGGAAACGAATACGACCGCCTATATCCTGCTGGACTGCAGCAAGAGCATGTCTTTTGCCGGCGACGGCACGGTAAGCAAAATGGACTACGGCTCTTATCTTGCCGCGGCCCTGAGCTACCTGATGCTCAGCCAGTCTGACAGCACGGCACTGATATTATTTGCTGAAAAAGTGACGAAGCATATTCCGCCCAGGTCCAGACGCACGCATTTGAATATAATCCTGACGGCCCTGCAATATAACAGGCCGGCAGGGCAGACGAATCTTGCCGGTGTTCTTCATACGATTGCCGAAACCACAAAGAGACGGGGTATTGTCATTCTGATTTCCGACCTGCTCGATGACGAGGCCGATATTTTTCAGGGCCTGGCCCATTTGAAATTTCTTAAACACGATGTAATTGTTTTTCATACGATGGATCATCAGGAGCTTAATCTCGATTACGAGGGACTGATACAGTTTGAGGATTTGGAAACAAAAGCCAGGATGCGGGCCTTTCCTCAATCCCTGCGAGAGGGCTATCGCAAGCGCGTTTCCGAATTCCTGGATAATATAGAAAAGACCGCCGGCAACAGCGACATCGATTATTGCCTGCTCGATACTTCCGAGCCTCTCGATAGGGCGATGGTCGCGTACCTGGCAAAGCGAAAGAGAATGATGTGAGTTTTACGGAATGGATATTCCTGTTAGGCGGGCTCGCGGTCGCCGGGCCTGTGATTGCGCATCTGCTGGCAAAGCCGCGATTCAGGCGCCTGCCTTTTACGATGCTCCGATTCCTGCACTCGGGCCAGGTCGAGAGCCGGTCCCGGCGAAAGCTGCGCGACCTGCTGATCCTGCTGCTTCGCTGCGCGATCATTGTTCTTATTGCGATGCTTTTTGCCCGGCCGCTGCTGCACATCCGGCTCAAGCCGTCGGAGTCAAGGTCTGTTCATTGCCTCGGCCTGGACAATTCGATGTCAATGGCATACTCCGATGGCAACGGCAGCTATTTCGAAAAGCTCGTAGATTCGGCAGTCGATTATATACGCTCGGCCCAGGACGATGCTCTGTTCAATATTTGTGCTCTGGCCTCGGGAGATTGGATGCAGGGACTGGGCAAAGAGCAGGCACTGGCTGAGGTAAGGGCCCTGAATGTTGAGCCGGGCGGCACAAATGTGGCGGATTTTCTTTCGCGACTGAGCCGGGCCAACCGTGCGGAGCATTTGAGTGACAATGTATCGGTACTGGTGCTGAGTGATTTTACGCCCAATACGCTGAGGCAATTTGTCAATGTCGAGGAACCTGCCGCTGTTAACAAAATCGATTACGAGCCGATTGTCTCATCGAAACCGGTAAATAATGCCGCGATAACGGGCGCTCACGTTATAGGTCTTGCCGATGGTAAACTGACCATAAATGTCGCCGTCGTCAATTACGGGCTTCTCCGGCAGAATCGTCTCTTAACAGCCGGAACCGGAACGAATAGATCGGCACCGGTAGATATCAATCTGTCCGCGAATCAGCGAAACGTCTATCAGGTGCAGCTTGACGTTGGCGCCGCCGGGCGGCAGTCATCTGTTCTGCCCGTGGAATTGAGCTTGTCGGACGGCGACGGTCTCAGTGGGGACGATACTTTTTACCTGGCGGTTTCCATACCCGGGCATGAGGACATAAACATTATTCTTGCCGGTGAGGGCGAGAATCGAATGTTTTTGCTCAAAACTGCGACCGATACGTTGTCGCGAACGAGTTCGTACAATGCGTTGAGAATTAAGCAGATTTCGATGAGTGAGCTTGCTGCTTCGGATATGGACTGGGCTGATGTGGTCGTCTGCTCAGGGATTACGGATCGGCTCGGTGATTTAGCCCTGGAGATCGAGAGCTTCGTGAAAGCGGGCGGCAGGTTTGTTTGTTTTGTCACGGAGGCGGCAGCGCCCGAGGCCGCGAAGCAGTTATGGCAACGAGATATTCTTGCTGCGCTGCCGGGAAAATGTATTAACGAACGCATATATATACAGCCGAAACCTACTGACAGCCGGGCCCCCAGCGTGGACCATATTGCAGCGAGGTCTCTGTCCAATTACAGGATTGACAAGGTTCTTCTAAAAGGCTGCTTCGAATGTGAACCGCATCCTGATGCCCGGTTGCTGTGGCAATTGCAGAACGGCTTTGGCTTGGTCTATCTCAAAAGTCTCGGCAGCGGCATTTCTATTCTTGTCAATACCAGCGTGGACGATTCGCTCGGATCGCTGACCAAGTCGAATGCATCCGTTGCTTTTTGCCGGTATTTGCTGGGAGAGAGTCATCAGCTCGACGAGTACTGTTTTACTCGTGATGAGCGGATCGTGCTGCCGATATCCGGCAGGGACCAGGCGTTTGCCGGACAAGAGCAAATATGGATCGAGACTTGTGACGGTACAAATCGCCGGGCAGTAGTGGCGGACTCATCCCTGATGGTGCCCGACCCGGCCGGCATAGGATGGATCAAGACACTCGGCAAGCCGACGATATATGCCGGGATTAATTTGCCGCAGGGCGAAACTGATATGACTAAGCCCGTCGCTGCGGAACTTGCCGGCGTTATGAGCCGGATATTCGCGACCGGCGCCGAAAGTGATGTCACCGAAGCAGATGTATTGCGTGACAAAAAAAACAGGCCTCTTTGGAAGATATTTGCATGGACACTTATCCTGCTGCTCCTGGCGGAGCCGGCGGTCGCGAACAGATTGAAGCGGTAGATAAGGTTTGATTATGGCTGAGAATGTGGACGAAAAACTCAACGATCTTGTCGCAAGGGTGGGAAAGGTCAGGCGATGGCTGGTGATGCTTGCGATTCTTAAGGTCGCGGCGAGTTGCCTTATCTTTGTCTCGGTCTTTACCGGCTTCTATGCGTGGCTCGACCACCGGCTGAACTTTGACGAAATTGCCCGAATCACAGCTTTTATTTTGCTTGCCGCCGGTCTTGCTTTTCTATTGCACAGGTTAACAAAATTATTGCTCGGTCATGTATCCTGCAGCGTCGCTGCAAATTACATTGAGAACAAAAGGAGTTTTAACCAGCAACTTGTCACGGCCATCGAATATTACGAGAACAAACAGGATTACCCTTACTCGAAAGCCCTTGCCGGGCAGCTCGTGCTGAGGGTGGACAAAGAGAGCGAAGAATTCAGGTTCGATTCGACTGTTGAAAAATGGCAGGGATATGTTCTGGGGGCGGTTATTTTATTTGGCCTTGTCGCGGCGACGTTTTATGTCCGTGACAACTATGTCTATTTTTCCTCGTACTTTGCCCGGCTGATGAGTCCGCTGGCTTCTGTTGAGCCGCTGTCATCGACACATCTGGAATCCATCACGAAGGACCTGGTTGCCGAACCGGATTCTGAGGTGAAATTTGCAGCCGAGATTAAAGGCCGTGTGCCGGAATTGGGAAAGCTGGTTCTGGTCGAGCTAAAACCGGAAACGGCAGACGGTAGTCAGGAGCAAAAACTTCAGGAAATGCAAATCCGGCCGCGTTCCAGCGAAGGAAAAACAGCACAATTCGAGGCTGCGAAGTCTTTCTCGCAACCAGGCAAATATAAATATCGGTTTGAGACGGATTCTGCCGCTACAGAGTGGCACGAGCTGAACATATCTCCGGCGCCTGGGATAGAGAGCATGGCCGCTAAAGTCACGCTGCCGAGAAGGCCGCCGAGAAGAAAATGGGTCAAACCTTATACCGAACAGATTGAGAACAATACGCTGGAAGTCGTTCCGGGCAGCAGTGTGACGCTGGATGTGCAAGCCACTGATAAGCTCAGCGAGTTTATGGCAACTGGCCCGGATGGCAAACAAGTCACAAGGCAATTAAACGGGGCGGAAGAATTCTCCTTTCATTTTACTGCCGAGAAGAACGGCTCCGCAAAGTTTAGTCTTGTCGGCGAGCAGGGGCTGGTTAATGAAAACGTGTCCGACCTGCAGGTTATTGTCAAGACGGATGAGCCTCCGAAATTTAAGCTGGTATCGCCGGACGGCGATTATCCGGCGACGAACGTTGCGAGCGTGCCAATAACGTTCGAGGTTACCGACGATTTCGGGTTGGAATCTGTAAAAATGTGCATGGAAATACCCGGTCGGGAGCCCAAAGAGATAGTGATTCCGGTCGAAGAAGGGGCCAGGAGCAAAGAGTTCACACATACGATCGAGCTGGAAGAGTACGAACTGACAGTTGGCGACAGCGTGCTGTTTTACGCCGGGGCAACGGATATTGATACAGGCTCGGAACCGGCTAATCGGACTTCAAGCAGCGACGTGTATTTTATCGAGATCAGACCATATCGTCAAAATTGGGTTCCAATGCCCGGCGGAGGAAAGTCACAGGGAGGGGCTTCGCCTCAGGTGGAGCTGTTGAATATTCTCGAATACACTCGTGCGATTCTTAAAAAGACATGGGCGATTGCGAGCAAGCCGGAGCTGACGGAGCAGGATAGTTCCAGGCTTGGATTCATAAACCAGGACGTCCGGTACTGCGGCGAGCAAGTGGCATTGATTCGTGACGATTCTCAGTACGGCTTCCAGGCGACTCATAAGGCCGTGCTCAACAAGGTTATACGGTATTTTCAGCAGGCAAGCGGGCATTTGGCTGCGCATGATGCGGCATCGGCTATGGTTCCTGAGAAAAATGCCTATCGTATTCTGCGCAAGTTCATCATCGAATTGGAACTGGCCTGGAGCCCGCCCAGCAGCAGCCAGGGCCGGCAGCCCAAAAAACCCGACAGCGTGAAATTGCAGGAGAAACCAGAATTTACGGGCTATGAGAAAGAGCGAATTGAAGGCCAGTTGAAGAAGATGCAGCAAAAGCTGGATAAGCTGACCAGGGAGCAGGGGGAATTACAATGGTCTTTTGAGAACTTTCTCGAACAACAGGCCGAAGAGAAAAAAACTGCACAGAAAAGCACAGACGACAGTCAATCAAAAAAGGACGCCGAAAAACAGGATCAGGATGCAGCGAATGCCGGGCAGCAAAGCGAGGCCGCCGGGCAAAAAGCCGAAAGTACTTCGGATGGTCAAAGTTCCGGTGGCGGCCAGGATAGTGCCCAAAAGGAGGATTCTTCAGCCAAAAGTCAAAGTGCCGGAAAAAGCGATGGAGCTTCGGGCGCTCCCGATAGTAAGCAGAACAATTCCGGAAGTCAGGAAAATGCTCAAGGCCAAAGTCCGGACGAAAACAAGAGCGAATCGGATAGTCAAAGTTCCAGCGACGGCAAGGATAGTTCCGGCAAACAGAACTCACCTGACAAAAGTCAAAGCGCAGGGAAAAGCACAGGAGCTTCGGGCACTCCCGATGGCAAGCAGAGCAATACGGCGAGCCCGGAAAGTTCCCAGGGCCAGAGTCCCGGGGAGGGTAAGAGTGCATCGGATAGTCAAAGTTCCGGCGATGGAACAAGGCGTAGGATGGGCAACTCGTTTGCCCATGCTGCATCGGAAACTGCATGGGCAGGAGAACCTGCCCATCCTACAACTTCTGATGCAGAGGCTCAGGGCAGCGGGCAAGACGGCAGCGCAAACGCTGAAGCCAGACTCCGAATGCTCCAGGCGAAGCAACGGGCCCTGCAGGAGCAGGTTTTGAAGTTAAAGCAAGAACTGCAGGATCTGCCTGAAAGCTCGGATGGCGGTACAAGTAAAGGCCGGGCTCAAGCACAGGAACACCTGAGCGAGGCCGGCGCCAGGATGGAAGACTTTCAGAATGAAATGGCTGAGGCCCGCTATCGAGCCCAGATGAATGAGCAAAGATCAAATGACGCTGTCGCCCTGATGGACTCAGCCAAACGCGAACTGGACATGGCTAAAGAGGCGCTTGATGGTGAGCTTACGATGAGCAATGAACAGAAGCTCGCACAAAAGGCTCAGGAAATGGCCGAGCAGCTTATTGAGGATGCGGATGCCCTCGCTAAATCTGTTACCAGTGCAGAACGCGAGCAGATGCTGGCCCGGCTCGAAGCGGCAAAGCGGCTGCTTGAAATGATGCCGGAGCCGCAGTGGGCAACCGTAGATAAGGCTGGGAGTACGCAGTCGGGAGCAGGCCTTGTTCTCACTAAGAATCCGAATCTGGCTTCGGCGGAAGCGGCAAGGCAAATGGCTCGACAGTTTTGGTCTATCGCCATCGATGCGAAAAAACGCGGCTTCCAGTGGATTGATGATGAATCCTCGGATGCTGAGTTTTATGGACAGGAGAATGAGTTTTTTGAAAACGCAGCAAGGTACGATCAGGAACCGGTGAAAAAATGATATTCGCTGACTATCCCGGACATCTTATTGCTGGACTGCTTTTAATCGTCTCTGCCGTGATGATGTTTTTTGCCTTCCGCTCCGGCGAATTACAAAAGGCGAGCCGACGGTCATACAGGTGGCCGTTGATTGTGCTGCAGTATTTTGCGATTGTCATATTACTGTTGATTTTGTGGAATCCGTCACGGTCTAAAATGAGCGAGACTCTATCGAGGAATTCGGTTCTGGCGTTTTTTGATACGAGCGAGAGTATGTCGGTTATTGAAGACGGGCGGATCAACCGGCTGGATAGGGCGCTTGATATATTTCAAGAGAAGTTTCGCCCTCTCGATGCGGACAGTCCCGGTTATAAAGTCTTCGGATTCGACCGGCAGACTTATCATAGCGGCACATCGGATTTTCTGCGGCGCTGGGGCCCACAAACGGATATGCACAGTCTTCTGGCTGTGATGGGCAAATATGACTTCGAAGAAGATAAAGATGTGCAAAATTCCGACTCGGAGACATCAGGTGATAAAGAAAGCAGGGTCGTCGGGGCGGTCATCTTCACGGACGGCCGGGCCGACGACAATAATATTCGCTCATATCTGCCGCTTCACAGCAGGGATTTTCAAATTGCCATTATCGGAGTCGGTTCCAGAGACCGGCAAACCGACATAGCGATAAAATCGATAAATGCCCCTTCACGAATTGCGATTGATACAGCCTGTGAAATACAGGTTGTCGTTAGTGCCAGGAATTTTCAGAATCAGCCTGTGACAATAGAATTACTAAAAGACAATTACGTGGTAGATTCGAAGCAAATTCCCGCCGAGTTATTTAACCGGAATCGGCGCCGAAGCGATTCCTTGGCCAAAGATGTAACGGCAGAGTTTACTATCGGAGCCGACAGAATCGGCAGCTATAGTTTTTCGGCCCGTGCAAAGTCGCTCAAGCATGAAACGAATCTGGCGAATAACGCTCGCAGCACAATGGTCGATGTCGTTGAAGAAACCAGGCTCAAGGTTCTTTTATATTCGCAAGTAGCGAGTTTCGATATCGGCAAGCTCAGGCAGGTTTTGGCCAGAGACGAAAAGATTGAGCTGGACCTGGGCCTGGATGTAATTAGAACGCCCATATTGGCTAAGAACGTCGCCCAGGCGTATGGATATGTCGGGCTGCCTGACAACCGGCAGGGATTTAATCGGTACGATATTATCATTCTTGGTCCCTGTGAATTCGACGCCTTAACGGACGCCCAGATTGCCGGTCTGTATAGTTTTGTGGTTGACAGGGGGGGCGGTCTTATTTTGCTGCCGGGCAAGGCCGAATTCGGACCCGCCGAGTGGACAAACAAGAAGGCAAAAGCTCTGATGCCGGTAATTTTCGATGCCGGCAATCCGACAATTTGGCCGAGCAGTCCGGGACAGATAGAACTGACACCTGAAGCGATTGACGGCAAATTGCTCGACCAAGGATCGCTGCAGGACATCGATGGGCCGGCATGCCCGTATTACCGAATTATCAGTCACAAGCCTGCCTCGACAACACTGGCTACGATTAAAGAGACCCCTGTTATTTCTGTTCATCGAGTGGGGCGGGGCAGGGTATGCCTGCTCAATATTTCCAGGCTTTTCTCGCTGTACCGCGAAGATTTGCAGGGCGGGTGGCTCTATAAGATGATGGCCGGGCTTACCGCTCATTTGGGCAGAGTGACGTCACGGGAAGCGGCGATAGAATTGTTCGCCGAAAGGGCTGCCGGGCAAACGAACAAGATAAAATTCGAGGCCTATGTCTGCGACAATTCGTTCGTCCCTGTTGCCGGTGCTAACGTGCTGCTTAATATGCGGGATGAAGTTTTAAGAATGATCCAGGTTGATCGCGGGTACTACATCGCTGAAGTCGGGGATGTGCAGGACCAGTCGATTGTAGCGACGGCACAGGCCGAGGTTAATGGCGTGTTCCTTGGCGAGAAGACTATTGCCGTGAATCTGCCGCCGGTTAAGACCGAGATGACGGATGTCGAGCTGGACGAAAAATTTCTCCGTGAGCTTGCCGGAAAGCTCGATGGCAGATATTTCTACGCCGACGATGTTGGCGACGATATTGCAAAGATGTTTGAGGCTCAAACACTGGTTGGTAGTTCCCGCCGGATGACAAGTATCTGGCCCGGTTGGCCGCTGCTTGTTGTTTTGTGTATGGTACTGAGTGCAAGCTGGTTACTAAGGCGCGCCATCGGTTTGGTTTGATAAGGTATTAAGGTTGTTATAAAAATGACAATAATTGCAATTCTGTTGCTTATAGTAAGTGGATTTCCACTTTTCGAAGCGTTTGGTGCCGAACAAAGCCCGGAGTCGAAGGAGAGCAGAAAGACTTATGTCCTGATTGTCGGCGGTATCAATAAGAACTCAAAAGAGCGCCTGGCGAAAGACCGGGCGGTGACGGACCTTAGCCGGTTTTTCCTCGATATTGCCGGAGTTCTGCCTGAGCGGTTGAGTGTCCTGGTTGATAGTAAATCGACGGCTCGCAAAGGTTCGGGAATTTCGACAGCGGTGAACTTGAAGGAGCAAATGGATAGTTTCGCAGCTACTGTTAATCCTGAGGACAGGTTCATATTTTACTATATAGGTCAGGCCAATGTATTGTCGGAGACTCTGCGTTTGAATCTTCCCGGCCCCGACATTACTCATAAGCAATTGGCCGAATGGATAAACGGAATTAAGGCCTCTTCAATGCTGATTGTGCTGGATTGCCCGGGTGCAGGTCTGGCCGTAAAGGCTGTTACGGGGCGGGGCAGAATTGTTATTGGCGCATGTACTGCGGATCAGCATTACAGCACGAAATTCAGCGAATATTTTGTGCCGGCATTAGTTGACGAAGGCAGTGATACCGATGGTAATGGCAGGATTTCGCTGCTGGAGGCGTTCACATCCGCTTGCAGGGGCGTGGATGATTTCTATCGCCTTGGATCCCTGCTGACAACAGAGACGCCGGTCCTGGAAGATAACGCGGATGGCGTTGCGAGCAAGCAGCCCTGGAAATATGAGCAAAGCAGGATGGACGGTTTGGCCGCCTCAAAGTTTTTTTTCTCAGGTGGATAGCAGGAAAGAGTTGAGTCATGAATGAAGAACAAGGACAGATGAATCGAAGGCAATTCCTGAAGAGAGCGGGCGCCGCTGTGCTCGGTACGGCATGTACAGCGGCCGGTCTTGCTTCGGCTGTTGAAGATTCGGATTCCGAAAAAGGTCCGGACGGCCTCGATATGTACGATTTTTTGATGCCGAGAGTAAAATATGCTCATGAATCGAAGGAAGTCGACCGGTGGAATGTCCGCCCCGGTGGGGATGCTAACTTATTAAGGGAGCTAAGATCAGTAATCCGCTGCAAGATCAAACCAATAAATGGAGCGTACGACTGGCAGCCGCAATGGGCGATGGAAGGCCAGCTCAACGCAGTGGTCTCGTTTGACGAACTGGAAAAACTGAAGAAATATCCATTTCTTTTTATGACGGGAGAAAACCATTACAAGTTCGATGACAGGCAGAAAGCCAACTTGAGAGAATATATTACCCGTGGCGGATTTCTGCTGATGGACGATTGTGTTGTGGGCTCGGGCGGCGATTTTTTCTATCAAAGCTCTTATGAGCTGCTTGAGCAGGTTTTTGGAAATAGAGCCGTGCAGCCAATACCGTTGCAGCACGAGATATTTCATAATGTGTATGACCTTGGCGATAAGGGCCTGCCGTATATGGAGCGTCAGAATCGTGTGTTTCTACCGGGCATGAGACAGCCAAGGCAGGTAGGATTACCGTATATGCACGGCCAGAATCACGGTGCCAGGGGAGTTTTTATCGGCGACCGCCTCGCGATTTTTCTAAGCTCAACCGATATTCACTGCGGCTGGTGCGACAGTAACGGTTTTGAATTCGGCAGGCAAAATTATGAAAAAGCCATTCAAATGGGAATTAACATTATTATGTACGCCATTTCGCACTGAGCCGGTTCCGGCAGAATGTGCATGACATTCGGATACTCCCTCAAAAGTTATTGCCTAAACTGCTAATAATATGCTATAATAAGCGGTGTATGCTTGATTGATTAACTAAACTTATATCTGCGATTTCATCTTTCTGAGGTCCCGAAGTGGCAGAGGTGAAGATGCAGTTTATGGCCTAAGCCATTGTTGAGGAAGGGATTAGAAGGTGCCCGGATATATCAGATTGTTGTTGCTTTGCCTTATACTGAGCATATCTCTGGTCGGTTCAGTTCATGCCGGCTGTCCTGCCGGCGACCTAAACGGCGATTGTCGGATCGATTTTCTGGATGTGCAAATCATCGCCGGGCAATGGCTGGAGCCGTCTGGAAGCGATCCGGAAACGAGCTATGCTGACCTGGATGGTGCCGATGGCGTGAATATGTCGGATCTTGCACTTTTGGTCGGGAACTGGCACCAGGCAGGTATTCCTCTGATTATCAATGAGTTCATGGCATCCAACGACGATACAATCCGCGATCCGCAGGGACACTACGATGATTGGATCGAGATATACAACTCCGGCACCGCTTCGATTGATATAGGGGGGATGTATCTGACAGATAATCTGGATGAGCCCTTGATGTGGCGGATTCCCGAAAATTATCCGGCCTTGACCAATATCCCCGCAGGCGGCTATCTGTTGATATGGGCAGATGAGGACAGCACTGATTATGGCCTGCACGCGAATTTCAAGCTCAGTGCCGGCGGTGAGGAGATTGGCCTGTTCGATAAAGACAGCGTTACCCTTATCGACAGCATTAACTTTCCCGAACAGACCACGGATATTTCCTACGGGCGGGATCCCGAGAGCAATGGCCAGATACGTTTTTTCGCCACCCCCACGCCGGGAGCCGAGAATGATGGTGCATACATCGGCGAGGTCGATACCCCGGGGTTCAGCCACAAACGAGGTTTTTATGATGCTCCGTTTTATTTAACACTCGCCACCGAAACTAAGGATGCGATTATTTATTATACGCTCGACGGCGCCGAGCCGTATGAATTTATCGGTCGCTTTCCGAAAGGCGAAGTCTATACCGGCCCGATTTACATCAGCAGAAATACCTGTCTGAGGGCAAGAGCAATCAGGCAGGGTTGGAAGCCGTCAGTCGTTATAACCAATACATATTTATTGAACGCAAGCGAAACT
>Ga0268282_1000847_pt1 | contig 14461 bp, 13 predicted proteins | sample saktaG_12_FD_190133 | JGI IMG/M metagenome (GOLD analysis project Ga0268282, IMG submission 190133) | Saline water microbial communities from Sakinaw Lake, British Columbia, Canada - sak_2011_5_24_120m | ecosystem: Environmental > Aquatic > Non-marine Saline and Alkaline > Saline ...
TGCCGTGCAATGGTTGAGGCAGGAGCAGTGTATGGTATCATTGACAATGGGGGGGATATTGCACTTGTTTCTGACCGGCCTGTGTGTATCGGACTGTACACCGGCACCCATAAAGGAGAGTCAGATGTTGCATTTGTTCTCCCGCCTCAGAAGCGGATCTATGGAGTCTGTACCTCATCAGCAACAGTTGGTCACTCGATATCTCTTGGTATCGCAGATAGTGTGACCGTCTTCTCCTCTGATCCTGCATTTGCAGATGCATATGCAACCACACTTTGTAACCAGATTCGTCCTGATTGTATTTCTTGTTTTGAGATGGTTCCTGATATCATTCATGGAGTCTATTGTGTTGCCGGCGACTGGCAGTATTCATACGGGGCAGTCCCCCCTCAGGCCCGTGCACAGGTGCAGACTGATACTATTACCAGAGGTATCGTGTATAAACCAGGCGCAGTGAGATAAAACTGATATATGCAGTTTTTTTATTGCCTGTCACTTTAGGAATATCTGAAAATTACTGATAATCCAACGAAAAGTCACATCGATTTTGATCAAGAATATAAACCCCTTTATTTCCACTGGAGATTTTGTCATTTGCATCATAAAAAAATGTGCGTTTATGTATAAATCACGCATTGCGCCCCTAAAAAGCGCAGGATAACATTTGCAAAGAATGAGAAACCTCACAGCAGAGACATCTGACAGGAAATTCCGGCTATTATATCTCAATCAGTCGATAATCACGAGTTCCAAGTCCTATTTTTTCTCCATAGATGAGCTGATGCCTGCCATCAATATTCTCCCAGACACCGGTAAACTTATCCTCCCCTGGTGCGTGATGGGAGTGTAGTAGTGTTCCTGTATTTCCTGTCTCGTTATTGATAAGATCAATACTGGCCTGATCAATCGCCACGGGATCGGTGGATGCGAGGATACCAATATCAGAAACAATTGGTGAGTCACTGAAGGCTTCACAGTCGCAATGGGGTGTAATATTCATTAAAAAGTTTATATATCCAATTTTATTTTCTTTGCCTGCAACAGCTCCATACGCATACTCAACCATTCGCTCAATAAAAACCGGCTGATCGTCTTTCCAATTAAATCCTAGTGCTTCATTGCTGCAGATCCCAAGACATGCGGCGCATCCATAACAGGCATCTTTGTCCACCTGCGCTTTTCCTTCTTCATCCATGCTGATACAGTTAAATGGACAAGCAGTGACACAGGTTTTACATCCAATACATTTTTGTGTATCAACACGTGCCTTCATCCCCTGGTGCTGATCTTTTTTACCCAGAGGAGTTGCACAACCCATGGCAAGATTCTTAATAGCACCACCAAAACCGGCAAGAATATGTCCTTTTACATGGGAAAGAACTATCATACAGGGGGCGGCAACGATATCTCCGGCAATGGTTACCGAGTCAAAATGATTCTTGTGAATGCTGACAGAAACACTATTATCCCCTTTTAAGCCGTCTGCGATGATGATAGGCGCCTGTACAGTTGCATAAGAGAAACCGTTTAATAATCCGGTCTCAATATGATCGACTGCATTATTCCGCTTGTAGATATACATTGTATTGGTGTCGGTCAGAAAAGGAAGACCACCAAGGGAACGAATTTTTTCGACGACCTGCCTGACAAAGGGGGGTCTGATATAGCCGTCATTTCCTCGTTCGCCCATATGGAGTTTGACTGCTGTCAGGTCACCAGAAGTTATGCAACGCTCAAACCCAGCTGCTTCAAAGAGCTTTTTAATCTTTGTCTGGGTATTTTCTTCATAATTGGTCATCCGAAGACGAGCCAGGTACACATCACAAGCCACAGTACTTAGTACTGATAATCCTGAATGAAAAAACATGGGTATCGGATAATACCAGATGCATAGAAAAAATGTATCAATGGAAAATCCAACCCCATCTTGATATAAGAAAAAAGGGGGGGTATTCCCTTGGGATATCCAGGATCTCTCTTTCATAAGAGTGAGACTGTTCAGACCTCTCTGGCACATCAGGAATGAAGATGAATGTATATACAATCATGTGGGCCTTACGCCCTGTTATCCTAATCGTATTACTCGTATGTATGATATCCTGTATCTCAGTCTCTTCTCAATTTCCCAACAAAATCAAAGAGGAAACCGGGATTGATGCTATTGAGGTAGATAACCCTGGTTCTGGATCAGAGATTCAACCAAAAATCAAAACAGAAGCAGATATAATGAAAGAATTGGATGAAGAGAATGAAACGGCAGCCATCGGAATATATTTATCATTACTAAAGACTGATCCGGATAATGACCTCATCCTCAACAATCTTGGTATCTCATACAAACATACCGGAGATTATGAAAAAGCTTTTTTAGCGTTCAAAAACGCAATTTTGGCAAATTCAAGTTGTAAAGAAGCGTGGAACAATCTTGGGGATCTCTATTGTACAACAAATCAGTATGAAAAAGCCGTTTATGTGTATAAAGAAGCTATCAAAATCGATGAATCCTATGCCGGGGCCTACAATGGCATCTGTTTTGCTCTGAAAAATCTTGGAAAACCAGGAGATGCCCTCGATGCCTGTACCCGTGCTGTAACACTGGATCCTGCATATGGAACTGCATGGAAAAACCGTGCTGATACTGAGGTAGATCTGATGCGGTACAGTGACGCACTCGAATCCTACGAAACAGCAACCAGGTATATCCCGAAAAATTCTCTCCTCTGGAATAACCGTGGATATTTACTTGCAGTAACAGGAGATATATCAGGAGCCATCAGTTCCTATGAACAGGCACTTGTCTGTGACCCAACATGCAAACCTGCTGTTAGGGCACTCATTTATCTTCGGTCTATAGCATCGAATACGGCTTTGGATATGATATAATAACTCTAAAATGTCATGTTCGAAACCGATAGCATTAAAGATAAATAGGTGAATCTTTATATTAAAAAATATATAACTTGATATAAATTATAGCATAACAGATAATACAATTGCACTTAAAAATGCAATAGAAGAGCATATATATCTCATTCATACCTTTTTTGAGCAAGCGTCCCCCAAATCCTGTTTCTCTACAGTTACTCATAATCGCTGGGAAAAAGCGCTGGAATATATAAAAGAAGCTCTTCTCTAAATTGTTTGGGTAGTAATAATCACTTTCACTATCCTTATAGATCAATATTCATCTGTGAAAACTCTTGATTGAAAGAGATTTATTCCAGCTCGCTTTGAACATTCAGGATCCGTGGATAATTGATTGTATAGATTTTAATTCAGATGAAAAACGTCTTGATATTTGGATAGATTTTCAAAAAGGTTCTGAATTTCCCTGTCCCGAATGTGAACAACCCGGCTGTAAGGCATATGATACTTCTGAGAAGATCTGGCGTCATCTGAACTTTTTCCAACATAAATGCTATCTTCATTGTCGTGTACCTCGTGTTGAATGCAAAGATTGTGGGATTCACCAGGTACAGGTACCCTGGGCACGAAAAAAGAGTGGTTTTACTCTCCTTATGGATAGTTTAATTCTCCTTATGGCAAAGAAAATGCCTGTATCTCACATCGCAGATCTTATTGAAGAGCATGATACCAAGGTCTGGCGTGTCATTGAATACTATGTCAATGGAGCCCGAAAATTTGAGGATCACTCAGAAGTTTCAGTAATTGGAATCGATGAAACATCATGCAAGAAAGGCCATCAATATATCACGGTTGTTGCAGATTTGGATACTTCAAAGGGCCTTTATCTAACTGAAGGTAAGGATTCATCAACGATTACTCGGTTCAAAGAGGATTTTTCCCATCATAAGGGAATTCCAGCAAATATCAACCAAATCTGTTGTGATATGTCTCCTGCATTCATTTTTGGAATCAATAATAATTTTCCCGGATCTGATATTACGTTTGATAAATTCCATATAATGAAATTACTGAATGAGGCGTTAGATCAAGTTAGGAGAAAAGAACAGTTAGGGAATGTACTTCTCAAAAAGACGCGATATATCTGGTTGAAAAATCCATCATCATTAACGAAAAAACAGCAAAAAGAACTTGGAAATTTAAAACAGATAAATTTAAAGACGGTTCGTGCTTATAATATCAAACTTGCCCTTCAGATTTTCTGGAGCATTGAAGACTGGGTAATTGCTGAAAAATATCTTATAAAATGGTATTTCTGGGCAACTCATTCAAGGCTAGATCCGATAATCAAAGCAGCAAAAACTATAAAAATGCATTGGAAAGGTGTAGTGAATTATATTGAATCAAGAGTAACCAATGGACTATTGGAAGGATTAAACAGTAGTATTCAGGCACTGAAAAAATGTGCAAAAGGATATCGGAATACTAAAAATTTTATGACCATGATTTACCTGAGATTGGGTCAGTTCAAATTTGACTTACCCACATGAAATAGCGATGAACCATATTTTGTATATGATTTTAATAAATTCTTTCAGCCTTTAAGTAATGTATACAGTGGGCAGGGATAATTTATAATTCCGGATGAAAAGCCATAATATTTTACTTGTGCAATATTGGATAATCAATGATCACAGTATGCTGCGCCGCCTGCGGGAAGAAACTCTTTCGTTACCAGAAGATTGGGAAGGGAAGACTTCTTCACTGCTGGCTTACCCATATTTCATCCGATTATACAGTCCGGAAGGGGGAGGATGTCTATTGCTCCTGCGGTCAGCATATCGGGGTTATTGAGACGAAGTGGATAAATATGCATGGCGGTTCGTTTACGGTTAAGGGATCGGCTCTTAAGAAGTGATAGCGCCTTTGAATTTTTTTGTCAGGAGATGAATATTTTATCTGATTTCTTCCTTATTTAAAGCTCAAATTCTTCAATGAAATCAATGATTACTTTATATTCATGAATATATTTTCTGCCCCTGTCTGTAATGGAGATATACTTCTTATCGTTTTCATTGAAAATCTCTTCAATAAACTCCTTGCTGATAAGTTCATAATAGTACTCCTTAAAACTCTGTGGGGAGAGATTCGATCTTCGTATCAGGTGCGTGATGCTTATGGCACTGTTGCTTTTTCTGACTGCCAATAGAAGATCATAGATGATTTCAAGCTTATTCCTCTTCTTTTTCAACAGCAAGCACCTTTGTAATTCTGTAATAAATATAGATGAAAATACAGACTGATATCAAATAGCCAAAAGAATTCAGTTCAAATCTCATAATGCTCTGGGTGAACGGAACAAGGTCAAAGAACCAGAAGGCAAGAAGCAGAGTATATACTACAAATAATTTTGAGAATATACGCCCTTTTTCCGACTTATAATTTGAATATCCTTTCAGTATCAGAAATATAATTGCTATAAATCCGAGCATTGCTAAAAGGACAGGCAGTTTTGTGAAAAAGATAATGCCGGATATGAAAAGGGCCGTAAGATGGAGGAAATTATCATTGATAAACCCAAAATCCTTCCATGAAAAACTTGCCGCGAGATAAAAAACGGCAAGCAGGCTGAAATAAACGACCAGAAACATACTGAAAGTCTCCAAAGATACTATCAGGTTTCTGTCTGCAATTTCGCTCAGAAAATCCAGATTCAGCAGAATAAAACGGAAGAGATAGGTAAGAGAGAAGAAGAGGAATGCGTTTCTGAAATACCCTATACCCGGATGTTCGGAGACCCTGTGAACTCTCTTGGTCTTAACATATATACCCAGACAGAGTGCAGATATTGCTACAAAGTAGATAATCTCAATAAAGAATCCTGCCTGGGCGGTGTTCATAACAATGTTTTATATCATACCTATTTAAGCAGGATATACCTGAAGTACATACTTCACCTACTTTTTGCTTAAGTACTGTCATCCCGTTATACTAATCAGGGATGAAAAATGAGCAAAGATAAAAAAAGGGTTTATATCCTCGCCTCCCTCCTGCTTCTGGCAGTATTCGGATGTATTGCAGCCGGATGTACAGGGATGGCAGAACCTGCTGACTTAAAAAACAGCGGGGTGATTAACAATGATGTACAGGAGGCTGCACAGAATAATGAAATGATGCCTCCACGGGTAGCAACTGATGCCAAAGATGGCAAAAATCAGATTAATCAGGACAGAAAGAGTACATCCGGCTCTTATGATGAATCATTATTTGAATCCTGTATTTATAATACAAGAGACTGTCCTGAATGTAAAGACTGCTGTGACTGTCTCGAGGGTGCAGCCGGAGATCTAAGAACTGCCTGCAGAGATGCCTGTGCGACTCATGATTTTAGTGAAAACTCAGATTTTATATCAGTAAAATGTCCATCTGTTTTAGGCCCGGACAAAGATTACTCAGAATGTGTAAAATGTGGAAGTTCGGATGCATGTAAAACCTGTTGTGAGGAATCAATGGGACTTCAGTGCGGAGATTATCAATATTGCAGAACTGCGTGTAATGAAGCCTTTGGTGATGATAAACAAGAGCTTTCAAAAGAGGATGGCAATCCTGATGATTACTATGATAAAAACAAATCACAGTATAATATTGAACAGGCAATATCGGACCGGGCACAGGAGAACACCATTGCATATGATGCACTGGCATTCTTTACAGGAAGCAGATGTGCTGATTCATTTCTCCCACCCGGAAAGGTCTCAGATTTCTTCGGATACCAGTACCTGAGGGATAATTCCGCAAATGGAATGGGGCATGGTACAGATTTTGTTACAAACTGTGCAAATAATGTCCTTTATATCTTAAATGATGAACAGAAACAAAAAATGATAGATCTTGCAACTTATCAGGTAGATCTTGTAAATAAATATGCATACAGCAGATATCCTTTGCTTGTGGCATTTCGTCAGCAGCTTGAGGGAGAACTCCCAACCGGTATGACTGTGCTGGATAAGGAGGCTGTAATAAAATATTCAGAAGAAATCTATCAGATTGATGCTGATATCAGCATGCATAGAGCAAAACTTTTTGGAGATATAATCCGGTCACTTGATGAAGATCAGATCGCCTTTTTAGATGCAATGGTCAGTGGCGGATTTGATTCGTGGACTCCAAGAGGAGATCAGATTGACAAAAACAGTATGGATCGTGATGAACATGTTCTGGTTATGACTTATGCAAGTGAGATGTTTGGATGGTATTCCGGCTCAGTTGAAGCAGACACATACTTTTGTCCTGAGAGACACGGGACGTATTTTGGTTCATTCTATATGAAAGATGCACCGGCAATGGGAAATGCAGGCTATGTAATTGATGAGACAATAACTGGAAATAAAGGTGAAATATTGCTTGGCATGCTTGAGACTGATCAAAGTAAATTAATTAGTGACCTCGTTGATGTCCAGAGAGATAATCTGGCTGGAATTGTAGATTTAAGGGAAGCAATCTCAACAGAACTCAGAAATTACTTGGTTCAAGAAACAATAGATGAGGATCTTGTAATGGAATATGCTAAGGAGTATGGTGCACTGGATGGAGAAAATGTCTATTACTTTGCAATGCACTTTGCTGAGGTGATGGAAACATTGTCTGATGAACAGATGAAAGATCTGATGAAACTCAGAGATCTTGATGACTATTCATGTTCTGAAAGTGATATCTATGTCTACTCTGAAAAAGTTTCATTGGAAGATGTACCGGATATACCGGATACTGCCTTTTTGTTTAAGTAAAAAGGTTCAGTTACAATCTTTTTTTTGGATAAAATATAAATGACGATATATGCCACATATGGGCCTATGCATAATAGTTAACATTGAAGAATAGTATGGTAAAAGAATCTTTTGTGTCAACATTGACACACATGACCCAACCATCAGTTTATTTGTAACTCTGCATCCTGGTACCTGATACAAATCATTCTGGAACCATAATGGGGTTTAAACCTTAAAACATCTTCACCCTGAGTAAAGTCAGAGTTAATAGAAGGACAAATGACATGGGGAGATTATTTTTTGTCTCCTGCGGCAGTCTTCCATGTATTGTTTCAGAGTATACACGAGATCGTACTAATCTGCGCACCAGTTATACACAAAACCGTATGCATTGTATAACCCCTTGTAATTTTTTTGAGGTGGTTGTACTTGAATTGAGATAACATACATGAAATAACAAAAGATAACATATGTGAACCCCATTTTTTCTGGGAATACAGCGCGTGTCAGCAGTTTGATGAAATCTGTATATTTTTTCCGATTATCTATAGTTTATATTCAAATTAAAATGACATTTATTGAGATTCTAAAAATTGGTTTGTAAATCGTCACTGATAATTGCCATATCCTTTGAACCAAACGGTTCTCCTATACCACCATGTACCATACTTAGTTATATATAGCTAAAAACAGACGCATAGATGCTATACTGGCTCATTGAGATGGAACTTCTTGTTATGAGTCTTGTATGTGATTTGTGAATTTTATGCAGTCAAAACAAATTGTTTTCTTATTGCTGATAGGTATCGGATTTTTCTGTCTCCCTCCGACAGTAGCCGATGTCCTTCCCCCAGCAGTTCCGGAGAACCAGATGATCTCAGTATATTCCTATATCGAGACCATCGGTATGGTGATTGAGAAGAGTTCGTTTACTTCCCAGTCAAGCTCAGCCTATCTCCATGATGGCATCCTCGTTGGAAATGATGCCGATGTCGGTAACGCCGCATTTGGAGAACGGGTCGCACAAATTGTGTGGAGCGACAAAACTATTACAAATGGAGGGTATCTCAAGGAAACAAAGACGTTTGGCTATGGTTCAGGTAACCAGGGTCCAGAAGGATACAACCTTGAAACTGATAAGATCCTGACCTATGAGAGTATCGATGGTAGTACACTGGCAGCTTCAGAGCGTATATCGATGCAGATATGTGGTAACTTCTCAGATACTGCAGCTTCAACCCGCTGTGTATTTGGTCAGAGTAACAATGCTGTCAACCCGGCTTTCTGTAACACAGTAACAGCTGAGAGCAATCTTATCGGAGTGACCAGCATGTCGGCACAGACCACGATGAATGCACGGTTCACGGCATCGAATGCAGATGTACCCGCTGCACTATCGTATAAGATAGATGTCTCACCAAATGCAGCATCAGGTGCAGAGTATGCCATGGGAACTGTCCAGACCGAATTTACTGCCAGAATTATGGAAGCAAACGACCGTCTTGATGATAATCAGGTTTATTACGATCCAGCCCACACTGCAGATCCATTTGCAAATTACTGGGATGATCCTGCACGGATCACAACCTTTAGTGATAAAACAATGGTGTCAGGTGGCATAACCCGGGTAACAAAGGCATTTAATTACCAGTCAGGTATGAGCCTCTGAAAAGAAACAAAAACCCAGGGAATCTTTCTTTTTTTTGATACTGAAATCCATTCTGGCAACTGTAATCTGCAACACCAATGCCATGTGATGCACCCTGTAGAATAGAACAGGCATTAGCAGGGATATTGGTTTTTCTCTGATGTCTTGGTAGAGATAACTCTGCATCGCATCTCATCTATAAGAGACCTCATAGTGAACTGATATCAGCAACCATACCCAGGGGGATAAATGTCTAAAAGCAACGAGAACGAAATTTCAGGTTCTATCCTGTTTTTTTATATCAGGTAATACCGAGAGAATCCCAGAGGCAGGAATCGATTATAGTACTCTCGCATAACATCTTGGAATAATCGCAGTAAAACAGAGGCTATTCCAAGGCTTGCACGCCAATCGCACTACATAGGTTAAGGTAAACTTTCCAGAAAGTTTTGCCATTACCTATATTTGGTATGACATCACGGGATAAGAATCGGAGATACATCTGAAATACAGGTATCATTTTTAAAAAAGGTGTACGTCATTCCCTCATGAACGTACCATAAAGAGAGATGACCATTTCCTTATTCGGTATCAGATGCCGGGGTAATCGTGATGTATGCGGTAGCAGAAGAGAGATCTTCTGTTTCAGGAATCGCCACTGGCGTGATATTGTTTGCAGAATGAGACACTGACAATGTCTCATCTGCCTCCTCATACCGTCCCATCTTCTCAAGAATTACAGCTTTTTCATAGAGAATCCCGGAATTATCAGGCATATTATCCTGTAATGTAGTCAGGATTGCAAGTGCTTCTTCATCATGGCCGAGTGCTTCAAGGGCAGCGGCTTTATTGTACAATGCCGGTGTGAATCCAGAATCCAGAGATAAAGCTTCAGAGAAAAGGCCGATTGATTCATAGTACCTTCCCTGGTGGAAGAGTGAAACTCCAAGATTATTCCAGAACTCTGATCTGGTACCTACAAGATCAAGGGCTCCCTTAAATGCTACAATTGCTTCATCATACCTGCCGGTTGAGTCAAGGATGACACCAAGATCATTGAGAATGTCAGGATTGTCTGGCATCAATGAAAAGCTGGTCTTTAATGCTGGTATTGCCTCCTCAAAGCGCCCCATCCCGGCAAGTGCTATTGCAGCCCCGTACCAGGCCTCTTTGTTCTCTTCATTGATATCAAGTGCTCGTTTTAACGCTGCATATCCCTTTGCAAAATCTCCAAGGGCATTGTGTGTCTCGCCATAGCGTGTCCAGGCTGCATCTGATGAGAGATCACTCGCGACTGCATCTGCAAATACGGGTAATGCCCCTTCATAATCACCTGATGCAATAAGAGAGAGACCTCTTTTATACAGGGTATCAAACGTATCTTCTGATGTATTTGTTGCAGCCAAAACAGGAACCGTTGTGCCATCAGAAAGATCTATAATCTCATTATCAGTTTCTGTCAGGAAATTTTGTTCCTGCTCAGTATCACTGGCAGTATCAGGAGTTACAGGAACCACAGCATCAACGATGACAGTATCGGAAGGTAAAACAGGATCTATTGATTGAAACGTTGTATTTTCTGATATGTTCGATTCGGTAACCATGATGCTCACTTCATCACTGACCGGTCCAGCCGGGATATCACAACCTGATGCGGTACTGCATGCAGGCAACCCGGTAAGGATAAGAAGAGATACTACAAGCAATGCCATGAGAGAGATGTACGATGAGATCTGCATATATATACCTGCGATGTTGTACCCTTTCAATGATTCGGCATCGATGCAGCTGATACAGGACTATCCTATGAACAGGGCAGATCATGATGAGCTGATACAGGACTATCCTGCCTGAACCATGGTAACTATCTTTTTTGCATTGTTTCCAATATGGACGGTCAATGCTACCGGATATGCACCGGGAGACGGGAATGTATGAATCGGGTTTTGTTCAAATGACGTCTCATCCTGGCTACCAAACTCCCAGAACCATGTATCGGAAATACCCATTGTATTATCTGAAAACCTGATTACCAGAGGATCTTTTATATCGGGCTCCCAGCTGAATGCAGCATCATATGCCTGTACAATAAGCGTTGAAGAAACAGTTCCGCAGCGGCTTGTAACAGTGTGATTCACTGTATACTGACCCGGAAACCGGTAGGTATGGATAGTATCTTTTGTATCACTGCTTTTTTTGTCACCAAAGTCCCAATGGTATGAGAAACTGTTTTTTTCCCCCACACCGGTTATATAATCTGTCAGGGTAACGGTAAGCGGGATGAACCCATCCTGGGGTTCTGCATGGATACGTGGCTGCAACACAGAAACCGGTTCTGCCAATGCTTCTTCCCCGGTGAGATACCAGACGATTGATGTGCTGTTAGCCGGCCATCTCGCAGTGAAGACATCATACTGATAACCAGGGTAAAAAATTTCCGGCTGGCCACGATTCTCCGGAGGGAGACTTATGTAATTATCCGGGCCTGCCGGAACCATGACCGCTGTATCATACCTGCTGATATAACTGAAATGAACTGTGCAGCTGGCATCATTATTGTTACAGACATACTCAGTAATTGGAATTATCATATGCTTTTTTGTAACAGCTTTTGGCCGAACCGTTGGGATGGGGAGAGGTTGTGTCGGGGTCGGGGTCACAAGACCGTACAGGCTGTACCGGTTTAAGATCTCCTGCACATCATCAACCGGCAGGATAAAACGTGTCTGTTCAATGGTCCGGTCATTCTCTCCTCCTCTTATAACCTGGATCATTGCGGGTGCAACCGGGCCGCCATCAGTAGGGATCGGAATCTGATTACTCAAATCATCAGTCAGCATAAGCATGTCACCCAAAGAAAGCTCATGATCAGTGAACCGGTACATAAGACTGGTCTCATTATACCGGAGTACCCGGACAATAACCGGGCGTGTGTCTTTATCAGATGCAGGAGACGTTGAGATAAACGGGCCTGATTGCCGGATATCCGAAGTCTTATCAGATACAGCATCAGGAGGAAAGGCAAAGAACCATATGATAAAGACGAAACTTACAAGTGCAACTGTTACGACTGTTGCGATTAACCAGGATTTTGGTATCTCTTCCATAATGTGGTACCATACATTCAGGGAATCCGGGGGTTTGTCACAGGAATCTCATGCAGAACGGTCCGGCTGGTTCCAGGTCGGATAACCGTCATGGTAACAGCATAGATGCCAGGCTGTGGAAAGGTATAAACCGGGTTTTGTTCTTCGGAGTACTGTTTTTTGGTACCAAAGACCCATACCCATGATCCTGCATCTCCATCTGATATGTCAGTGAACTGATACTGAAATGATTGATTTGCAACAGGTTCCCAGGTAAAATCAGCGTTGTCAACCCTGACAGTGGTTGTTGCCGTGACTGAGCCGCACTGGTTGGTTATAGTCAGTGTCGGTCTGAACTGTCCGGGTGTCTGGTAGGTATGAGTGGGTTTCTGTTCGTCAGACTGATATCCATCTCCAAACCTCCATAGATAGGAGAGGGGAGCGTCAGGTGTTTCCCCGGTTACTTCAGCAGTGAAAGTGACCATGAGTGGGGCATATCCATCAGGAAGAGAACATGTTATTGCTGCACCCATCCGGTCAGGCGGGATAGCAACTGCGGTCTTTGTATTCAGCCACCACATTCTGCTGGTGCTCCATGCCGGAAATGTGACTGAGAAGACTTCCGGGTGGAACCCGACGAGAAATTCAATTGGCTGGCCCTGAAAATCCGGTGACGGTGTGAAATAATTATCAGGTCCGACCGGAATGAAAACAGGTGAATCTGCCATGTTAACATAGCCAAACTGCGCAGTGCAGTAGCCATGCCCGTCGTTACAGACAGAATTCAGTATTGGATAAAGGATATCCCGGGATGGATAAGTGGATTTTGTTATCGTAATATCAGGAGTTCCCGGTGCCGGTTTGTATGTCTTCATTACCTCTTCATAAAGGGACATCCCTCGGGGATACACTATGAACCGGGAGTTCTCAGGATCATCTGGATTGGTATGTTCGACAAAGACTGCAGTCCAGTTTGTGCCATCCTCTGGCATGACTGATGTGGTCTCTTTTGGTACACACAGGTTGTGAGAGATGGTCTTTGTCTGGCTGTAAGTCTTTGTTTTATTATGTATCCAGAGGGTGGTAATGTACAGGGTCCCATCACAGGGATCGATTGTAGGGGGAGGTGGTGCCGGGGTTTCTGTAGGTGTGGATACGGTTTTTATTGGTGTAGGTACCGGTGTTTTGAGAGGGGTAATTACCGGTTTTTCTCTCTCTAAACCTGGGAGTGATTGTGATATCCCAGACATAGTCTCTTTGATGGTAAGAGGAATGAGAGTCGGAAAGATGAAGATGGACGTAATTACGATGATCGCCAGAAGTATAGCAATGGTGATGATTACAATTCGTGAAGTTTTCATGATACACCTCTCTTTCCTGATATCATATGCCCTTTTCTGATAAAGGATTGACTCTTACTGCACAGATGTACGTAATGAAGAACCGATTACGATGACCGGGGATCCGTCAGAAAGTTCTGTATAAAACGGAATGATGGTGAGTCTGAATGGCTCGTTCATTTCTGTGGTACACCGTGCCAGGTTCATGTCTTCAATGAGAAGGATGGGGTGATTGTCACAGAGAAAGGCACGATGACAAATGCGGCCTGTCTCTTTCTGCTCAGGGTGTGCAATCGATATGGTGTCAATTCCAAGCAGCATGAGTGACGGACAGCATCGGCGGAGGAGGGCAGGAACATCCGGGTGAATGAAGGGGGTGTGCATGACATAGGTATCTGGACTTTCTGTGCGATATCTGCCAAATCCGGTCTTGATGAGTAGCCCTGCTATGGAATGCAGTCCGGTAAGATGAGGGGCAATCAGGTCAGGGGTGATTATCAGGTCAGGTTTTACAGGGATGTGTATGAGCCTGACCGGAGCGGTGATGAGTGTGTTATTCAGCAGGTAAAAAGAGAGGGGGGTTTTATCCTGGCAGAAGTGGTACGGAGCATCGATATGGGTACCGGTATGACTGTGGATAGTTAGTAAAGAGGTGTTTGCAGTGTCACCTGCTGTAATCGAACGGTGGGAAGAGATGACTGGTCCCGGGGTGTTCGGATAAAGGGGGGAGGCAGATGTGAGAGGATGGGATAG
>Ga0268282_1000852_pt1 | contig 14403 bp, 7 predicted proteins | sample saktaG_12_FD_190133 | JGI IMG/M metagenome (GOLD analysis project Ga0268282, IMG submission 190133) | Saline water microbial communities from Sakinaw Lake, British Columbia, Canada - sak_2011_5_24_120m | ecosystem: Environmental > Aquatic > Non-marine Saline and Alkaline > Saline ...
TGTTCGTTGGATGCGTGCCCGGACTGAGTAGAATTCAATACCCCTGACGGCATTATTGTTGAAGTTGCCCATCAAACGTACCGCATGGGGCTCAAAGGGTATATCCAGTGTGGCCAGGTCGAAGTCGATGATGTGTATATGCCTGCAGACACGCATGCGTAGGCACTGGGGTTGAGGCAGTTCTAAAACCTTGCTCATGCCATCGGTAACAAACACCCGGATATAAAAGCGACAGTGCCTGGTGATTATCAGTAAATCCGGACCGGGCCCGTCACGAAGGGGGCCATCAAAACCGAGTTCCACCCAATGGTCTTTGGGCAATATGAGTCCCATGCGCGGCTTATTGAGTAAAACGTCTCTGAGGAGATCTGGTTTCAGGCGTTGAGCCGGTGCAGTTGGAGTGTTTAGATTGACAACCATAAAGCCGTCATTATCGGGATCATTCACGTCAACCACCTGGGATGGGGCCACAAACTCTTCGTTATCCAGCAGTGGATACAGATGGCTGTAGAGTTCCTCGCTGGTCGGTATGGGATCTGGTTGTTTGATCCTACTGACCGCAAAACCGGCGATGATCAAGATACAGGCTGCGGCTATTGCTGTTTTAGCGCTCAGCAGACCCGCCAAGCTAATGCCTAATCCCGTTTCCAGGGAACTGGCTAAAACTATTTCTTCAGCTGCTGCCTTTTTGCCGGTTCCAACGGTTAAGCCGGCGAACATGGTCAGGGCGGCCAGCAGGTGGTCACGTTTAAAACCGTGGCGTTCCAGTTGGTTCTTCAGGGAATGTTTAGCCCGGAAGAACAACAATCGGGTCTTGAGTTCGCTGCCGCCCGTTATCCCGGCAATCTGACCATAGGACAGGTTCTCGAAGCAGCGCAGGACCAGAATATTGCGGTATTTGATCTTAAGGGCCTGCATGGCACCCAGTACCGTTTTCCGGATCTCTTCACTAACCAGAGCGTTCATGGGATTGTTGTCATCGCTTGGGCAGGACTCCAGAACGAAGTCGTCTGAAATAGTTTTCCGGGCCAGACGCCGGGCGCCCTGGAGCCGAAAGTGGTGCTGTACCTTACCGAGGGCGGTGCGGAAAATCCAGCCCCAGAAAGCATTGACATGGAGCACCTCAAGTTGAGGGAGGGATTTGATCATATCCAGGACCATCTCCTGGGTCAGATCCTCGGTCAGATGGTAGTCCAGCGTGAGACGGTAGATATACGTATAGACCTTCTGCCGGACCTGCTCGGCTACTACCGACAGACTCTGCGGATTCCCAGCCTGTGCCTGCTGGATAGTCTGGATATTCAGTTCTTTTTCCATTGGCTTTCTATTTTAATCATCCCAGCCAAACTTATATGTTTCATATTTTTTTTATTCTAACATTTGGACGGATGTTCCTATTTATCCGGCACTCCATTTCTTCCTTCTACCCCTTTCGTGGTAGACGGGATGTTAAAATTGGCTTTGTTTGGCTTTGAATTGGCTTTGTTTTTTCCCTGTCAAAAACCGCAAAAATCATCATAACCCCTTTTCATATAGATATATACGTTCATTTTAGCCGCCGGCAAATTGGCTTTGTTTTTTCAAATTAAGCTCAATTTTCGTCGTTTTCTACTCTTTTTCACCTGTTTTTTTCATTATTTTGGATTGTTTTTGCAAATTTTAGAGAGCATCAGGCTATAGTCTGTCATTGCGAGCACCTGACCTGATTCTCAGGATGCATAAAAAAGAAAATAGCCCACCAATGTCATTGCGAAGGAGCGCAGCGACTGCGGCAATCTCAATCCTTCCGCTGCAAAAACCGTCTATTTTCTTAGGAGCCCTTCGACTTCGCTCAGGATAAACTCCGCGAAGCAATCTCAAACCATGCGATGGTTTTTCTGTACATAACAGAGAAGATTGCCACGGCCCTTCAGGCCTCGCAATGACATATTGTTGAGGTTTTTTACCAACTACCTCCATTTTTCATTCAAAATACTACATACGAAATACGATATACGAATTCGTTTAGTATTATACGAATATAAACGCAAAAGGGCGGGTATATTCTCAAAAAATCTCCGTGAGACGGCACTTTTAGTGCGTATCGCGTACGGCGTGAAGACATTCAGATAGGTAGGGTGGAGGCTTGCCCCAACAAAAGGCTATAATTCTATAATTCGCCACATTTTTTGTCGCTGAATTTGTTTGTTCCGGTCTGGGACAGAGGATATAATTTGAAACAACAACCTTGACCGGGCTTTTCAATTGATTCCGGCAGAAGACAGTAGATCTGAGATATTGATTATTTCATGGAAGACAGGCTTTTGCGGGCGAGTAATTTGATCAGGCCGTATGGCGTAGATTTTAATAGGTGACTGTCCATAGAGTTATAGAGTATTCTTGTTGCACTTCGTATGTTAATGCGCCTATTCCGCGAGCGATTCGAAGAATCGCGCGGCAATCTCAGACGCTATATTGGAACTTTTTCAACAGTCCCGCTGTCCCTAATATTCCCTCGCAAAGTAATAAAAGGCTCGATGGTACCGGTACCGGCGTTGCCTGTGACAGAAATACCCCGGATGCCGAAGTCCATGTCACACCAGAAGGCGTTACTATGGAGCTAATACCGGCAGTATTGAAAAAATCGGCATTTGCGAATGAGGATCCCGTTGGCAAAACGTTATCTTCAGTACTTGCAGTCAAGATTGTTGGCAAACCAAAATATAATCTGATGCTCCTGCTAAATGTCTGATCAGACGACAACGTCGAGCCCGGGGAGACCAGTGTACTGCTAAGGGCGTAATTGTCCGAAATAGACCAACCGGTTTCACCGTTGTTACGATCTATCCTCTTATTGAAGGAATAGTTACTACCGATGCCGGACCCGAAGTCTGCGCCAAATGATGCAATTGCCGTCCCGCCGTAGTCCCCCATGCGAGAGAGGCCTCCATCGACCCAACCTTGAGCGACGACATTAACACCCTGGTCGTAGGTGCCTGCCGGGACAGTGAAATGCAGGGTATCATACATTTCTATCAGAGTGGATGCGCAAGCGCCGTACCAAATGACATAACCATTCGGATAAGTAAACGGGCCATTAGTAGCAGAGGCCTGGGCTCCGAGCCTACCCGTGGAAAGGTCTGCATAATATTGCGAAATAGCGACATTATTCACTGGTCCCTGCACCGTTGCGAAGTCGCTCAACGTCGTCTGAGGAAGTATACCCGTGCTTCTATAAATGGAATCAGGTGCCTGCACGGCGTGCACGTGCACAACCCCGTCAACATAAAATGGCGTTGCAGATACTTGACACGGGAGAATCGCAGGCAAAAGCAAACAGAAGAGCAAGATCAGATAATGCTGCCCGCAACCAAAAAGCCTCCAAAATTCATTTTTTCGTCCGTTCATAATTTACCTCCTTTCAAGGCAACCGTTCACGGTTACTTTTATAGCATTGGGCAACGAACCCAATATCAAATACCCATTTCTTAAACTTTCAACTCAACCTATAACACATTCAAGGTCGAACTATAAGTTGAAAATCTCTTTTTTTTCAAGCGGAGGGACGCGTTCGTCTGATAATAGCCACAGTAAATGGCTTGATGGCCATAATTTACTTCCGAAAAACGTTAATTTATAAAAGCCTATATATCCTTCTTCTTGGCTATATATTTTGTTTCGTGTGCACCCTGCATATTTATTCAGGTTTGAAGTGGCCTCCTTCCAAAACCAAATATAAGGCTCTATATTAAAACATCAAAATCTGAAACGTAATTCAGATTTTCAATCGGTTAAAAGACCCGGATTCTACAGTCATTTCTATCCTACTTATACCACATTACCCAACTTCTCGTAAAGAAAAAAAGCGTAGAAATAGAAAAAAAGCGATTGGATTGGCTCGAAAACGCGCAATGATTTTATATGCAAGTTCCAACAGACACTTGGCAGGGAACTAACTATGAACTAACTATGGACAGTCACCTATTAAAATTTAGGTAACAGGCAGGTATGGTGGGGCTCCTTCGACTTGAGCGCCATTCGGCCCGAGTTCATGGCCGAGGTCAGGCCCAGATTTACCCCATGGTTCTTATTTGCCGAAGCCTTCTGTGCTAATTCATGGTTCTTATTTGCCGAAGCCTTCTGTGCTAATTTTCGCGATTTGTTCGAAATTGTTCGCTCGGCCGTAGAATCACTCTTTTACTTGCATTTCCACAAGCGGTTGTGTTATAATCTGGCTAAAGAAGCGTATCGAAAAACTAAATCTCTCTCAAAAAGGAGGGACAAATGCTATGCGTAAGCGAAATGGATTTACATTGATAGAACTGCTGGTCGTTATTGCCATCATTGCCATCCTCATGGCGATTCTGATGCCGGCCCTTAATCGGGTCAAAGAGCAGGGAAAGCGTGCCGCGTGCCTGAGCAATGTCAAGCAGATGACCCTTGCGTGGATAATGTACGCGTATGAGAACGATGATAAGATCGTCAACGGGAGCACCTTCTTCCCGCGGGATGGTGAGCCGGCCTGGATAGGCGCGGAGTGGAACTTTGACGGGACCGCTGAAGAGCAGCGTGAAAACCTTAAAGACGGCATACTCTACCCATACTGTAATGATGTCGATATTTTCAAATGTCCCACGGGGATTCGCGGAGAAGTGCTGACATACGCGATTGTCGATGCGATGAATGGCGCGACGAGCATACCGGGAACCGCGGATTTGATGATTAAACGGTTAAGCCAGATCCGCGGGCCGGGCGAGCGGTTCGTGTTCATTGACGAAGGCAAGATATCGCCCGATAGCTGGACCGTGTTCTACGACCAGGAAAGCTGGTGGGACCTACCGACAGTTCGGCATGGGGACGGTACGAATTTCTCATTCGTCGACGGTCACAGCGACTACTGGAAATGGAAAGATTCACGCACAGTGAAACTCGCTGAAATGACAAATCCTCAGGCAAGCGATAGTGTCCAGCCGGGGAATCCGGATTTGCACGCAGTCCAGAAAGCGGCCTGGGGCAAGCTCGGCTACGTGCCCCAGAAGTTGTAGACCGGGCAAATCGATTGCCAATGCTGAAGAACTATTGTTAGTGATTTGTTCGAAATCATTCACAAGGCCGTGGAATCCTAATTGTCAACAGGCGATTGGACTGGTATCCGGCCGGAACCTGCGTTAGAATACCCTGTTGTAACCAGGTACGAGGACCAATCGCTATGAGAAAGAATATTGCTGTCAAATCACTGACGTGGGTTTTGGTTGTTGTTTTAAGCCTTCATATTTTCTGTCCTGGCGCTCAAGCCGTGCTCAAAGGAGGGTGTGCGAAGGTAAATATTACTCCGCCGCTCGGGATACCGCTGATCGGCTCATACGGCAAGCCGAGCGACGATGTCCTCGACGAGCTATACGCTAAAGCGCTGGTTCTCGATGACGGCAATAATACCCTGGTTATCGTTTCGTGTGATTTGCTTTATACGCCTTTAGAAGAGATTGCCGGGCCGGCACGGAAGATTATTACTGGAAAGACCGGCATTCCCGAAAAGAATATCCTCATCTGTGCTACGCACACTCATTCGGGGCCGGAAGTTTTCACCAAATCCAAGTTCATGACCGCAGGGGATGCACCACCTCAGCCCATCGACCGGTACTATCTCGATACACTCGTAAAAAAAATCGCAGGCTCGGCGTTGATTGCTCACAAAGAAATGCAGGAGGTAAAGATTGGGGCGGCTAAAGGCCAGGCTCCCGAAATCGTTTATAACCGAAGGCCGAAAAATAATGACGGCCTTGTGAAAATGGCTTTTACCTTGCCGCCGGAGGTAAGAGCCACAAGGAAAGTTGTAGTCGATCCAGGCGGTGACGTGAGAACGACATTTGTCCTGCCTGATGATAAGACTAAATGGAAATTTGGGCCTGTTGATCCGGAGGTTTGCGTGCTGAGGGTCGAGAATACGGATGGCGAAATTCTCGCTTCTATGGTCAATTTCGGCTGTCACCCGGTTTCGATATATCCTTTTCTGAGTACCGCAGTATCGGCCGATTATCCCGCGTTTGTTACAGGCGTTGTCGAACGGGCGGAAGGGGGGCTGTGTTTGTTTACTCTCGGGCTGGCGGGCGACGCCGTGCCGTTCGACAGGGGAGTCCTGCCCCGCCGGCAGATCGGCAGGGCGGTTGGAGGCGAGGCCCTCAGGCGGCTTCAGTTCGTCATGACCACCGATGATGTCACTCTGAGAGGCCTTAAAAAAGAGGTTGCGTTTCCAACAAAAAAACCGACGCCGGGGGAAGCCGCCGGGGATGATAAAACCCCCGAGCCGGTGATAAGCGAGATTCAGGTGCTGCGAATTGGTGACATATATATTCTGGGACTACCCGGCGAGGTCCTCGTGGAAGTGGGGCTCCAGATAAAGAAACGGGCGGGACTGGAGAATCTTTTTATTGTAACGCTCAGTAACGACGCCATCGGATACGTATGTCACAGTGCCGCTTACGACGAAGGAGGATACGAACCGGCCGGTGCGACAAACCTCGCCAAAGGCGCCGGCGAAATCATGATAGAAAAGGCGCTGGAGCTAATCGGCCAAATCAAATCCCGCCGATAGTCTACGGTGGTGCGAAATATCGCATCCTAATTCCGGTGAAGAATCTCCGGTGTTTTTTCGCGGAAGAACTCCAGCCATTCCTTCATGATGGCAGCCGGAATGTCGTTTTTCCGCCGGGCGTACTCGTCGATGGTCGTGCCCCAGTAGAAGCCGATCCAGCCGTCGGCGATCTCGCGCGAACCGTCGACAAAGCGTCTGAAATCCTCCTGGCCGCACCAGAGCGGCGAAGTCTCCTCGATCACGAGCGGCTTGCCGACTTCGTAAACCGCGAGTGCCTTTAGTGCCTTTTCGACTTCGCCTTTCTTCGGGTAGAAATGAACGCTGGCGAAATCCAGATTTTCACCGACTTCTTTAGAGTAAAAGAACGGTTTGGCGTTCGGCCAGACGTGGGCCCAGGGAATCACGCCGACCGTTATCATGTGCCGCTCGTCGTGCTTTCGGATCGCCGCGACGAGCTTGTCCACCCAGGCCTTCGCTACCTTCTCTCTCGTTCGCCCTGCAAGGTCGAGCGTGATTCGCTGCACAAAGTTTTTGCCCCCGAACTCGCCTGCCAGCCACTCGGTCTCCGCCTTGTCACCACCGGGCAGGATAGGCTCGTTCATCAGGTCGTAGCAGAAGATCGCGTCGCTTTGGGCGCATATCTTTGCCACCGCCTCCCAGAATCGTGCCTGGACATCCCAGCGTGCGGCTTCATCCATCGTGTCGTACCAATCGGGCACATCATTCTTATGGTAGCAGCCCAGGCCCGTGATATCGAGATAGAGCCTGGTTTGCTCGGCCAGTTCCACGAGGCGGGCAAGCTGATCGAGTGACGCTTTGTTCGGCTCGGTCGGTGTCTGCATGAATTTTGCAATTTGAGGATGAATCCGAATCACGTTAGCGCCGAGTTCCTTGATTTCCTTAAAATCTTCCACAACGGTTGGCCACTCTTTATGCCAGTAGTCCTCAAGTAACCGCCCCGGATCATCGTGGTCATAGTTGACGCCCCAGGCCAGAAACTTCTCGCCCGACCCGGCACGGACAAAGCCGCTCCCATCCTCACTTGGGCGAATCAGCTCCAGTTTGCTTTTGGGCTGCGGGCTCTGCGCCAGCTCATGGACCTTAGCGACAATCAACTCCTCGACCGACGGGGCGAACGGGCCGGGCAGGTCCGTGTACCGCATGGCGTCGCCTGCCTCGTAGCCGCCTTCCCGCAGAACACGGGCCGAAGGGACATAACCGAAAACGTCGTTCGAGTAGCCGGCCACCCAGACCGCCGCACCGGGCAGCTCCGACTTCAAACGCAGCGAGTAGTCCACCACGACCTCGCCGGCCAGGGCAACCATCGTCAGGTCGTCGCCGAACCGGACGACCTGCACCAGATATGGATAGGTCGTCCGGATGGCCCCGTTTTGCTCAAGCTCCTCCAGCAGCACTTCCGCGTGTCGGCGGTCATACTTGTCTTTCGACTTAGCTTTTTGTTCGAGTTGCTCGCGGGTGGGCACCTTGGCGAATTCCAGCGTCACCGTATCGAGAGCAGCCCGAACCGGCCCGGCGACGGGACGTGCCTGCGGGGCCAGTGCCGATTCGACGCCGTTGGCCAATGCTCGGCCGTGCTGCATACAATAATCAAGAGTACGACGAGGGTACGGATTCTGGTCTCCGCCGCAGCCGGCCATAAACATCGCGGTCGTACCGGGATGGGCCTGCTCTATATACTCCTGGGCGAAGCCGGCGTAGTCGCCGCAGTACTGATAGAAGCTGAGGGTCGTGCAGTGACAGGCGTATCCGAACAGCACGGCTCGCAATTTGCCTTCCGGGCTATCGATTCGCAGGACGGGAACATCATGGTCGACCGGGCCGTCCGGATTCGGACTGTTCCGAACACCCGTCTCAGTTTTCAGACGCCGGTTCATGGCGAAGCCCGCGCGGGCGTGCGTGTAGCTTAGTTTTGCCGGGGCCAGGTTTTCTATTGCCCGGCCGATCAGTTCCAGCAGTTTTTCCTGAAGGTCGTCCACGTATTGATTGCTTTGCTGAATCTGCTCCGGCGACAGGCCGTACAGGGTATTGCCGTAGATGGAATATCTCGTTTCGCGGATCACCGGGCCCGAATGCGTGTGCGATGCATTCAGCAACAAAGCCTCCGGTTCGAGCTTGTAGGATTGTTTTGCGTGCTCGGCCAGCCAGTCACGCATCGGGCGCGGAATGCCGATCAGATCGACCGTGACTATTACCAGCCGCGTGCCATATTCATCTTCCAGCGCCAGAGCTTTGGCATGCAAATCATGGACTTTTCCCTCCGAAGGTTTGTTCCTCGCCGCGTAGCCGGCCATCCACATCGACTCATCCGGTGTAATGACAATCGAGGCGACACCCGCCTTGAAGCTTTCCTGTTGGCCCGCCCGGGCGCAGGGGAGCCAATTGGTTGAACATGCCAAGGCAATCAGGCATAGCAGCCAAAACGATAACGCCGGCCTTAATTTCGGAATGTTTATAGTATGTCGCTTCATCTCGGAACTCCCCATATTACTTTAACTTGTTTACTTGTCCCAATATGTCTCAATAGTACCTTTATTGCCGGACGAGTTCCAGCGGTCTTTTTCGTAAATCTCTTTTTTCATTCTTGCCGAGTCCCCCGCCGATTCCTATAATAGCTGTTCAATAGCGATGTTTTTAGAAAAGGGATGCTAATTGAGACGCTGGAATGCAAATACGAATATCTTCATTCCCAAATCTACATTCAAAATTGAAATGCCGGAGGTTCATGGATGTTAGGCCTTAAACTCTTTGACTGGGTCGTAATTGTCGTTTATCTGTTCGGTATTACGCTCATCGGTTTCTGGGCGGTCAGGAAGGTCCGCAGTTCCGCCAGCTTTTTCATCGGTGACCGCAAGTTCGGTAAAGTGATGATGGCGTTCTTCATGTTCGGCTCGGGTACTCATTCCGACCAGGCCGTCAGCGTTGCGGCAAAAACTTATAGTACCGGAGCTTCGGGCATCTGGTACCAGTGGCTGTGGCTCTTTGTCACGCCGTTCTTCTGGCTCATCGCGCCGTTTTTCCGCCGGATGCGGGCGGTTACCACCGGCGACTACTTTGAAATCCGTTATAGCCGAAGCGTAAGCGGGCTTTATGCCGTGATGGGAATTCTGCAGCTTCTGGTGGCAATCGGTGTGATGCTAAAAGGCTCCGGGGCCATGGTCGAGGCTGTCTCGGGCGGAGCTATCGGCTCCGAGTTTGCGATTGTTGCGATGACCGTTATATTTCTCATATACGGCATTGCCGGAGGACTCAGCGCCGCAATAGCGACGAATTTCGTTCAGGGCCTGCTGACGGTTGTGCTGTCTTTTATCATCCTGCCGTTTGCACTGGCGAAAGTCGGCTGGATGAGCGGCCTGCGCGAGGCAATCGCGGACCCGGCCATGCTCTCTCTTGTGGCGCCGCATGAAATCACCTTCTTTTTTATTGCTATAATCGCATTCAACGCTCTGGTCGGCTGGGTGACAATGCCCGAGACCATGGCAAATTGTGCCGCGGGAAAAACGGAGATGGAAGGCCGGATGGGTGTCACCGTCGGAATTTTCGGCAAGCGAATCTGCACCGTGGCCTGGATGCTGACGGGCCTGTGTGCCGTGGCGATGTACGCCGGGGGCAAACTTGAGAATGTTGACCTTGTGTACGGCCTGATGGCTCGCGAGCTGCTGCCCGGAATTGCCCCGGGTTTAATCGGGCTGTTTATCGCGTCCATGCTCGCATCGGTTATGAGTACATGCGATTCGCTTATGGTCGTAGCTTCGGCATTATTCACCGAGAATATTTACAAGAAGTTCCTGTGCCCCGACAGGGCGGACCGGCACTATACACTTGTCGGCAGGATCGTTTCGGCCCTGGTCGTCGTCCTTGGAATACTTTTTGCGTTCAATCTGGAGAGCGTCGTCAGCGGGCTGGAGATTTTCTGGCAGGTCTCCGCGATGATGGGAATCGCCTTCTGGATCGGCCTTTTCTGGCGTCGCGCAACAGTGGCTGGCGCCTGGGCCGCGACACTGACGAGCTTCGGCGTTCTTCTGTTTAGCAGTAAGATCGCCTTTGGCGGCTATGTGTTTTGGAACTTCAACGAGCACCTTGCCGGGAAGCTTCCGGCTTTTATGCTCTTTGATGGCGGTCTCTCTCTGCCGTGGCAGATGATTTTCTATCTGACGGCCGGTTTCGTCGTGCTGATTGTTGTGAGTCTGTTTACGCGTAGGGCTCCGAAGGATAGATTGGACAGGCTCTATGACTGTATTCGCACGCCGATAGGCGCCGATGAGCCTGAGGCAGAGCCGTTTACACTGCCGGCCGGCGTGCAGCCGGGCCCGCGGAACGTACTGATACAGCATCCCGATTTTGAAATACCCAAACCTACGCTCATCGGCGTTGGAGGATTTCTTGCCGCCTGGCTGGGTGTGGGTTTGCTGATCGGTGCGGTTTATTGGATAATCCAATAGTAGGTTACGTGTAAGGAGCTGAGCTATGTTAAGATTTTTTATTTTGTCAGCTTTAGGCCTGTGCCTGTTGACTACTTCCTGTTTGGAAACCGAGCAAATGAAGGCAAAAGATAATCCGCCGGACAAAATCAAGCTCGTGACCCTGGACCCGGGACACTATCACGCGGCCCTGGTTCAGAGGAGCATGTACGAGCAGATAGATCCCGTCGTTAAAGTTTATGCTCCGGATGGGCCCGATGTGCAAAACTACCTGGCACAGATTCAAAGGTTCAACGAGCGTGCCGACGATCCTACCCATTGGAGGCAGGAAGTCTATAAAGGCGATGATTTTCTTGAAAAAATGCTCGCCGAGAAAAGCGGTGACATTGTCGTTCTTTCCGGCAACAATCGCAGAAAAGCCGAATACATCAAGGCCTCCATCGATGCCGGCTTCAACGTCTTCTGCGACAAGCCGATGTGCATCGACTCGAAAGGCTTCGTCCTGCTGGAGCAGGCTTTTGCCTCGGCCGAGAAAAACAATTTATTGCTCTATGACATTATGACAGAGCGCTTCAACACTACCTGTATTCTTCAAAAACTGCTTGTCCTTAACAAGGACCTGTTCGGCGAGATGGAAGCCGGCTCACCGGAAAATCCCGCCGTCGTTAAGGAGAGCGTACACCATTTCTTTAAATACGTCGCCGGAGCGCCGCTCAAGCGGCCCGCATGGTACTTCGATACGACCCAGCAGGGCGAAGGCCTGGTGGACGTCACAACGCACCTGATCGATCTGATGATGTGGACGTGTTTCCCGAATCAGGCAATCGATTACCGTCAGGACATTGAGATAAATAAAGCCAGACGCTGGCCTACTACGCTTACGCGTGCGCAATATGAGAAAGTTACAGGCGTGTCCGGCTTTCCCGATTATCTCAACGACAAGCTCAACGATGACGGAGTTCTGCCCTGCTATTCCAACGGTGAGATGACCTTCACGATGAAGGGCGTCTGCGTAAAACTGTCGGTGACATGGAATTTCCAGGCGCCTGCCGGTGGTGCGGACACACATACCTCGCTGTTTCGAGGGAGCAGGGCTAATGTGATTATTCGCCAGGGTGAGGAGCAAAACTATCGGCCGGAGGTGTATGTCGAGCCTGCTCCGGGAGCAGAAGCCGCTAAAGTGGCCGCTTCTCTGAAAAGAGCTGTCGCCGGGTTGCAGAGAAAATTCCCCGGCTTGAAAGTTGAGAAGGCCTCAGACGGCTGGCACATCGTCATACCCGACAAATGCCGGGTCGGGCACGAAGCTCATTTTCGAAATGTCATGGAGGCGTATCTTCAGTACCTGGCCGAGGGCCGGCTGCCCGATTGGGAGGTTCCCAATATGCTTGCGAAATATTATATTACGACCCGTGCTCTTGAGTTGGCGCAGCAGTAAAACGTTTGTGCTGTCATCCCTGCGAAAGCAGGGATCTATGATATTGAGTTTGTGGATAGGTTGGGAAAGGGTGGCAGCCTCAAGCGCAGCTTGGGGATGGTTTATCCAAATGTGACAGATTGATAGGAACATGGCGGCTTCAATGGATTCCCGCTTGTGTGGGAATGACAAATACTGTTTCCGCAACAGGAAGCAATCCCTGAAAGGAGAGCGGCACCAGATGACCAAGGAGGCAGAAACGAAAAATATGTTGGCATTACTGGGCGGCGAAAAATTCGTTACAACGGAGCGGCCTGATAGGTTCGCATGGCCCATCGTCACCGAACGGCACGAACAGGCCGTCCTTGATGTGCTGCGCGCCCGGAAGATGTCCGGCATCGAAATCACCAGGGAGTTCGAGAAAAAGTACGCCGAATCGCTCGGCAGAAAATACGGCCTTGCTTACAACAACGGCACGTCAGCGATCCTGGGCGCCATGTACGGCCTTGGTATCAGACTCGGCGACGAAGTGATCTGCCCGAGCATCACCTACTGGGCCTCGGTCGCGCAGGCGTACAGTCTCGGCGCCACGCCCGTTTTCGCCGATATCAATCCCGAGACACTATGCATCGACCCGAATGACATCGAGCATCGAATCACGCCGCGAACCAAAGCGATTGTCGTCGTGCATTACGCCGGTATGCCGGCTGAGATGGACGCGATTATGAAAATTGCTGCCGAGCACAATCTAAAAATCATCGAAGATGCATCCCACGCTCACGGAGCGCTATACAAAGGCCGGCAAATCGGCACCTTCGGCGAGGCGGCGGCATTTTCCCTGATGACCGGCAAGGCCCTGGCCATAGGCGAGGGCGGAATCCTCTTTACCGACGACAGGCGTGTTTACGAGCGGGCTCTTTTATTCGGGCATTACATCCGGCACGATGAAATCACGCTGGATGAGCTTAAGCCATTCGCGGGACTGCCCTGCGGCGGAGCCAAACACAGAATTCACCAGCTCAGTTCTGCCTTCGGGCTGGTCCAGTTGGAGTTGTATCCGAAGCAGATGGCCGAGATAGATAAAGCGATGAATTATTTCTGCGACCTGCTCGAAGATACCGCCGGGATCAGGCCTATCCGGCCGCCCAGGGACACGAACACAACAAAAGGCGGCTGGTACTATCCGCATTTCAAATACAATGCCGAAGAACTCGGAGGGCTTTCGCTGTCACGCTTTAGCCAGGCCATTAGAGCGGAAGGCTCGATCTGCAATCCTGGCTGCAATAAGCCGCTGCATCTGCATCCGCTGTTTACCAGTCAGGACGTTTACGGGCACGGCAGGCCGACGCGAATTGCTTTTCTCGATGAGTCCGCAAAGATCGAGCAATACGTCGAAAAGCTGCCGGTAGCCGAGGGCATCACCCGCCGGGTTTTCGAGGTCCCGTGGTTCAAACACTACGAGCCGGAGACAATCGAACAACACGCCGACGCTTATAAGAAGGTAATCGAGAATTATCAGACGCTGTTGCCCGGTGATACCGACAAAGACGCCGAGACGGGCGGTTACAGCAGCTTTTTCAGCAGCCGAAAGAACACGTAATAAGAAATTGCCCGCTTCGCTGATTTGGCGTGTACGTTAGAGTTTTTCCGGATTCGTATTACAGGCTGGCGATATTCGGATATTTTGCCGCGGCGGTTTCGTTAGGCCTTGAAACGGGCGTCGTTACCGGCGCGCTCTTTAGCGTGTCCGGTTCGGTTATGGCCTGCTCGGCGATCTCGATCATTGCCTCTATGAAAGCATCCAGCGTTTCTTTGCTCTCGGTCTCGGTCGGCTCGATCATCATCGCCTCTTTTACATTCGTCGGGAAATAAACAGTAGGGGGGTGGAACCCTCTGTCTATGAGAGCTTTGGCAATGTCAATCGCGTGGACGCCGTTGCCAAGCATGCTTTCCGGGACGCTGAAAACACATTCATGCTT
>Ga0268282_1000853_pt1 | contig 14390 bp, 9 predicted proteins | sample saktaG_12_FD_190133 | JGI IMG/M metagenome (GOLD analysis project Ga0268282, IMG submission 190133) | Saline water microbial communities from Sakinaw Lake, British Columbia, Canada - sak_2011_5_24_120m | ecosystem: Environmental > Aquatic > Non-marine Saline and Alkaline > Saline ...
CGTGCAGACGAATCCAAGCCGGTGAAGCGTTTCAACTACCCCGTGCTCTACGTTCAGAATCTGCGACTCCTGCATCATCAACTCGACAACGCGAGCATCTTTGCCGCTTTTGTTGGCAATTTCAAGAGCTTTCTCCGACGGTTGAACAGAGGCCAAAGGCACGATGCGACCCTCCGCCTTTGATACGATCTTGGAAGTGACAACAAGCACATCACCGTCCTCGAAATGAAGACCATCTTCGCCGGCACATTTGAGGATAATGGCGGGCAAGTCGTCGCCATCTTTGATCAAGGGAATTCCGGGAATCGCACTCAGCGTTACAGAGTAGTGTGAATTCATGAGCTTTCTATCTCCTTTCTTTTTGGTTTGGAATGAACTGTACTGACTGTAAGGATAAATCTTTTTCTCCCCTAAGTCAATAGCACTACTTTGAGAGGCAAAAATATTCCGTAATTTATCTGCTTGTCCCAAAATGAGTTCGTCAATGTTATTCTGGTCTTTCGTTTTCTCTAAATCATTGAAGTATGCGAGCACTCGCAAAAAGAAAAAAGGGGCAATAGTTAAAGCGATATAAGTAGCTCTCTTGTCGCTTATTGCGTGATTGGAAATATACTTTGATACTTCAGATAATATATCTACCCAATCTTTTTCATAAATCAACGATTTTGCCTTCTTTATTTCTGTTATTCTTTGAGAACTCAATCCTAAATACTCTTGAATGTTTTTCTCCGGTATTTTTTGTAAATTCTGGAAAGCGTGTTTTTTCAAAAACGCAATTCTAGTAGCTTCCGGTTTTCGAATAAAGTCATCAGTCCTTCGTCCAACTTTCGTCTCGACATTTGAGTTGGATATCCATTTTTTATATTTTGGCAGAACAAACAACATCGTCGTAGCCACTTGCTGAAACATTGGAATGATCTTTGAAAAACTTGGTTTGTGAATTTTTCTACCCAAATAAACTTCTCTCGTTTCAAAATTTCCTCCCATTGCATGAGTGGAAAGGAAGATGTCAACGCCGTAGAGAAAAGCTTTTTTCGGTTTTTGTTGTTCTAAAATATATCTTGCAAAGCGATCGCTCATAGCAAAATCGCCACCTATCGGTTGGTTGATTTTCCGTCCAAACCACGCGTACAACAAAGGAAAACAGAAATGGTTGGTTGTGTTTCCTTCGTATCGGTTGCGAGTATAAATTGGTGTGACAAAATCTACATTCTCTTTAATTAAAGGATTTAGTAATAATTTAGGCCATTCTTCCGTGATTGTTGTAATGTCAGCATCTATCGTTGCAATATATTTTGCATCAAATTTTTTACCTAACTTTAACAAAGAAAAGATGTTTGCGCCTTTGCCACGAGGTTGTTTTTTAACTGAAAATGACGTCTTATCCGTCTTGGTTTTGATGTTGTTAAAAACACGACTGGTTCCGTCAGAGCTTCGACTATCAACATTAACAATAAGCGCCCTGTATTCAGGAAAATATTTAGACAAGCCTTTGTCGATTTTTTGCACCGTATTAGAAATAGAATCGGCTTCGTTGTATGTGGGTATACCAACAATGATATCTAATTTTTTATTTTGAACTCGCGGCATAGATTTTTTGTTTGACCGTTTTCAAGCCAGTCCAAATAGGTTCGTCTTTTAGGATTGGCTCAGTAAATTCAATAAAATAGGCGATCTTATCCCATGGATATTGAGTAAAATCTTCTTGATTGTAATAAGGCTCGTTTTGGATTAAGTCGGCAGCCATAACAACAAGCGCATCTTTGCCGGATTTTGAAGCGCGACTCATTGCGCTTTGATATTGTTCCGCTTTATTCTTTATAGAATGATCATAGGTGCACGCGGAAACGAGCGCAGCAATTTGCTCGCCGAACTGTTCTTTCACAGTATCGATATTAGTGTCTGAATCTTCAACTGTATCGTGTAAAAACCCAGCTTGAATTATATAAAGGGGATAATTTAACTTAGCAAGACTTAGACCGACAAGAATACTGTGAAGAATAACCGGTTTAGGATTGTTTCCGGAGGAAGTAATGGCTTGAACTAAAAATACAATGGCCTTTTCTATTTCTTTTGACGTTTGATATGGAATCATGTGTTTTTTTTGATAAAACTACAAATATCTCCGAGGGCACCGGCCACATATTTGTAGTTATCATTGTTAATTATCCAGTTAATAAATTTGATCCGCTTTTGGAAACTACCCTTGGTATCCAACGATTGTATATAATCGCTAAACCTCAAATCTTTTCCAATAAGCGGAATAATTGCCGAGCCTCTGATATATTCGGAAAAAATTTGGTAGAGAAATATTCTACTAAATAATTTGTCTACTTCTCTTGCTACGAAATTATAATTTTGTGGATAAAGATGAACATAATAAATTCCATGAATTGGGATAACTGATCTTTCAACCTGAACATTGATTTTATCTGGCCCTATGACCGTAACTCGTGTCCATTCATCGCTATCACTAGATTTGAAGAAGTGATTTAGATCACTATTATATTCTTTAATCGTAGTCGATCTTATCCTGAATATTTTTGTACCACCATATAAATAGCCGATGTTGTTCTGCATACCAACCAAAACAAGATCGTTCCCAATAAGGGAGTACCCGTGCTTTCTGCACAACTCCAGAGTTATTGATGTTTTACCTGAACCTTGTTTGCCAAGTATTAGAAATCCTTTGCCATTTTTTGATACGGCAGCCGCATGAATTGTTGCCTTGCCTTTTTTGGCACGTTCCGATTCTAAAATGTAGTGAATAAGATAAGGAATGGTACTGGATTCAACAAGGTCGTTAAATTGTCCAGAGATAAAAAAGTGGTTTGGTTCTTCAAATCGAATACTATGATCAGTGCCCAATACGCACTCTATATTGGGTAGTTTTGTGTCTTCTTGTTTTTCTATACGCCACTCCGGTATAAAAGGTACGAAATTGCCATTCAGTAAGTTTAAAACACGGCCATCTTCACTATAGATGTTAATACCCTCTTCTCCCATATATACGGCGCATTGAAATTTTGATTTGTTATTTTTCATGGCGAAGTTCGTTTTCTGGTAAAAATGTTTTCTCGGTGATAATGCGAGTTGTCCAATCCCTTTTCTCCAGTTGATCGGAGATGATTTTTTGGACAACTGATTTATCGACTGTCCGCGATGTTTCTATTACTACATTGTATGGAAAATAGAGCGGGTCTCCATTACGAGTAGTTATTATTACCGTCGTCTCACAATCGAAATGTTCTCCGATTTGTTTGGCAATAACATTGGCAATAAGGGAATATACTTTACCGACATGGTATACAGGATTTTTTCCATAAACCGATTCAACGGTTGATGGTCTCATCGAAGATATAAGTCCTCTGCATCGATTACCTCTCCCACTAATCCCTTCTTCGCCATAATCAAGCGCTGAACCAATGACGGTGAGATAGCGTCCGCGTCCGTCGTCATTGTCATTCTTAATTTTTTGATCTTGAGTGTTAATCCGAAGTGAAATATTTAGCAACTCACCAAATTTTTCTTCAAGGAATTTGTGTAGCCCGCTTTTAATTGATAATTTGTACTCTAAATATTTTTTCTGGTCATTCACTTCGTCTGCGTGAAATGGGACGCATAAAGTAATCTCTAAATCTTGTCCCTTGCGTAAGGCCATAACTTTTATGTCCCCACCAATAAAATCAAAACGAGGATGAATCTGAGGGACATATTCGTAAAAAAATCTCTCGCTTGCGAGCACAATTTGTTCAACTATAGAAAGCGGCCAAAAACCTATCACAGTAGCTGTGTCGTTGGCGTGAGGATTTTTATGTTCAGGAAGATCGTCAGTTGTTCTCGGACTAAACCAATGTGGTATTCTGGAGTTTGAAGAAGTAAACGTATGAAATTCCAAATCCTTAGCAACATTCAATCTTGGTAGGATTTTTTGAAGATAATCTTTTGTCGCGTTTATCTGTATTGCGTCACCATCAATCGCTTGATCACCAAAACTTCGGCTCATTCTGCCACCAAATAATACCCGAAATGGTTTCAATAATGCCCCGCGTCCGTACTCAAGATCACACTGGCCACCTAATATTATAGTTTTATCAACGTTGTGATGTAAAACTGCTCCGAAGTTTTCCAAACAGTATTTTGAGTATTCAATGGAAATGGATTCAGCGATTCCATCTGCGATAGTATCAGGATGGCCAAGCCCTTTTCTTTCAACTATCTCTATCGGTTGCTGATTGATGCTTATCGAATTTTCTTTGATGTGTAAATTCATAAAATAAGTTTAACGATATAATTTTTCAATAAATTCGGTAACACTAACGCCGTCTTCAGCCGAAGCGAGAAGTTTGCTTTTTTTGCCATTTAACAGATAGGCATTGAGAGTTTTAATCAACTTGAAATGGCTATCTTCAACTTCCGTCAATGAATCGTTGATAGCATGGCCGTTGATAGCGTCATTTTTCAAACTTTTAAATTCCAACTTATTAAAAGAATGGCCGCCCAACTTTATACTTCCTTTTTCGCCAACAACAAAAAGAGATGCTTCGCAGTTTTGGAATTTCGTATAAGTCGTTACTTCAATCCTTCCAACCGCTCCGGTTTGAAATTGGAGCAACGCAAGATAGATATCATCAACTTTTACGTGTTTTCTTAAAGATTTTGTAAGTTTTGTGATCTTTTTTACCGGTCCACAAATTTGGAGTATCAAATCAATAGCGTGTGCACCTTGATTGAATAACATTCCGCCAACTCGTCTTGGATTACCATGCCAGTCTTCGAAATATTTATCATCTCTCCACCATCGCACGTCAACAGAACAAAGTACAATTTTGCCTAACTGTCCCGTTTCTAAATACTTCAACAACTGTTGCACCGCCGGATTGAATCTATTTTGGAAATTTACAGTGACATTATTTTTGTAGAATTTGCTTCGGAGTATCTTCTTACCTTCTGTGGCAGTAAGACAGAGTGGTTTTTCACAGAGACAATATTTATTGCTCTCCAGTGTTTTTAAAACCAAATCCGCATGAGTATCATTGGGGGTACGGATATTTATGACATCGATTGCACTATCACTAAGTAATGTATCTAAATTTAGTTTCATTTCACAGTCAAACCGCACCGCTACTTTTTTTGCTTTCTTTTTATCAATATCAAAAACCGACCGAAGCTCACTATATTTATTTCGTGAAACTGCGGAGCCGTGTTTTGTGAATACCTGACCGCAACCAACAATCCCGTATCCGATTCTTTTCTCTGACAATAAATTGTTTAACATCTGCAATGATTTTTCTGTCGCGCCTTTCGGATCAGAGCGAACATGGGTCTCTAAAGACAAAAAGATTTCTGTATTCCCAAATATTTCTCTGATGTCAGAGATAATTCGCTTGTAATTTATCACGCCTTCACCTATGGCAACATAATTACCTTTTTCATCAAAATCTTTCAAATGAAAATATCCGATACTATTTTTTAATTCCTTCAAATCGCCCGATAAGACTTGTCCCCCGATTTTATAAAAGTTTGATACATCAAACCACACTCTAAGATTTTTGGAAGCAAACTTTTTTGCTAAAAGTTTAATATCACTCATTCGATTGATATAGCAAGGGGGCTCGTTTTCCAAAAGCAATGTCACGCTCTCTTTTTGTGCCTCTTTTAAAGCAAATTCAAAAAGAGGGTCAGAGACAAAAGAGTATTTTGTTGATGAGGTCTTGAGAGAGGAGAATATCCTAACATTTTGAGTTTTAAGAATTTTAGCAACGGCAATCGCTTTAGTGATATAGTTTTGTTTCTCAGCTAAACTTAAGTGTGGGTTAAATCCGAACGTATCAACTTTCTCTAGTGACTCTCGTATTATGTCGTTTGGATACCATTTGAATAGGGGGGAAGCAAGCGCAGAAACTGATATATCATTGCACGACAAAAGCTTATGGATATCCCTTACTTCGTCCAACGAGTAATCAACTAAGTTTTTCTTATGTACAGTTCGCATCTCAACATATTTGATCTTATGCAGTTTAAGAAACTCAATCGTTTCATTGAGATCGTCGCTGATTTCATCGTTAATTGTTGTAATTTTGAGTTTATTTTTCATACTTAGAGCTGATTATTTTTTGCAGAAGTTTGCGTACTTCCTCGACTTTTTCTTCCGGTACATTTTTGCCAGTCCATAATTTGAACGCCCTAATGCCTTGATAAATCATCATATAAATTCCAGGACAAGTTCTTGCGCCGTATTGTTTTGCTAGTTTAAGGAATTCAGTTTCAAACGGATTAAACACCGCGTCAAAAAAATATATTCTCTTGATTGCAGATTTACCAATAATGTTGAGATGATATTTATGAATAAGAGAATCGTCGCCTTTGGGGTACATACCGACAGGTGTTGCATTGATAACAAAATTTGCCTCCTTGACCGCCAAAATGATGTTTTTGTCTGTAGAAGATTTGGTTTCTATCTTAATGTGGTGTTGTGCAAAATCTCTTTTGAGCTTTTTTGTACGATCTAAATCCACTGTTCTGCTCAAAACAGTGATACCAGAAACACTAGGGAGAATTCCAATGATTGCTCGCGTAGCACCACCAGCACCAAATATAACTATTTTATCAGAAGATTTAATTGGTCTTAATTTTGTCTCAATTGCTTTGATTGCCCCATGGCCATCGGTGTTATATCCGACAAGTTTTTCTTTTCTGTTCACGACAGTATTCACAGCCCCCGTCAGTCGTACAGATTTATTAACTACATCTAGATATTTTATGGCATCTTCTTTATACGGAAGAGTTATATTTACTCCTGCAATACCGAGAGTAGGTATTGCCTGCATCGCAAGTTTTAGATTTTTAAAATTGTCTTTCAAAATCCTAAATTTAAGATGGTTGTAATTTTCAACCCCCGTCAATTTTGCAAAATATTGAAACATAATATCGGAAACACTGTGCTCTACAGGATCTCCGAGCAAGCAAGTTATAGTTTGATTGTGAGAATGTCGTTTTTTCATAAATTCATTTCAAAAGTTCATCAGTCGAAACGCCGAGAGCTTTCGCTAATTTCGTGATAGTAGAAAGTGTTGGATTTGTTTTCCCATTTTCAATGGTACTAATAAAACCACGACTAACTTCTAGCGTTCGTGCAATATCCCCCTGCGATATACTTTTTTTGGTTCTGATCCTTTTCAGGTTCAAACCAAGTTTTGCTGATTCGTTTTGCATTATCCACAGTATATCGCATGGGTATAGTATATCACAATGATATGATATACTGTAACAGGGATGCCCGCCCCGAATTTCGCCAAAAAAACGGATGGAGCAAGCGGAGGATTCCTCCCCAGACCCCTCATCCTCCGCTTGCGAAATCCAAATCAGTCGAGGTTTTGCCAAATCCTTTCCCCCAGAAAATAGTTTTGGCAAAACCGAGTCCGCATTGTTCCGCCACCTGCCCGAGACCTTGAGGGCAGAACACCAAAGAAAAATGTCCTTTCCACTTTCAAGAAAAATTTCACCCCCGTCAAATCAAGAAAGCAAGAGACATTTTTCTTTGGTGTTGCCGAGTGAAGCGAGGCAGTGGCGGAACGATACGAGCGTACGATTTAGTTTCGAGCCACTACGCACGCGGGGCGTGCGCATTAGTCCGTTTGCTGTTCGAAAAAGGTTCGAGCAAAGTGTATGATTACAGCACAAAATTTATGCAATTAGACACTCCCATTCAAAATATACCAAGAGTAGGTCCAGTTTTTTTGAAGCGACTCAAAAAGATGAAAATCAAAACTATTGAAGACCTGCTTTTTCATTTTCCACATAGATATGAAAATTTTTCTAATATCCGTCCAATTTCCAAAATTAAAGCAAATGAAACTTGTTGCTTACAAGGAAAAGTTTTGGACATAAAAACTTCCCGAACATGGAAAAAGAAAATGTTTATAACCAATGCCATTGTTCAAGATAAAACAGGAGCTATAAAAGTTGTCTGGTTTAGCCGACCATATATTGCAAAAACACTAAGGAAAGATGATTGGGTTTGTCTGGCCGGAAAAGTTAATTCCAACCAGAATGGATTCTTTCTTTCTAATCCTGTTTATGAAAAAATACCAGAAATAAATAATAAATTATTTATAAATGGTTTAACCCACACTGGTAGAATTATTCCTGTTTATCCTGAAACCGAAGGACTATCTTCAAGATGGTTGCGTTATATTTTAAGGCCTTTATTGGCTCAATTCAAAAATCAGATTCCCGAAGTTTTACCTAAGGAAATACTTAAAAAATATAATTTTATATCTCGAAATCAAGCTATTTGGCAGATTCATTTTCCTGATTCAATGCCTTTAGCTGAAAAAGCAATGGAGAGATTTGTTTTTGAAGAGCTTTTTTTAATGCAGATTTTTGTTCTGAATGAAAAATTCAAACTAAACAGAGAAAAATCTCTAGCAATTTCTTTTAATGAAAAAATTACCAAAAGATTTGTGGATTCTTTGTCGTATAAATTAACAGATGGTCAAAGAAAAAGTGCCTGGCAGATTTTAAAAGATATGGAAAATCCCAGGCCTATGTCTAGGTTATTAGAGGGAGATGTCGGCTCCGGAAAAACAATAGTAGCCGTAATTGCCGCTCTCAATGTAGTTAAGGCCGGATATCAAGTTGCTTTTATGGCGCCAACTGAGATATTAGCTAAACAGCATTTTCAAGAAGCTTCAAAATTATTAAGACCTTTTAAAATTAGAATTGGATTTTTGACTGGGAAAGAAGATAAGATTATTTCATTGAAATTAGAAAATGAAACAATTGAGATATCAAGGCACAAATTATTAGAAAGAACAAAAAAAGGAGAAGTAGATATTTTAATTGGCACACACTCTTTAATACAGGATAAAGTAAAGTTTAGTTCGCCGAGTGAAGGAAAGAGCGGTGGATTAGGACTTTGTATTGTTGATGAACAACATCGTTTTGGGGTAGAGCAAAGAGCAAAATTAATTCAACGCCCATCATCTGATTCTAAAAAGAGAATTATCCCTCACTTATTGTCAATGACTGCCACTCCAATCCCCCGTAGTTTAGCTCTTACTATTTATGGAGACCTTGATTTATCTATTTTGGATGAAATGCCCAAAGGCAGAAAAAAAATAATTACTAAAGTTGTCCCGCCAAAAGAAAGGGATAAGGCCTTTGATTTTATAAGACAGCAAATTGAAATGGGAAATCAAGCATTTGTTATTTGCCCCAGAATAGAAGTTTCGGAGAAAAAAACTAATTCCAGCTGGAATAATGTGAAAGCCGTGAAAGAAGAATATGAAAAGTTATCTGAACAAGTTTTCCCAGATTTAAATGTAGAAATGCTACATGGAAAAATGAAAACGAGTGAAAGGACAAAAATAATGAGAAATTTTAAAAATAAAAAAATTGATATTTTAGTTTCCACATCTGTAGTTGAAGTAGGAATTGATATTCCTGACGCTACGGTGATGATGATCCAAGGAGCAGAAAGATTCGGACTGGCCCAACTACACCAGTTTAGAGGAAGAGTGGGAAGATCAAATATACAATCTTATTGTTTTCTGCTCGCTGATTCATCCTCTAAAAAAACTCATCAGAGATTAAAAGCATTAGTTAAGTCAGAAGATGGGTTTGAACTATCTGAAAAAGATCTAGAAATTAGAGGACCTGGTAGTTTATACGGAGCCAAGCAATGGGGAATTCCTGATTTAGCAATGAAGAATTTTCAAAATATTGCCTTAGTAGAAAAAACAAGAAACTCCGCATTAGAGATTTTAAGGCAAGACCCATCTTTAAAAAAATATCCCGATTTAAGGGATAAGTTAAAAAAGTTTCAAAAGACAATTCATTTAGAATAATTTTATTTTCTGGGTTTTGGTGTATTCCAAAATTCTAAATCCTTTCCAAGGATTAATTTTATTTGAGCGTCAAGCGCTGGAAATGCTCCGAATATTATTAAAGTAATCGGAAGAAATGCCCATTGCAAAATCATAAATAGTTTTTTAAACCGACCGATATTTTTAGGCATAGGTGGTAAAAAACCAATATTTATTAAAGCGCCTGTAATCATTCCAACCATTGAAAAAGTTAAGATAATCGCGGTTATACGCGGAAGATTATAAGAAAGAATTGTTGTATTGAATGCTTCTCCCCCAAAAAATATAGGCAGCCATCCTAGAAAACAGATTAGTAAAGAAGCGCAAGCCCAAGACCAAAAACCATCTAAAAGGACGAATATATGAAGAAGTTTTTTTCTAAGAGAAATCTTTTTATTCTTTAAAAAATTAAAAAAAACATACGGTATTTCAATAACCCCCCAGGCCCATCGTTTTTGTTGTTTATATTGGTTTATTATGGTCTTCAAAAAATTTTCTCCCATTACCACATCCATGGAAATAGGATAATATAAAGGAATAACTTCATAGTTACCATCATATTTCAAAAACGCTTTCCAAAATATTCGAGAGTCATCAGACACAATATTGTAGGGGTATCCAACATTAAAAAAGACTTCGCCAGACATTGAATGCGATGAATAAGTAACTAACTGTTCTGGTTTTTCTTGTTGCATCATCTGCCAAAAACTATTAGAAGCAGCTACAACTCTAGTAAATGCTTTGGACTGCCAGACATTATTATGGTAGACAGGTATGGGTTGAAAACTGGACCTTTCGGGTCTTTTGGCTTTAAGATAACAATAAACTAAACGATTGAAATACTGGGGATAAACTTTAGTATCAATGTCAAAAGCAGATACAATAATATTTTTTAACGGTATTTGTTCTTGTTCTATTAATTTTCTAACTTGCTTTCCGGCAAAAGCCATATTTGAACCTTTGCCCCTTACTTCTCCTTCAACATCGCTGGGATGTTCGGTAATTAAAAAACTATGGAAAATATCTCCATAATATTTTTCAGCCATCTTGCCTATTTCTCTTGATTCTTCTCCTCCGGCCTGCTCTTGAGCTAGAACAACAATTATTTTATTTTTGGGATAAACAGAATTTTTGAGTGACTCTAATGTTTCATTAACCACCTCCCAGTTTTCTTTTGCCATTGGTAAAATCACTAACTGGTAAACATTTTTTGATTCTGGATATTTTTCAATTTCTTTTTCCCAGTCAATTTTAAGATTCTTTTTCATCTTCCGAAAAGAAACAACTTGATGGAAAGAAAGATAATAAACCTTTAAAGTCCAATAAACATCAAAAATAATCACAAAAAAAGCAACCCAAATTGGTTTGGACCAAGAAAATACTAAGGCAAACATTAAAGTACTTATGCTCAAAAAGCCGGGTAATATTTCCAATAAACGATAAGTCAGCCTATCTCTGGCATCTGGAATATCAGAAATCCGACCAATCTCAATATAGTTTTGCATAGTGACCCTACGGGGAGTCGAACCCCGGTTTCTAGGATGAAAACCTAGTGTCCTTACCACTAGACGATAGGGTCATATAATAATAAACTAACTTAAAATTTGAAAAATTACAATACTTTAGGTAAGATTAAGGATATGATTATACTTTCTATTGACACGTCTTGTGATGACACATGTATTGCCATATTAAAAATTGAAAAGAAAAAAATTAAAGTTCTTTCTAATATTGTTTCTTCTCAAATAGATATCCATAGAAAATATGGAGGTGTTTATCCAAGCTTAGCAAAAAGAGAACATGAGAAAAATTTAGTTCCTGTTTTAAAACAATCTTTAAAAGAATCCGGCATATCTAATCTCTCAAATATCAATGCGATTGCAGTAACAATTGGTCCTGGATTAGAGCCATGTTTATGGGTAGGATTAAATTTTGCTAAATCCTTATCTCTTATTTGGAATATACCTTTAATCCCTGTTAATCATATTGAAGGACACATCCTATCCAACTTTATTAGCGGAAATTCTAACTCTCAATTCCCAGCAATTTGCCTAGTGGTCAGTGGAGGACATACACAATTAATACTAATGAAGAAAATCAAAGATTATAAAATAATTGGTGAAACAAGAGATGACGCAGCTGGAGAATGTTTTGACAAAACAGCAAGAATTTTAGGTCTTGCTTATCCGGGAGGACCTTCTATTGCTGCTGAAGCATTAAAAAGTAGCGGAGAACTGTTCTCCGTAAATCTACCAAGACCAATGATATACTCAAAAGATTATGATTTTAGCTTCTCCGGATTAAAAACAGCTGTCTTGTATGACTATAAAAAAAGAAGTAAAAAAATAAGAACTTCAAAAGAATATATTTCTGAAATGGCAAAAGAAATCCAACAATCAATTATTGATGTATTAATTAAGAAAACAATTAAGAGCGCTAAGGATTATAAAGCAAAAACTATTATTCTTGGAGGAGGCGTAGTCGCTAATGAAGAGTTACAAAGGCAATTTAAAGAAAAAATAAAAAAAGAAATGCCCAATTTATTGCTTTTAACTCCTGATTCTAATTTATGTACTGATAATGCGGCCATGATTGGAATAGCAGGATATTTTAATAAAAATAAAGCATTAAAAAATCCTCAAAAAATTAAAGTAAATTCTAATTTAAGAATATGATATTTTCTAAAACTTATAAGCCAAATGAAATTGAAGATAAGATTTATAAACTCTGGGAAAAATCTGGAGTTTTAAAATCTAATTCCAAAAGCAAGAAAAAACCTTTTTGTATTATTATGCCTCCAGTTAATGCAAACGGCTCCCTTCATGTGGGCCATGCTGTTTTTATTACATTAGAAGACATAATGATTCGTTCTCAAAGGATGATGGGAAAAGAAGTTTTATGGCTTCCTGGGATTGACCATGCTGGTTTTGAGACTCAAGTTGTTTTTGAAAAACATCTAAGAAAACAGGGAAAAACAAGATTCCAATATTCATCAGAACAGCTCTATAAAATGATTTGGGATTTTTGTGAGGAAAATAAGAAGGTTGTTAAAAACCAATTCAAAAAATTAGGAGTTTCTTGTGATTGGTCAAAAGAAAAATTTACACTGGATAAAGACATTATTAAGATTGTTTATAAAACATTTAAAAAACTTTATGATGATAAATTGATTTATAGAGGAAACAGAGTTATAAATTGGTGCCCTTACCACGGAACATCACTTTCAAATTTAGAAGTTAAATATAAACAAATAAATGGAAAACTTTATTATATAAAATACCCTTTAAAAGATTCTAAAGATTTTATTACTGTTGCCACGACAAGACCAGAAACAATGCTGGGGGATACAGCTGTAGCAGTAAACCCAAAAGATAAAAGATTTAAAGATTTAGTTGGCAAAAAAGTTATTTTGCCTTTATCAAACAGAGAAATACCAATTATTTCAGATAAAAGAATAGATATGAATTTTGGTACTGGAGCGCTTAAGGTAACTCCATCCAGCAGTGAGATTGATTTTGAAATTAGCAAGGAGCATAACTTACAAATAATTGAGATTATTGACAAAAAAACAAGAATGACTGAAAAGGCTGGTAAAAAATATGCTGGACTAAAAATTATGGAATGCCGAGATAAAGTTATACAAGATTTAAAAAGTCTAAATTTATTTGAAAAACAAGAAGATTATAAACATAATATTGCTGTTTGTTATAAATGTGAAACTCCAATTGAGCCTTTAATGTCCAAACAATGGTTTGTTAAGATTAAACCATTAGCAGAACAAGCAATAAAAGCAGTAAATGAAAAAAAAGTTGAATTTATCCCCTCTTATTTCAAAAAGATTTATCTTCATTGGATGAAAAATATTCAGGACTGGAACATATCAAGGCAAATTATATGGGGGATTAGAATGCCTATTTGGTATTGTAAAGATTGTAAAAATATTATAGTTACAGATGGAAAACAACCTAAAAAATGTTCAAAATGTAAAAGTAAAAATTTAATTCAAGAAACTGATACTTTTGATACTTGGTTTTCCTCTGGACAATGGCCATTTGCAACTTTACTTAGCCAAGGAAAAACAAAAAATAAAAAAGGAAATATTTTTGACTTTACTACTGATGACTTTGAATATTTTTATCCAACTACAATCATGGAAACTGGAAGAGATATTCTTTTTTTCTGGGTAGCAAGAATGATTATGCTGGGAATATACGCAACAAATAAAATTCCTTTTCATAAAGTTTATCTTCATGGATTAGTCCTGGCAAAAGACCGCCAAAAAATGTCAAAATCAAAAGGCAATGTGATTGACCCTTTGGGAGTTGCTGAACTTTACGGGTCCGATGCCTTGAGAATGGCTCTTGTTTTTGGAACAAGCCCTGGCAGAGATGTTGTTATTTCCGAAGAAAAAATTATAACTCAAAAAAAGTTTGCAAATAAAATTTGGAATGCAACTAGATTTGTTTTAGCAAACAAACCTTTAGAAATTTACCCTGAGAATAAGCTAGTTAGTGCTAACCA
>Ga0268282_1000859_pt1 | contig 14364 bp, 8 predicted proteins | sample saktaG_12_FD_190133 | JGI IMG/M metagenome (GOLD analysis project Ga0268282, IMG submission 190133) | Saline water microbial communities from Sakinaw Lake, British Columbia, Canada - sak_2011_5_24_120m | ecosystem: Environmental > Aquatic > Non-marine Saline and Alkaline > Saline ...
GCTTATTCGGGACGTTTTCTCCCGCGACGTACAGCGTGACATGGGCCAGCTGGCCCATGTCACGCTGTACGTCGCGGGAGAAAACGTCCCGAATAAGCGTATTCTGGGAACTGCCCTGGTATGCCCAGGAGTTGTTCTGGCTGGTGCGAAGATCGATCTTGTCGAACTCGTCGGCGCCCTCACCGCCGAACAGCGGGTAGCGGAGCTTTCCCTCCCCGTATTCACTGCGAAAAAACAGACGAAAGGAATGCTTTGGATTGCTGTTGCTTCTGCTGAATGCCCCGCGTATCCGCAGGCCCGCTTCAAGCCCGAATCCCGGCGTCCCGTCCGGATGGATCAGTTCGACAGATGTGCGCCGCTCCCAGTCCATGCCGTCGTTACCGGCGTGGACATATATGCCGGTGGATCGGTCAAAAAGATTCGCCAGATCTGTTACCAGCGAGATTGTCGGTATATCGAGCAAAGCATCCTCCATAAAGCCGGCCCATCGGGGATCGTTAACGATGTCCGGGTCCATGCCGTAATCGATGACCTGGCCGTTAACGCTGCCTGTCGGCCAGCCGGGCCCCGGGGGTTGGCCGTTGGGTGATTGTCTCAAGACGTCGCTGATAAAGATATAGGTTTTCGTAACGACGTTCGGATCCTGATAATTTGCACTAAAAGCAGCGACCCGGATGACACTTGTGCCGCTGATTGTAAGAGGACCTCTATATACGACGCCTGTACTCGACTTCGGCGTCGAGCCGTCCAGCGTATAGCGAATCTCCGCTGCCGGCGTGGGCGAAGAGAGCGTCAACTGAAACGGCGTGTCGAAAAATCCGTGCTCGACGCTGTATTCGACGTTTTGTACGGCATCGGCCCCAGCGGCACCAACTCCAAAGCATAAAAACAGAAATAAAACAGTAAATAAAGGTATTGACCCGATCCTCATCCTAAACCTCATAAATATGATTCTTTACCCTTCTTTGTCATTACCCCCATATAAATACTGTATTATAGCATATTTATGGACAAAAAGCTATGGCTGTACTCGGCAAAAAAACCGTTCCTGTTTATTTACAGGCATTTACGTACAATTGCCGGCCGGCGGAAAGTCTAAGAGACAAGGCATATCTTTAGCTTTCTCGGCGTTATTACCCGGCCAGGTGACAATCTTCGGTCTGGACAATCCCATTGCGTGTTTGTATAATACGAAAATACTATCGAGTATCATCAAGGACTGTTTTTTTGGAACAAACAGCGTGAAAAGCCTGCTTTAGCTGTTAATAATGCTATGATGAAATACAATATTTTATTTTATATCATGATTCTAATAACGCCGGCAGCATCCGCGAATCTCCCCTCGCTCGAAATCCTCAACAGCGGCGTTTTCACCCAATCCTTAAAAAATCTTCCCGGCGAGTTTGACAACATTGAAGAAATCATTTTCGTACAGCGAGGCGGATACGAAGATCCGCACTGGTACGCGAATATCGGCTACTTCTGTGACAATGAAAATGATCCCGCTTACACGACGGGCGCACAGCTTTGCAAATTAAACTTAAAAACCGGCAGGATTACTGTTTTGCTGGAAACGGCCGAAGGCTGCATTCGTGATCCGAAGGTCCACTACGACGCGAAGAAAATCATTTTTGCCTGGCGAAAAGCCGGCCTTAAAAATTATGATCTCTACGAGATTAACATCGACGGCACCAACATCCGCCAGATTACTTCAGGGCCTTTCGACGATTACGAACCCGAATACCTTCCCGATGGCGGCATCGTTTTCGTCTCCACACGCGCCCGGCGATGGGTCGGCTGCTGGATAACCCAGGTCGGCACAATCCACCGCTGCGACGGGGACGGCAAGAATATTCAGACGCTCTCATGCAATATCGAACACGACAACACTCCGTCTGTGCTGCCTAACGGACAGATTCTCTATATGCGATGGGAATACGTCGACCGCTCACAGGTGGAGTACCACCACCTCTGGACGATGAATCCGGACGGGACAAATCAGGAGATATACTACGGCAACGAAGTTTCGTGGGGAGTATTCCTCTCCTGCCGGCCAATCCCCAACGACGAGCGAGTTATGGGAATCTACTCGCCCGGCCACGGACATCGCGATCATTATGGCTGGCTGTCGTTCTTCTCCAGAAAATATGGTCCCGATGATCCGCGCGGACTCGAACATATAATATTTCCGTGGGGCAAAGGATACCTCGCCGATCCCTGGCCGCTCAGCACGAAAACTGTACTCGCCGCCGAATTGGGCAAATCCCGGCTTGTTTTCGTTACAAAAAATAAAGACGATGACAAATACACGCCGCACGCAATCTACGAAATAAAAAACAACGACAAGAAATGGCTCACCCAGTCGCCCCGTCCAATCATTGCACGGCCCCGTGAAAGAATCATCCCAACACGTTCCGATTCGACCAGCTCAACCGGAACACATGTAATGGTTGACATTTATAATTCGCAGAACTTAAAAGGAATCAAACGCGGCGAAATAAAAAAGCTGCTCATTATCGAAACACTTCCCAAACCCGTCAACTTCTCCGGTGGGCCGGACACTCTAAGCTGGCTCGGCTCATTTAACCTCGAACGAATTCTCGGCACCGTCCCCGTCGAATCCGACGGCTCGGCGTATTTTGAATTGCCCGCGAACCGCCCGGTCTTTTATGTCGCTCTCGACGAAAATGACCTCTCGTGCAGACGAATGCAGAGCTTTACCTGTCTAAGGCCCGGCGAAACAACTTCTTGTATAGGATGCCACAACTCACGTAACCATTCGAACGCCAACGTCGGCAGCGCCCGCAGAATCAAGGCACTCCGACGCCCCCCTTCGAAAATCGAAAAAATCGAAGGTATAGCGGATGTGCCGGACTTCATGCGGGACGTCCAGCCGGTCCTCGACAAATATTGTATCGGATGCCATAACACCGAAGACCGAAAAGGACGTCTGTCTCTCGAAGGCGACATGGGAGTCACATGGTCGATCAGCTACTACTCGCTTACGATGAGAGAACAGATCGGCGATGGCCGTAACGGCCTCGGCAACCAGCCTCCTCGTTCTCTCGGCTCCAGCGCATCACCACTGCTTCGTAAGCTCGAAGGGTCTCATCACAGCGAAAAAGCTTCACGTGAAGACTGGCTGAAAGTCTGGGCATGGACCGAGGCCGCAGCACCATTTTGCGGAACTTACGGCGGTCTTAGAAATCAGAAACAGCAGAATACAAAGGTAGGCGTCTTCGCAAACCAGGCCGGCGGTGTTCTCCATAAACGCTGCTACTCATGCCACAATCCCGAAGGAAAAGGTCCGCAGAATCGCCTCGTCGAAACGTTTGATGTGGATCAACGAAGAAAGCTCGTAGAGCGTCCCACCGGCCAATATGAACGTCTCGTTTTAAAGGACGACCCGGCACGCTATTTTTCATGGGACGTATTGATAAACGCAACCCGCCCCGAAAAATCCGCAGTCCTGCTGGCGCCCCTCGCAAAAGAAGCGGGCGGATGGGAAGCCTGTCCCGACGTATTCAAATCAAAAGACGATCCCGGCTATAAAACAATGTTAACCGCGGCGACAAACTGGCAGGCCGAATGGCAAAAATCCCACGCTTTCGGCTCGCCCACCTTCCAGGTCAATCACCAGTACATACGTGAAATGGTGCGTTTCGGAATCCTGCCGGAAAACACTCATGCACAGAACGTAGATCCGTACGAAACTGATCAGAGATACTGGGATATGTTTCATTATAAGCCGAAGACATATCAAAACCGGATGGCGAAACACTAAGCGCTGCTAATCCAGCATATTCGCGAAGAACTATAAAGCCGTAACATCAGGTCGGCGAGGAAAAGAACTCCAGATTCGAAGCTTGAGAACCTAATCCCGGATTGCCGGATCCAAAAAGTTGTTGCTCGATTCCCAATACTTTATGAGCATCAAGCATCGAGTAACGCATGTCTCACACGTCTCCTGCTGATCCTCTCAGGAAGAGACTATTGTAATATAACGCATTATATGTTATAATACTATGTGTCGTTATAAAGCTCATCGGCTGTTGGCAGCGGTGCTTTATGGTTTGCTGGTCTGAACGAGAAGGGTTACTACTTGTATGAAATATTCGTGGATTCTTGCTGTTCTTGTGGTATTCAATCTTGCAGTCAATACTTCTACTCCTGTCCGGGCACAAGAGGAAATCCGGATAAACGAATTCATGGCCGTGAACGATATCGGCCTTGATGACGAGGACCGGGATGAAGCCGACTGGATCGAAATCTACAATCCCGGAACGGATACGATCAATTTAGACCGGTGGTATCTGACAGATGACGACAACGATCTTCGAAAGTGGGCGTTTCCGGAGGTGATGCTCGGGCCCGATGCTTATCTGGTTGTCTTTGCCTCCGGAAAAAATCGGATAGATCCTCTGGGAATATTGCATACGAATTTTAAGCTGAGTGGGAGCGGCGAATATCTGGGGTTGGTCCGTCCGGACGGCAGGACTGTGGTTTCTGAGTTCTTTCCGAGCTATCCGCCACAAGCCCCCGACGTTTCTTACGGCCCCATCGGTAGTAGCGTCGAGACAGTGTTCTTAATGCCCGGTGCGCCGGCCAGGGCCCTGGTGCCCCGTAACAGTGCACTGGAACCGAATCCGCGGCAATCGGAGACATTGCGTCCCTGGGCACAGGAAGACCTGGATGATTTATCATGGCAGACTGGCTCAACCGGTGTAGGTTATAACTACCAGGGACTGATCGGTTTGGATGTCTCGAACATGCGAAACAGCAATACCACGGTGTATATCCGCGTGCCCTTTACGGTAGAAGATCCCTCGGCGATCCGGGCCTTGACCTTGCGCATGCGTTTTGCCGACGGGATGATCGCCTATATCAACGGGCACGAGGTGGCACGGTACAATGCGCCGGCCCCGGGCGCTGAGAGGTGGAACTCCGGCGCATCTTCCAATCGGTCCGACAGCATCGCTGTTAATCCGGTCGATTTTACAATCCCGCAATTCGACTTTCTCCATGTGGGGACCAACCTGCTGGCCGTGCAGGGGCTAAGCTATCAGATGGATAGTTCGAGCCTGCTGGTGCTTCCCGAGTTGCTGGCCACGATATCTACAGCAGACAGCTCGTTATGCCGGTATTTCCCGACGCCGACGCCCGGAATGCCGAACAACGCCGGGGTAGATGTTTTAGGGCCGATCATTTCCGATACGGATCACGATCCGCGCATACCCGCTGAAAACGATGACCTGCAGATCACGGCCCAAATCGAGCCGTCCTTCGATCCTGTTGATGCCGTTGTGTTGCACTATTGCGTGATGTTTGCGTGGGAAATGACCCTACCGTTAGTGGATGACGGTACGAGCGGCGACAGCCTAAGCGGCGACGGGATCTACGGGGGGCGAATCCCCGCAACCGCGTTCGGTGCCGGACATATGGTCCGCTGGTACATTACGGCTACAGATACAGCCGGACGCGAATCGCGGTTCCCGACCCACAATGATCTGCTGAATTCCCCGAAGTATTGCGGGACCGTAGTGGATGACCCGAGCCTGACTAATCCGTTGCCGGTGCTGCATTGGTTTATCCTGAATCCGAACGCCGCTAACTCCGATGCCGGAACCCGCTGCTCGCTCTTTTACGACGGACAGTTCTACGACAATGTATTGATCAATATTCACGGTCAATCCAGCCGGGGTTTTCCAAAGAAGAGTTATGACATCGATTTCCATCCCGGGCACAATTTTAAATGGGCCCAGGGACAGCCGCGTGCCGATGATATCAATCTGATGACGACCTATCCGGACAAGGCGCAGATGCGTAACATGCTGGCCTATGAGACATATCGGGATGCGGATTGTGCTTACCACTGGGTGTTTCCGGTACGCGTCCAGCAAAACGGCGACTTCTGGGGCACGGCCCACGCCATGGAGAACGGCGATGAAGACTGGCTGATTCGAATGGGCTTGAACGCCGAGGGGGCCCTTTACAAGATGTACAACATGTTCAACAGTGCAAGTCACGCTAATAGCGGTGCTGAAAAGAAAACGCGCAAGTATGAAGACAACACGGATTTGTCCGAACTCTACGACAGCCTCAGCCTCTCAGGCGAAGCACGCCGCCGATATCTCTATGACAATGTGGACGTCGCGCAGGTCGTCAACTTCCTGGCTGCACGCGCAATCACGGGAGACGTCGACTGCTGCCATAAAAATTACTATTTTTACCGTGATACGGGCCTCAGCAATGAATGGCAGATGTGGCCGTGGGACGTGGACCTGAGCTTCGGACGAGTGTGGAATTCCTCGCAGACTTACTGGAACGAAGAGCTTATTCCAAATACGAGCCTGTTTGTCGGCCAGGGCAACAGTATGCCGAATGCCATTTTTAACTCCCCGGAAACACGACAGATGTATTTGCGCCGCGTACGAACGCTCATGGATGAGCTTCTAAAAGCACCGAACACGCCGGAGGACGAACTATATTATGAGCCGCGTATCGATATGCTGGCGTCTCTGCTTTACGAGGATGCGGCCTTAGACGCCGCTAAATGGGGCTCGGATGCCTGGGGGAACGGTTCGACGGCTCCTAATTACCCCCAATCGCTAATGGAAGCCGTCGAAGAGTTGAAGTACTTCTACCTGCCCGAACGCCGGCGTCAACTATTCAACGGCCTGGCCTCCGGGACACGTGAGTTGCCCGGTGCCCAACCGGCCGGTACGGTTGTTAATTTCGGGATTATTGAGACTAATCCTGCCGGCGGTAACCTGGATGAGCAGTATATCCAACTGCAAAATCCCAATGGTTTTGCGGTAGATATTTCCGGCTGGACACTAAGTTGTGGGCAAGATTCGCAAATCCATCTTTTTACGTTCCGCGGCGGCACGGTCATTCCGGCAAATGGAACTATTTACGTCGCCGCCGACCGGGTGGCTTTTCGCTCTCGAAATACAAATCCCACAGGTGGCCAGGCCTTGTTCGTTGTCGGTGATTTCAGCGGTCGGCCTGCATCTCGAGGTGAAATTCTTAACTTGACCGACCGGCAGCAAGTGACGGTTGATTCGGTTACGACACCCCACACCGGCGGGCAGTGACAGCGATATGCTCCTGCTGAGAGATTGAGAGAATGCAATTCGATATTATCCAATTTAGGTAAATGTTACCGAGTAAATCCGTGCTGTTAGAACTCGATAGCGGCACAGACAAATGGTCAGTCGCGGAGGAATTGCTTATGGATCTTGACGATTGCTCCCGGATGCGTGTTGACAAACTCGGGGATGTTCGCGGCGCGGTCGTGTGCCGTCAGATGCGATAGGAGTACCGCCGGTGTGCTGTAGCCGTTCTCGTCAATATGGGTCAGGCATAATTGTGTGTAGTCCGAGTAAGCCTTGGATGCGAAGACCAGCCATTTGCCGTTTGGTGAGAAGCTATGCCATGAATTCATCCGCGAGGTGTTACAGCGGAGCCTGCGTGCGTTGCCGCCTTCTGCCGGTATGATGTACAACTCGCTGTCGGGCTGAAGCAGCATGTAGCTTTTCGCCCGGCAAAACACGATCCAGCGACCATCGGGGCAGTAGCGTGCAAAGTAATTGCTCATGCCGTTGTTGGATGCTCCCTCAACGGGTTCTGCCGTGCCCCCTTGGCCGGCGTTGAAAGGAATTCTGTACAGGTCGAACTGGAAGGGCTCGTCTGCCTCGATGAACTCTCTGCTTTCGATCGGGGTCAGCCATATATGGCCCTGGTGCTTGGTGTTTCGCAGATCGGGCGCTTTGGCCCGGGCGAAGACAATATACTCTCCGTCAGGGCTCCAGGTCGGATTGCTCTGCACAAAGTTGGGATCGTTGGCTCCGGGCAGATCGTGGAACCGGCCCGTTTCTCTGTCGAACACGCACAGGATACCTTTGACGGGAAAGAATTCTTGAGAAAAGGCCAGCTCCGGCTTGGGAACAAAAACAAACAGGTCTTTAACGGTGCTGACGACGTACCGGCCGTCCGGGGATATTTGCGACAGCAGGCCGTAGGTTTGTTCGGTGTTTTCCTGATCTGTCCAGGTGATAATGTCTTTAGAAGCCAGAACCGTCTGTTCCCTGACTGTTGTGATAGCGTATGAACCTTTTCTATTGGCAAAGTCCACATCCATCGCAAGCGTTTTGCCGTCACTGCTGAACGAGTGACAGTTGCCGCATACCGGAAGACCCTTCAGGACAACGGGCGGCGGCTTCGGCGACGCGATAGACCCAAAACGCCACCTGATGCCGGGCAGATCTTTATTCGCGTTGAGAAACGGCAAAGTGACCTCGCGATAGAACAAAGGCGCCTCGACACGGTCTTTTGATGTTTTAAAGGACATCCGGCCTTGCGATAGGACCCTTGCAGGTTCACCCGGATCGATGCCGAGTATGACGACTTGTGTCTCCCGTTCGAGCGACCTGCGCTTCATGTTGTTCCAGTCTTCCGGCCGGGGTGTCCACTGTTGCCGCCGCACCGGAAAGTGCATCAACGGGCTGCCGTCGGCAAACTCGATCCGGACCAGCCACGCTCGCGAGGACGGGACGCTGTCTTTCCAGTGGAACGCGGGCGGGATCATCTCGGGCGGAAACAGCGTTCCATTGAGGGGATACTCAACCGTGACCTCGCCGTAATCCGCGTGCTGCTGATAGACGGCAAGTATGTCTTCAACGCGGAATGCGTTTGGCTGCAAAGTTATGTACAGAACGGCCACGGTGCCCAGCGTTGCTGCAACGATAACCACGCACAGGACTTTCTTACGCATCAGAATCCTTCTTATTTAGGCTGCCGCCGGCGTTAAGGCCGGCATAAAACCTTGAGCTGACATTTCTTATATCAGACAATCGATCCATGCTACCAGGTATTATAGCCTTGGTCAGAAATTCTTTCAATGGATTCGAATATATAAGATCTTGATATTCAAATGGGTGATCGCGAGATTTTTGTCTCTTGAATCATATATTTCTGAGTGGTATAATCGCCTCTGTATAACTTGGACAGCTTTATGCTTTATTAACCTTTACTCGGGAAGGGACACAAATGAAGTCAAACCAGGCTGAACAATCCTCAAATATGAATCAACATTACCCTCCATTACAGACGAAGTTGATTTTCTGGGTTCTCGCTTCCTTGATCTTTAGCTCATTGTCTGCAATCGCCCAGCCTTCCGCCGGCCCGTATGGCCCGATTTGGCAACAATACAATTTACCACAAGTGGAGGGCCGGATTTATTATGCCGCGCCTGATGGACAGGCCGATGAACAGGGAACGACACTTGAGAAGCCGACAACTCTATCGGCGGCAATAGAGCGAGTCAAGACCGGCGATGCGATTATTCTGCGCGGCGGAGTCTATCGGACCGGAGGTCTGCTTTTGAACCAGGGGATCACCATTCAACCCTATGCGGACGAACATCCTGTCCTTAAAGGAACCATGGTCGCAACCCAATGGGAGCATCCTAAGGACGGATTGTGGAAAACATCCTGGTCCCGCTTGTTCCCTTCCAAACCTGCGGAATGGTGGCGACCACGGAGGTCAACGCCGCTCTACCGTTTTAATAATGACATGGTATTTATCAATGGCGAGTTATTGAATCCGGTGGGTGCCGTAGAAGACGTTAACGAGAACTCATATTTCATTGATTACCATGCAGGACAAGTTTATATCGGCACCGATCCGGCAAACAAACTTGTCGAAATCACCGCCTTCGATAGTGCAATAACACGAACAACCGGAGACTGCCACGGCAAAAGTTCCGACGGCAAAGGTCCGGCGATTCGTGGAATCACCTTCACCCAGTATGCTTTCCGTGCGTTCGAAATCGAGGGCAAAAACCCGGAGGGTTTGTCCGATGAGTCCAGCCACGGAAAGGACATGACAGGCATGACTTTGGAGCATTGCGCCCTGACCTATTGTTCCCGTGTGGGCGGCTACTTCAGGGGCGACCATTTAACCATCCGGCATTGTTTGGTGAGCGATACCAGTACGGAAGGGATCTTCATCCTGAGCTCGTCCGATGTTCTTTTGGAAAAGAATATCTTCAGGCGCAACAATATCGAGAATATTCAGGGATACTTTCCGGCAGCGGTGAAAATCTTTAACCAATGTTATCGCGTGACCTGCCGGGACAACCTGGTCCTTGACCATCCCAATTCGAACGGTATCTGGTATGACGTCGGCAACGTTGACGGGGTCTTTATCAACAACTGGATTGATGGGACGGATAACGGCTTTTTCTTTGAAATCTCGAAAGGAGTCATTTGTGCCGGAAACGTCTTTGTCAATTGTCCGACCGGCATTAAAGTGCTGAATAGTTGTGATGCCCGGGTTTATCAGAACACCATGGTCAACAGCGGAGTCTCGTTCGAGCGCACATCCAGAAGCGCTGTGGGCGACCACTTCGGCTGGCATCCCAGCACCGGCCCGGACGTCGAAGAGCGGGACGGACACGTTTTTGTCAATAATCTGCTGACAGCGAATGAACAATTGCGCAGGCCGCTTCTGGAGGTTCGCCAGCCGGCAAATCTGTATGATCGACTCAAAGAGCCGCAGTTCAGACTGCTCGATTACAATGTATATGTACGTTCGAAGAATCCGGATTCGCAGCCGGTGATTGCCTGGAGCCCGGTCCCTGCCGGCAATCACAGCGTGCAATTAAAATCGCCGGACGGTTTACATAAATTACATCCGGAATTTTCGGCCCATAGTCGGAATTTCGCAAATTATGACGGCCCATTATTTAAAAGTGTCGAACTTGGTAATTACGAATTATTAAAGGCATTCCCGGGCTCTGACACAGCATCTGAACTCTCAGCCGAAATCCGGGTGCTTCTCGGCTGGGAGAAACAGGATGTCCGTTTTCCGGGTGCATTTACTTTATCCCCCTGAGCCTGAAAGGAAGAACATCGACTATTTTAACAGCCCACGTTTACCTTTTGAAGTTTATGGAAAAATGTACCCCCTATGGGGGCAGGCGTACACCTTTAATTCTCCCCGGTTATAAGTATTAATCATTGCCTTGCACATCATCATCATCTTTCTTGTGAAATGGATTGATTCTCAATAGCACACACAATAAAATAAATAGACCGTAACAGATTGGTGCCACCAAGGTAACAATAAGTATAATCCACATCACTACCGCCGCTTCACTAACAGCAAACATATTACACCACCTTTTTATCGAAACCGCCTATTCCAAGGCCTCTAATAGGGACGGACCCTATTATTGGTGCCATTTTGTTCTACCATCGGTACAGAGTCATTGGTTGGGTAGGGTGTGCACGGCACACTGCCGCTCTGGAAATAGGTAAGGGGTTTCCAGATATAACGGGCAATTGGCACGGCGGGACTCGCACCCGCTGGATGGCGGCCTTGTCGGCTGCTCCACTGTCACTAGTTTTCCCTAATCATTATTTATATTTTAAGGGCTGGCCCCTATGCCTCTACAAGTTCTTACCATTGCTATTTGACAAGGTGTTGTAGAGTCTAATTACTTTTTATTTCATCCAATTTCTTCTTCGCTTGAATTATAATATCTTTAAACACATTTAACTTAGTCGTATCAAAATACGCAGCTGCCCTATCGCTTTTCACAACTGCTCCGATCTCGCCTGTTTTGGTGTTATAAACGCCTACACTAAAACCCCCTTCTGTTTTATAAGTAGCCTCAAACATCTCAAGTTTAATAGCAGCAATTGTAACTTTAGAAATATAGTCAATTCCACTTAACAGAGGTTCAATCTCGTCATAATCAATAAAAGATCGCTCTGGGCTCGCATATTTTCCACTTGGTTTTACTTCAATAACTATACCCGTATCGCGTACAGCTGAAGAGACATTAGTAAATTCCATACAATCTACATCAACAGTTCCCATACCAGAAACAGAACTAATTTTTGAATACCCTCTAATAATAACAGTACCAGTTTGGTATTCAAAAGCTTCAAGTTTTGTTTTTACCTCTTGAACTGGTACCTCCGATACTTGTTGTACTGCACCACTCGCAAACAATAACATTATTACTGCTACTAAACAAATTGCCAATACTAACTTCTTCATACTACACCTTTGCCTTTCGTTAAACTATATTGAGATTATGTTTATTAGGGACAGTCACACCGTTTTCTGTGTACTGTCCCCAGCCATTAATAGGTGACTGTCCCGAATGGCGTTTCCTTAAGACATATATCTATCTTTTTCGCAATTTTTGGAGGTTTCATCCCCAGATTGACGAAATTACCTTATAAAGGCAGTTCTTGTTCTCTTTCACGGCAAGAGCAGTATTTTCAAATTCGTACGTGACCTCTTGTCGATGGGGGAGGTTTCTACGCATCAATTCCTTAAGGAAACGCCATTCGTGACTGTCCCTAGTTTTTCCATACCCCTCGACGTTGCGAGCAGAGTACTTGCCCTGCGATGAAGGCGGTACAATCCGCTCTGGGTAGGAAAAACCGTCGTCACGGAGATTTAGTTGGAGATGCTCCAACGCACCATCCCGAAGCACTTGTGCAGAGAACTGACACGCACAGCCAGCAACAATGTCCTGTCCACGTAGATTTCGCAGTTTGCTTCGAACCGCGTTTGGGATTTTCCGTATGTTCTTCTTCATAGCATTCTCCCTTCGCTCTTCAGAGCTAACACAGTATTATGATGTTCTCCTTAATTCTCCCTATCAGCTAATTATCACTATTAACAGAAACCTTTAACAAGGAAACATTATACCCGAAGGCCGTAAGTCTTTTTTTAGCACTTCTAAGATTAACCTTGCTAAAAAAAGGTATTTCCAAATCATCATCCGCAGTGGTAACAACCGCGTAAATTATCTCATAATCTTCAGGATTAGGCTTAGTATCTGGAAACTTCAAATCATCCGACAATTTATCATTAACTTTTTTTCTGAATTCCTCATCGCTAAAAAAAAGTTCACCAGCTATAAGGCCCTGTGCAAATAAATGGCTTAGTACAGATGATGCTCCATATTTCTTAACGTGGATAAACTTATTATCCTTGGTAAGTACATCACAAAATTCTATTTTACTATGTATCGTACCGTGTTGAATAGTATCACAATCCATACAATAAAAATTGTCATTTTCTTTACAAATACGTTTATTGTATTCATTTTCCTTTTCCAACTTGCCCTCTACCATACTCATAGGTGGCAGTTGTATTTTAGGACTCACGCTCCTGAAATTTTCGTAATCTTCATTAACTGCCTTTGCAAAGTCTTTTTCTATCTCATACCACTTACCATTACTCAATAGATATGTTTGCTCTTTATCATTTCTAACCTCACAGTACAAAGAATTATAGGCAGACCAGCTATACATTACTTCCTCTGAAGAAGCGTTTATACAATCTATTTTACGACTCTTTAGCCTGTCGATTGAGATGTTTTCTCTACTGGATTCCCTCAGAGACTCTAAAAATCCTGGTAAGTTAATATCGTCGCTTAATCCTCCACTACGATTATATCTAAATCCAGAAATCTTCTCCCATTCAATTATCTCTGGAACTGCCATCCATGTTTTTTCGAAATTATCGTTTTTAATATTGTCAATGAGAGTTTTGTCAAGCCGCTTCCGTGTTTGAGGTGACTTAACTTCTGCAATCTGATCAATCCAGCCAAATTCCTCTTTATATTCATCACTTAAATACCTTTCGTAGCAATCTTTCAAAAAATCTTTGATATTGGATATATCAACAGAAGGAGTAAGGCTCAAAGCATCTTTCCCAGAAAGGATCTTGCCATATTTATCATTGCGCGCAAAGCCAGTAACTGCAACTAGTAAATCTTGTTCAACATCTATACCAAAATCAGAAACAATCCCCACTTTCCCCAATTGCTCACTCGTGTCTTTTGGAACAGAAGATATATTCTTCTTTTGAATTTTTCTCAATTCATCGTGCTTAACAATGTTCAAAGTAGCTTTAAGACCAAAGCGTTCTTCATAAACACCTTGGGCAAGATGTTGCCAACCATATCCAAATGGTATAGCAAAAATCCTTGTCTCTTTAGTTTCTTCGCCAGCTTTATTTTTATGTTCAACTTCTATGCTAATAAGCAAGATAGCCTTAGCACTAGCTGAAAATATACTTTTGATATCTGAAAGTGTCTCACCAAAAAAGGTCGACACCCAAGCTGGCAACCCGCTATAAGAATTCCAGTAATAAAATGTACCTACTTCTGGAATATCACTTTGCCCTTGAATCGACTTAAGTATACTAAGTAGGAACGCATAAAGTATCATGCAGCTTTTTTATTAACGTCATCGTGATCAAACATAAATCCCATCTTTTTACGGTGACCATTGACACAGGCAACACCACGACGAAAGGCCGCGACCAAAT
>Ga0268282_1000868_pt1 | contig 14257 bp, 26 predicted proteins | sample saktaG_12_FD_190133 | JGI IMG/M metagenome (GOLD analysis project Ga0268282, IMG submission 190133) | Saline water microbial communities from Sakinaw Lake, British Columbia, Canada - sak_2011_5_24_120m | ecosystem: Environmental > Aquatic > Non-marine Saline and Alkaline > Saline ...
TCAAGGCCAGCGTCTCGGTAAATATCTTCTCATAGCCTATAGCCTCGGTCTCACCCAGCGCTGTAGTGCCTAATGCCATCTGTCCTAATTGAGCCATCAGTATATAGCCGTCCAGTAATGAGGCTGGCTGCCGAAATTTGCACTCTGGTCATAGCTCGTGGCATTACCAACATAGAAATACGTTGCGTTCATTGTAGTAACTTCTAGTTCCCCACCATAAGTGGGGCCTACATAAGCGATGTAACCATTACGTTCAGTCGATATGAACTGAATATAATCTCTGGCAGGCAAAAGGATGCTAACAAGTTTAGGTTTTACGCCAAGCCCGTGTGCTATAGCTCGATTTACTGTACCATCGCCCGTATAGCTTCCTGAGTTTACATAGTGTGCTTGCACCCAGGCAGGATTTGCTCCTGCTCCTAGTGTCTGCAAGAAAAGCCCGGACGTGCCAGGCGCTAACCGGGCTATCTTCTTGCCATCATAAAACCAGAGGTCGCCCTGGGCCTGGGAAGGTACATAGACCAGCGGCAGCTTTACCCGCTTGTCGATGATGGTACATTGTGAGCCTAACGTTGCTGCTGCCGGCACATAGACCATAGCTATCAGGATATCGTCGGTGGCGCCTAAATCCGGCGGCGCTGGCAGCTTCATCTTACGCGGGTTATCTTCGCCATCTGGCTCGATAGCAGCAGCCGTGCCGTCCACCTTCGCCAGCGCACCGGCCGAAGTGTCATAGACGATTATGTCCTTACGTGGATTTGTAGCATCAGCAGCGGTAAGCACGACGTTAGTAGACGAGCCTGTTTCCTTCAATACACCTTCAGCTGTGCCTCTGCCGGCAGCCACGTCTACCGAAAGCGTACCGGCATTACCGGTAGTTACCCAGCCGGTAAGCCAGCCCGTAGCCTGTAAGACCTGGTGCAGGCTGTTGTAGTCGATGTCGAAGATGATTTCGCCATCTATCCTATCGAGTGGCATCTCTATCCCCTGGCGTTGACTATCCTTTCGGTTACCTTGAAGCCGTCTCCACTGCGAACGTTCATAACTGCGAATGTCTGCCTGGCGCCTAATACGCCACCAGCAGCGCTTTCAAGCAGCCCCGCCTCCGTAACTGCGAAGTCGTCGGTAAAGGTGAACGTGTATATTACCTGCGTGGTATCGTTAGTAACCGTTGTGGTCATTCTCGATACAGCGCCTTCCGCCCTCTCGCCGCCTCCGGTAGTGATTTCAGCCTCGAGCGTTTCATCATCGTTAGCCGGAGCAGTCGTGCCTTCGCCTAGTGCGATGTACTTGAAGACGTTGGGCAGCGCTCCATTTATAAGGCCGGCTATACCAGCCAGGCCGACATCTGGTATCAGGTCCTCGACGTGCCGCCTGGCGATGACCTTTCCGTTACGGATATGCTCGATGTCGAGGATATCCTTATACTTAGCTCGTTGACTTAGGGGCCTAAAGAGCAGCTTCCGCAGCCAGTTTGGTAGTCTCATGATATCTTCTCCTCTACTCGCCTGGTGGTATAATCCTGCGTGGCAGCAACATACCGAACAGGCCTTTAAGGGCATCGGTTAAAGACGCTGCCACGATTGCCTTCCGGGGTAAAACCGCTATCCTGATTGTAACCGTGTGGCCATAGGTAGTTTCTTCACTCCACAGCTTAACCTTCAGCTCGTAAGGGGGTTGGTACACCTCGTAATACTCAGTCCACTCGATAGGGACCGTATCTCCAGACAAACTCATGCCTTCGGTAGACGGCCAGATTTGATGCTCGTGGTGGAGGATAGCGCAGTGGACCATCTGGTGGCAGCCGGTAGGGAATAAGACGGAAACCCAGCTAATGATGCCGTGAGCTATCTTTAGTGTCTCGACCTTAGGACTAGCTTCGGTATCATCAGGCGTTACAACTAGCTCTGCTGTAAACAGCATTATCGTTCGATGAGGCAGGCTGGAGGTCAGCGAGCTGAAAGTTACCCGCTGCCGGGACGGCCTGCCCCTGGTTTGCCCCGGTTAAAATACCTCCTCAAACTGCATGGCCTAACTCTCGCCAGATTATAAGGACACCATCGATGGTAGAGGTAGAACCTACGTAAAGCCCACGGCGACAGTCGACAGGAACAGGTGGAGAGCACTCCATATTATAAAGCCCTCCTGAGTTTAGCTCTATAATTTTCTCTCCGTTAGCGTTCTCTCCATCATAGAGAATTGCGCTACCTGCTAGTGTTGTTGGTGTGAGCTTTGCGTAAATAAACTCACAAGCTCCATGTGACAGAAGCTCATCAGCAGTTACGTACTTCCAGCTATACTTCTTACTCTCTACTTCCACTCCTAGTATCTCCGTAGTTGCTGAGTAATGAGGTTAACAGCTTCACCCTCTCCAATGCCAGCTTTTAGCTTCAGAATTAAGCTCTTGCCAGCGAGGTCATACCAATCATCCATATCTTGCTGGTCGCCAAACGGTATGCATAAACACCCATGAGGCATATTGCCTACCACTTCAAAAGCCTGGTAGCCAACATTATCTGAAATTCCAGATTTGTAGACCTGAGAATAGCTGAAAGGTACACCATCCTTCACAAGTGAGGCAGCATACTGACCGTCAATAGTGAGGGTCTGAGTTGGAATAGTAAAGAGGGTATCACCAGTATCCTCATTTAAGTCAGCAACAAGATGCTGCCAGTAGGGAGGCCAGATGCTCTCCAGCCAACGCTCCAAGAACTTAGCCGTCATGTGAATAGGGATCCGCTTATCGTTGTCCTCAGTTAGCTTTAGCTCAGCCAGGTAATGAGCAAACCAGAAGTTTGCGCCTCTAATTTGAACCATCAGCTTTCTAAGAGGCATATCAACTGGCATGTCAGTCTCTTCCCAGCTATTTGCTACAGCCGTATAGCTTTTTAGCTCTTTGTTCAACAGAAAACCGATTGGGGAGATTACCCTTTCATCAAAGACATCAGCCCAAATGGATAAACCATTGTCTACAGTGGCAGCTACTGCTAGCGCCTCGCTATGAGATATTTTTAGCTGAGGGTTATTGAACTTCGTGGGGTCAAAAGCTAATTCTCTATCCCATAACTTCCTACCGAAATTGAGATTTACACAGCAAAGTAAGTCCCACTCCGGTACGAAAGAGCCATTTGACTGGTTAGGCACCAGAGTATCAAAAAAGTCTATCGCCTGGCCTTGCATACCGGTTAGCGAGTAAAGAACATCGCTGCCATCAACCAACTCAATTTTCGGCAAGTTAGCTGCTTCCGTTTCCGTTATATCGAGGGCGCCGGCAGGATTTCGGGTTCGGAACTGAACCTGAAGGCGGGAGATAGGTTCTCTTATATTGATGTCAAGTGTCCTGGTGCCAGCCGTGCCAACATCAGTTTCAGCTAGCAACTCTGTGGTTCTATATTTCATTTTTTACCTCTAAGCTCCTCCGCCACCAAGCAGGGCCAACCTCTTGGCGTTCAGCGCCTTGCCGATCTCCTCTACTCTCCTGTAGTTAGCAGGATCACCCCTGGGCTTCCTGGGGCTGAGGGTGAGAGCTGCTATGGTGGAGAGATAGGGCTCGACGCCGGCCTTGAAGTCTTCCTGAGCTGCGGCCACACCCGGGCCGAAGCGGTCCCTGGCTACGTCTCGTATTTTGCGGGCAAACTTGGCAGCGCCCGCCTTGGCTGCGCCGCGGCGAAAGCGGTCCTTGACGCCCGGAGCCGAAACTGCCTGGAAAAAGTTATCGGCAGCAGCAACGGTATTTCTTTGCCACTCATCGGCCGCCGCCTCAGCGTTGATTGCGAACTCGGCAGCTGCTCGACTGGCATTTTCCGACCACTTTACAGCAGACGCTTCAACTGGTTTTACTTTAATAGCCACGTTTTTTCTCCTTCTGTGTTATTTTTGCTTCATTACCCGTTAGGGAATTGCTACGCATTTGTTGACATTATACACCCTGAATGGTACGCTTGTCCCTAGCACAACTTGTTGGCAGGTAGAAGAGGTTGAATGGCTAGAAAAGAGAGAGAGCGCCGTTACATCTCGGAGTATATGCTCCATGAGTGGCCTCGAGGCGGCTGGCAGCTAAACGTGGAGCTCGGGGGGATCCCCCAGGAATACGTCGACCGCTACGGCCTGGGGAAGGCAGCAGCGATGTTCCGCCCTACCCGGCCCCGGGTAGACGCGGTAAAGTGGACCAGGGAGCGATACTACCTCATCGAGGCTAAACTCAGCAACATTAAAGGCGGCATCGGCGACCTCTCCTACTACCGGGGCATGCTCCCGAGCACACCCGACCTTCCATTTTACGACGGCCAGGAAATAGTCTGCCGCCTGGTGGTGCCCTGGATGATAGACTGGATCAGAACGGCTGCCGACGCAGCCCAGGTTGACATCGTGGTATTCCAGGCCGACTGGATAGAAGATTATGTGAAGGAGCGGCAGCACTACTTTACCGCCGAATATAGAGCTGAGAGAGCCGAGAAGATGAGACTGAGAGAGATACTGGGGGTAGATTAAATGATAATCAAGAAATTACATCTAAAAGGCTCATATAGTCTAGGGGTGTCATTGGAATTATGGCAGTACTTTGTCCGAGTGCACATAGGGTTAGGGAAGTGGATAGTCTGTGCCGAAATACTAAACTGGGCGCCTAGGCATAAGAGGTAATCAGGGAGATCCTGGGGGTAGATTAGAAACTATGGGCTGCGGCGTTTTCTATCGGCAACTACGTGAAGTCGAGCGGGCTATGGGGACCATGCGCCGGTCCGGGATCCCCGTGGTATCAGAGGTCTACCAAACGTTATACTCCGAACGGGGTAAGATACTGGCTCAGATAGGGTTTAAGTTCCCCAGAAGCATTACTCAATTAGTCAAGCTAACCGGGCTATCTCCCGGCATTGTGGCCATCTGGCATGACGTAGAGTCAGGCTGGCTGGCAGAAGCCAGAGAGAAGCCGGGAGCCCTCCCGATTTACCACCGCGTAACCGACGAGGTAGCTATAGCTATTCTCAAGGGGGAGCTAACCCACGAGCTCGAGGAGCAACTTCTCACTCCGGACGAATACCTAGGAGAGTAAAGCCTTGTCAATTATAGTCAATTATAGCCAAGCATTGTCGCTTAATGTCGGGGGCAGCCTCTATGTTCAACTAACCGCCACCAACTTACTGATGAACTACGTCCAGCTAGTACCTGGAGTGCCGACCAGGATGCACTTCACCGACGACTACTGGATCGACAGGACCATCGCCGACAGGGAGACGGGCAAACCAAAGACAATACATAGCCTGGTATTCTGGGTAGACGAGCTTAACGGGGAAGATTGCGCCAGGACCTTCTCTATTCTGTCTCAGAAGCTCGCGGCTCACATGGAACCCCTCCTCCCCAATAAAGCGTACCAAAGGTACGATTTTATCATTACTCAAATTGGGGAAGGTTTCCTGAAAGACTGGAATGTCCAGCTAATCAAAAGGCCAGAGGAAGCCTGAGCCCCTGACTCTCCTGGCTTGAACTTTGACCCCTGGTCATATACTAAAGATAAACTATTTGGAGCCGGTGAAAGTTTTGCCGACTCCAAAATTGTTTTCAACACCGTGGATCCCCGGGGTTTACTCACTCCCCAGAGAAAACATAACGAAAGCCAAACTGTTTAGGGGGAGGGAGTCTCCTCGAGCTTTTCCATTTCAAACGGCACGCTACTCCTGGCAAGCCTCCAGACCTCACCAAAGCAGTTAGGGCATAGCATTACCGGCCGTAAATATCTTGGCTCCACTTCACCCTTGCAGCCTTCGCAGTGGTAGGTAGCTGGCGGCCGCGGCTCTCCGGGGGTTTCTACCGGAGCTGCCGTCTTGATCATCTCCATTTCAGCCAACACCGCGTCCACCTGGTCATGCAGCTCCTTGACGGTGAAGCGCCACACCTGGTGCTTGGCGATAACCTCCTCCTGCTGTATGGCATACGGCAAGCGAGCTAACTCAAAGGCATGGCCGACGCCGATCACCCCCTCGTCAAGCGCCTGTTGGACCGTGGGGCTTGCCTTAGAGATCCGGATCAACTTTTCGATATAGTCCCGGGTGAGACCGGTTTTTTCTTTGATCTGGTCCGGGTCGAGGCCATATTCCGTATAAAGAGCTCCGATCACCTTAACCATGTCCGACACCGGGGTTTTACCCCTCATGTGATCCAGGAACAGGTTTTTGGTGAGGACGTCTACCATGTCCCCCTCGAAGATTACCACGTCGACCGTCGGGAGATCGTTCTTGATCGCTTCTTCTAAACGATGGGCCCCGTCTACAAGGACCAGGTCCTCATTTACTTGGCACACTATCACCGGGGCCACTATCCCCGCTTCCACTATCGAGCTCTGGAACTGGGCCAGTATCTCCTGGTCGAACCTCGCCCTCACCCTCAGCTCCGGGACCTTTACCTCGCCTGGTTTTACTTTTCGTAGTTTCACCTATCTTGTCCTCCTTAACCTTGATGTTGAAATCATACGGAACGGCTACCGTCAGCAGCGGCTCCTTACCGGCCATAAGGCCCTTCAAGATCTCCGCCCGAGCAGCCTCCAGGTCCCCGCAATCCGCCTTCGCCCACCCCTCATACTCATCGTGTGTCCATACTTGATATTCCATTGTTCTCAGCCCTCCTTGTAATATTCTTCCAGCCCGTTGAATACTGTCCATGAGTCTGTTGCCTTACCCAGCAATCGCCGATAAGCCAACCGGCCTTCTGACAGGCTTCCTGGGTGGAGCGGGCTTCGCCATCCCACCATTGGCCTGTGATGCGGTTCCTAATCCGATATATCTTCATTTCACCTCCTTTCTAAATAGTCCCATAGTCGCTGTAAGAATAAAGCAATACCCACAGCCGCGACTATCCCTATTATACCAAGTGCCACCAAGATTAAAAGGCCCACTAAATCGTCCATTCGTTTAACCCTTTCCGCCGCTCTCCTGGACGGCCTTGCGCCACGTCTCCAGCTTCCTGATATCGCTTGCTGCCTGGTCAGACAGATCAAGTAGAGCTTTAATGATGAATTTGATCTTGCCCAGACTCCCGGCTCTCATCATAAGCCGGTCGTAGTCGTGGTCGGTTACTTCAACTATCTTTGGCATGGTGTTAGCTCCTTTCGCTATTCTTCGGTCTCTCCTGGTAGCAGTTTTGCCTCATAATGTAGCCCAACTCTTCGACCAGCGCGAACACTCTTTAGGGATTCGATGCCTAGCTTAATGGCATCAGCATAGTCTTTATCTGATGGCGTGCTAGGGTAGAACGGTGGGTGTTCAAGGATTTCGATAGCTTTACTCAGTTTCATTTCTTTCTCCTTCCGTCGTTCAATTAGTACACAAATTCTATTGACATTTCCCGGGGAATAAAATAAGATAGTCCCTGGCTCTGGATTTCTCGAACCCAGGGACTATCTTCCTAAGGAGGTGTACCATGAAGTACACAGACACCGAGGCCAAGATAGCACAGACGTTTAGTTCTGTCAAGTCCTTATCCCCTGATCCCCGGGAAAGCATCGTTACACAAGGCTTGGCAGACCATAAGGCCCTCATACCTAGTAGAGATAAGATTATAGTTAGTAAACGAGATACGAGAAAACGTTATGGTCTGCCAGTAGCTTTGCGGGGATTGACGCCCGGGTTGTTTATTAAGAAATATGATGATATTCGGGACTGTCTCGCCGAGGTGTTGGGCTTTACCTGCGCCGAGCGGGAAGTTGTCCTGCGGCTTCTCCGCCTCTATACTTATTACGGAGCCGTATTTCCTAAGGCCGCTTCGATAGCTCGGGAGCCCGGCTGCTCTGAGCGCACCTTCTGGCGTGCCGTCAAAAAATTGCAAAGCGAGGGTTTGGTCCGCGTGATCAACCGTTTCGTGCTCCGTCCTCATGCTCAAATCTCCAATCTTTACCGATTCGAAAAACTGGCTATCGTCCTGGCCCGGTATCTCGCCGAGCACGGCGTTCGCTTCCGCGAGAGATGGCTGAGGCCGGCGCTCCTGATGCCGGCCCGCCTGTTCTGGAGCTTCCCTTTCCAGGGACCGGGAGACAGGGCCAGCCCGGGCCAGGTTAGTATGCTCCATAGTTTGTCCGCCGCTCCCATTCGTGCAGGATAGCCTTCGCGATCCAGAGCCCGACCGGGATGCCGTCGATAACAGCAGCTCCCCGGGCGATTTGCCAGGGAACTTTCGGCATCTCTTTGATACGAACATCACTTACCGGCCCGTCTAAACGGATATCGGTGCCGCTGCCAAATTTCGCCTCGTGGTAGTCTATTACTTCCCGGGCCATCTCCTCACGATCACGCTTGAGTTTTGCCTGCGCCTGGTTTTGAGTTACCATCTACTTTGACCTCCTTATTGCCTCCTTGTAGACCTTCTCTGCCTGGGCTATAGCCTCATCGTAAGCCTTCCGTGCCGCAGCTATAGCCTCAGGGTAAGCCTTCTCTGCCGGAGCTACAGCCTCCTTGTAGACCTTCTCTGCCGCAGCTCTGGCCTCAAGTAAAACCTTCCCTGCCGGAGCTACAGCCTCCTTGTAGACCTTCTCTGCCTGGGCTATAGCCTCATCGTAAGCCTTCCGTGCCGCTTTCAGTGTGATTTTTCCTGTCATGGTTTACCTCCTTTGTGTGCTCAAGGGCATCACATAACCGACTTACTACCTGGTCAAAGCTCTCCCTCTTCTCCCGGAGCCGATCAAGCCTCTGGTAAGTCTCCTCTTTTAGCCATATCGTTTTAGGCTTCATTCCCTACATTCCTACGGCCTTATCGTAGGCCTTCTCTGCCTGGGTTTCAACCTCATCGTAGGCCTTCTGTGCCGGAGCTAGGGCCTCATCGTAGGCCTTCCGTGCCGGAGCTAGGGCCTCATCGTAGGCCTTCCGTGCCGGAGCTAGGGCCTCATCGTAGGCCTTCTGTGCCGGAGCTAGGGCCTCATCGTAGGCCTTCCCTGCCTGGGCTATGGCCTCATTGCGGGCCTTCCGTGCCGGAGCTAGGGCCTCATCGTAGGCCTTCCGTGCCAGGGCTATGGCCTCATTGCGGGCCTTCCGTGCCGCGTCCTGTGTGTTCTGTTCTGTCATGGTTTACCTCCTTTAAGTGTTCTATAGATACTATAGCACCTATAGGGGGGTTTGTCAAGAGGGGGTTCGAACCCTCGCCGGGATTGCTTCGCTTCGCTCGCAAAGCCGTGTGGCCACAGCGATTTATAGCTGATAGCAAAAAAAGCTCGTATTTACGGTGCTCTAGAATGACCGAGAAAGGTCATGGAGTAGCTTTTACGATGGATTGGTCATGCCCCCCCTGTTTTGTATAGTGTCTCCCCGCGCCTGGTTAAAATTTCAAGGGGTAAGTCCCCGGGGCGCCGGTCGGTTTCTCCTCTTCTTCCTCTTCCTCTTCCAGGTCCTCGTCGTCCTCGTCCTGGTGTCTCATCTACTTTCCATGCCTCCATTCGGCGAGCAGCTTGGCGTACTCGGATTTAACGCGCTCGAGCTCAGCCTCCGCGCGGTGGAGAGTTACCCGGAGCTCGTCTCGCCTGGCCGTGGCCTCCGCCGGCAGAACCTCCTCTTTGATCAGCCCCCTCTCCTCTTCTTTGATAGACAGCTTCAGGGCCTCGAGCTCTCTGGTGAGCCTGACCACCTCATCGGCCGCCTTTTTAAGCTCCTCCGGCATTTCCTTTGCCTCCATGCCTGACGCAATCCGGTACTTATGTGTCAGGTCCTTAAACTCGGAATAGCTGACCGGGCTGAACGGTGAAGTCTCAGCCCTTACCGCCAGTATAAACTGCGCTGCCTCGGGTGTAAAGCCGAGGTCCAGGAGCATGAGATAGCCGTCCTCGGGCGTGATCAACCCTTTTTTAACCGCCAGCAGTATATCGGCCTTCGACGCTTCTTTGTCCCTGGTCTCCGTGGGTGGTGAAATAAGAGCCCGGTATATCTTCAGCAGGAAGTCGGCGTCTCCCGGGCTGTACCTCAGCTCGATCAATAAGGCCCTGGCCTCTGTCTCGGTGATTATCTCCGTTTTGAGCCCGTTGATGATGTCGGTTTTGGTCAGCTCCCGCTGCTTTACGACCGGCTCGGTCTCGTCTTCCGGTATGTTTATGTCCAGGAGAAAGGTGGCCTCGTCCTCGTCGTAATTCAGGTCCATTAAAAACTCGGCGCCCTCATCCCGGGTGATTGTGCCGGTTTTAACCCCTTTAATGATATCGGTCTTGGTCAGTGCGCGCTCGGCTGCCGTCTTCTCTCCCTTGACCGCGGCGATTTTAGTCTCCATCAGCTCGTCTACCCGGTCGGCCGGCATACCTAACTTGGTCAGCTCCGCCTTCACGTCGTCCTCGGTGATGTAGCCGTTTTTCCACCGGGCCAACAGATCGGGGAAGGCGACATATACCTTGGTCCACACCACGTAGTCGTCCAGGTCCTTGCCGTGGTAGCCCTGGGCGTGATAGATGCTTCTCAGCCGCTCCTCGTCGATGGTCCTCATGTCCCACCACCGCCTGACGTCAACCCGGGTGGGGATCTCAAAGGCCATCTCGGTCAGCTTATCTCTCCAGAACGGCGGTATCTCGACAAGCCTGTACCAGTCGTACATGGCTTTCGCGCCCTCGGCGTCCCTGGCCTCCCAGCCCGCCTTGGTGGTGGGCGGAGCCGGCATTTCTTTAGCTAAAGATAAAACGCCGCGGTGGAGCATCTCCCTGATCTGCATATAAGAGGCGTGCTCCCAGTGAGCGCGCCAGTAGTTTCTGGCCTGCTCTTCGGTAACTCCCAACTTCTCGAATAGCGATAGGTCCAGCAGCCCGAACTCATCATCCAGCCCGTACCTCTCTATCATCTCAGGCTCGAATACCTCTTTAGCTTGCCAGTTAACCAGGTCCTGAGGCGAGGGCATGAACAGCGTAACGAACTTCAGGGCCTCTATCCGCTCATCGCTCCAGCCCTGGTCCTTGAGGTCGTCAAAGAGCTCGACATACTTCTCGGGGTCCCGGCGCCAGGCGGTGATCACCACGGCTGGATCCAGGCGGAAGCTGTGCAGTTTCTTGTCCTGGGGATACATCGCCAGCTTACCCAACGGCTGTGATAAGGAGAACAGCATAGGGGCAAGTATTATGATCCCCAGGGGGATCAGGACAAACAGTGGTAAAGGGCTCCCTGGAGTCATGGCTTTAGTGATTGCCGCCCTTACATCGTCAGGGGTGTCAGGGTCGTCTTTTACCCTGGTCAGAATATCTTTCATCGTGTCCAGGGTTTCAGGGCTGATAGCCTCCATGAGCTCGAGGATGCCGCGGTTTACCCAGGACGCCATCCAGCCGCGCAGCCGGTCCCGGTAGTCTTTTATCCGTGCCTCAACAAAGTCTCCAAATCGCTGTTGTAAGCCAGCCATATCACCAGTTCCTTTCCAGCCAGTCCATGAATTTGTTACCCAGCCAGTCTACAGGGTCGGTAAAGAACAGCTTAATCTCGCCCCATAGCGCTACGAAATCATCGTAGAAGGGGAACCACTCTTTGAGCTGGCTGAAGATCAGCGCTTGCACGTCCTTTAACGTGCCGTTCCACCAGTCTTTTAACCACTGGAACGAGACCAAATAAGGCAGCGTCTCGGTCCAGAAGTTACTCCAGGCCGCCTCGAGTGTATTGAGCGCTCTCGAGAGCGCCGGCAGGATAGCGTTTAGAAAGTTATTCCAGGCTACCCTGAGGGCATCGATGCCCTGGGTGGCTATACCGATCCAGGCCTGGATTGTCGGCGCTATACTGAGCCACCAGCTGTTTATCCCCTGGAGGAGCCACTGCCACCGGCCCGAGAACCAGCTGGCTATGGTCTCTATTCCCGGCAGCCAGCTCAGTATGTAGCTTCGTATGGTATTCCAACTCAGAACGGAGAGCAGCTGCTTTGCCGCAGCGTCGGCCCAGGCGCTAAGCTGGCTGGAATAGTAAGCCAGGTGCCCCGAGGCATCGTGGAGATAGTACAGAGGAGAAGACAACAGACTGAAAGGCCATATCCAGCCTGATACCATTACATAGGCGCTGTAAAGGTAGTCAGAGGCATTGTTAAACCACCTGGTTGTCTGGTCGATAAACCACATCGTCGTCTTACAGGGCCAGGATCTTGTCGGCCTCGGTAGCTTTCTTGAGCAGGATCGGCCCCGTCTTCTCCGCGGTAAAATCCTTCTCGTTGATGTCAACCGTCAGGATCACGCCGCCCTTCGTCTTGATCTGGTGCCGGTAGTAATGCTCGATGCCGCCGGTCTCGCCGATCCGGGTCATTTCGTCGATGCTCAAAACCTTGTATTCTACTGCCATAACACTCTCCCCCCTGTTTTATTTGTACTTACCTGTAAAATAGCCGGCTAGCCAGACGATGAATAAAACTAAAACTCCGACAAGCCAAGTGCCAGGACATATTTCCCAATAACCAACCACCTTTTCATTCCCTCACAAGATGCCCCATAGATGTACCACCAGTAAGTAGTAGCCACCGCCCAGGCCAAGAGCAACGAGAGGTGGAATAATCCACCAGAGCGGATGCTCTTTAGCGTGGCGACGCATCGTATAGGTAAACGGCTCCGGCCGGTGGCAAACGTCATGCCAGAACCAGTAATACCACTTGGCTATAGGTAAGCTCATCAGGACTCCTTCTTTCTGAAGTAGAACTGGGCGATAAGCGTCCACACGACTATAGTGGCGCCGAGTATCGTCTCCTCCAGGTTGATAATCCCACTGCCGTTTAATATCCATATGGCAGGGATTACCCCGAGGAAAGCCAGCAAAGCCAAGATATTTCTGATATTCATTCCCCTATACCTCCTTTCTTTAGTTTTTGCAGGCAGTTACTGATATGTTTAAGCTCAGCACCAAACCTGGCTACCTTGCGCTCCAGGTAGATCTGGTTTCCGAGCAGTATCGCCAGTAAAGCGATCGTCAATGCTTCCATTTCATCTCCTCGAAGCGCTTTTTGATATGCTCCGGCTGCTTGACTTCTATCTCCTCATACTCCAGCACCTCTTCGTTCTTACCATAGGGGTCTTTTACACGGAAGCGGTAGATGGTATCTTCGTTGACTGAGGTTAGGACCATCTGTACCGAGCCGTCGTCCAGGTCCTTCTCGGCGCAGCTGTTCCACTCCCCGCGGTAATACTTCTGCAAACCCTTGTAGGACATACTCGACTTCTTTTTAGCGCTCATATCCCCACCAGGCTACCTTCATTACAGCATTAAGGTCCGTCCAGTTCGTGCCACGGACTGAGACGGCATTTGTCGCCGGGACCCTGATCGGAGTCGGGAAGATAACACCGCCGCCACTCTCCCCGCCGATTACAGCCACTTCATTGCCTAAGTAGCCGCAATATAATACCGCCTCTCCTCTCAGGTGATGGTCATAGTCGGTGTCTACCTTGGCGTAGATAGAAAACCCCATGCCGGTTATAAACAGGCTCTTACCTACACCTGGCGCATAGTCAACTGTAGCAAATGATTGGCTCCAGGCCAGCGTGCCGCTCTCCTTGTATTTCGTCTTATGATTACCCTGTAAAGACTGCCACTGAGGGTCGTCGAGCATACCGGCGAACTGGTCCTGAAAGTCCACCGGCAGCATGATGTAGCCGCCCTGGACGTCTATAGCCACCATAACGTCCGTACCCTTTACACGGATAGGTGTAGTCCAGTCAGGTAAATCAGCCACCTAACGACTCCTCCTCACGCTCTGACTCCTTCTCCCTCAATATGTCCTGGCTCCTGGCTGCGGGCTGCTCACGCCTGGCCACCAGCCGCCTCACCCTTACCAGAATATCAGTCAAGCTGAGCGTCTCGGTAAACGTCCTCGATACCAGCTTGACAACCGAGTCGGCAAGGCTGAGCGTCTCGGTCAATATCTTCTGAGGTACTTTTGCTACACTATCGGTTAAGGCTAATGTCTCGGTCAACAGCCTCGATGTCAGCTTAGATACCGAGTCGCTGAGGTTCAGCGTCTCGGTAAACGTCCGCTGCCAGGTAACTACCCGGCTGAAGGTATCGCTCAAGCTGAGCGTCTCAGTCAATATCTTCTGAGGCTGCTTGAGGATGCTGTCGGCCAGGCTCAGCGCTTCGCTAAACACCCTCTGCGGCATCTTGGCAACGCTGTCAACCAGGCTCAGCGTCTCGGTAAATACCCTGCTGGTTTCCTTCATTACGCTGTCGCTCAAGGCCAGCGTCTCGGTAAATATCTTCTCATAGCCTATAGCCTCGGTCTCACCCAGCGCTGTAGTGCCTAATGCCATCTGTCCTAATTGAGCCATCAGTATATAGCCGTCCAGTAATGAGGCTGG
>Ga0268282_1000876_pt1 | contig 14115 bp, 14 predicted proteins | sample saktaG_12_FD_190133 | JGI IMG/M metagenome (GOLD analysis project Ga0268282, IMG submission 190133) | Saline water microbial communities from Sakinaw Lake, British Columbia, Canada - sak_2011_5_24_120m | ecosystem: Environmental > Aquatic > Non-marine Saline and Alkaline > Saline ...
CCTGGTTTGTGATTTCTCGTCTATCTTTGTCATCGCTGTTTCTTCGTATCGCTGCCGCAAAGGTAACGCCTCTTTCTATTGCTCGAATCCGTGTTTGCCGATTAGCCTGACAAAGCGGACGTCACAAATCGCTCGGGTTATTAGTTTGTCTGCTTTTTTTTCACAGGCCACCAGCCTCTGGACCGATCTGCCGCCCACAGGGGCAACAATCAGGCCGCCATCGGCAAGCTGCCCGGTCAGGGGCTCCGGTATCTTCGGCACACCGGCGGTAATCATAATCCTGTCGAAACATCCCGAAGCAGGCAATCGTGAAGCCGGCCAGCCGTTACTGCCGTCACCGACATAAAACTCAATGTTGCTAATGCCCAGTTTGCTCAAAACCGCCTGAGCCGAATCAGCCAACTCACTGAATCTTTCTATCGTATAGACTTTTTTTACCAGCTTACTCAAAACAGCCGTCTGGTATCCGCTGCCGGTGCCGATCTCTAGAACCTCGCGTTCCGAATCGACCCGCAGCTCCTGGGTCATCAAAGCGACAATATACGGCTGGGAAATGGTCTGATCCATCCCGATGGGCAGTGGGCCGTCGCCGTAGGCCTGTGACCGGTACGACTGCGGTATGAACTCTTCCCTCGGAACCTCATCCATCACAGCCAATACGCGAGGATCGGTAATATCACGCCCCCTCAGGTCCCACCTGAGCATCCGCTGCCTGGCGGTGCTAAAATTGTCTTTGCCCTGACGACCATGCATGGCTTCAATCATCGCTTTTTAAGCGTGGTTTTGCAAAGTAATTCTGTTTCGCCGATGATGAGGATTTAATTAAAACAGAAGTTTGATAGCTGCCGCGGCGGCCAGGATCTGCACGATAACGTTAAATGCCTTCTGCGGGATTCGTTTTAGCAGGAATATTCCCGCAACCGCCCCGATAGCGATGAACGGCAGCATCATTAAATTGAGTTTAACCGATTCGGCCGTCATCAATTCGAGATTGGCGCTGAACGGCACCTTGAGCCAGTTGACAACAAAAAAGAACCACGCCCCTGTTCCGACAAATTCGACCTTGGGCAGCCGCATCGCCAGCAGATAAATAATCATGACTGGCCCGGCGGCGTTAGCCATCATCGTCGTAACCCCGGCCATGAATCCGAGCACGACGGCGAACCACCATTGTGTCGGAACCGGCGCATCTTCACCTTTGGCCCTGGTCCGCCAGTAATTGACGCTCAACATTACCAGAACGATTCCACCGATAATCGGCTTGAGCTGCTGGTCGTTGACGAATCTCAAGCCGAAGTATCCCGCCACAATCCCGGCAAAAGCCGCCGGAAGTAAACGCAGCACGTGCCCCCACCTGGCGTTACGCCTGTGGTAAGTAACCGCAAACAAATCCGCGAGAATCAGAATGCCTAGCAATATCCCGGTCGACTGACGTGTCGGAAGAACCAGCGCCATTAAAGGCACTATGAGGATTCCAAGTCCGGGCATCCCGGTTTTGGTCGTTCCGACCATCACAGCACAAACAGCAACCACTACCCAACCAAAAAAGTCCAAATCCAATGCACATCATCCTTCATTAAAGTCTTCCGATTATTTATTTTAAGTCTAACGGTCGCACTTTATCGGTTTTGGCCTTGCTTTGCAATTGACAATTGATGATCGATAATCGAAAATAAAAACAGTCGATAGCGTTTTGACAAAATTGTCAGTACTTAAAGGAGATCGAAAATGAAGACAAAAAAGCTTCTCTTTTACATGCTCGCTGTCATTTTAGGCGGCTGTGTGCCTGTAATATCGCTGCACCCGCTTTACACGGAAAAAGACGTCGTGGTGGAAAAAAAACTGTACGGCACCTGGGTGGATGACGCAAACAGCCCCGAAACCACATGGGAATTCAAGAGTATCGACGAGCCGAAAAACGCATACAAATTGATTTTCTCCGATGAGGAAGGAATGAAAGGATCGTTTGTGGTGCACCTGGTGAAACTGCAAGACAGGCTTTTCCTGGACATTTATCCAAGCGATTTGCCCTGGAAACCGGAAGACCCTAACAAAATGGACTGGCCATATAACTCTCTATTCCTGATACCTGCTCATACGTTTGTGAAGATAGACTCCATAGAACCCCAGTTGAAATTGCGATTAACTTTAGAATCCAAAATGGAAGAGCTGCTCAAAGAAAATCCGAGTGCAGTGGAACATACGTTTGTCGGCGACAGGCTTGTCATTACGGGATCGACAAAAGAACTTCAGGCATTTATTCTCAAGTATGCCGACGACGAGAGAGTATTCACCGATCAGGTCACCCTGAGCCGTAAGGACACCAAAGCCAAAACGCCTTAAGTCTTATCGAGCATTAAAATTATGGTTGAGAAATCGGAATTTAGACGTTATCTCGTAAATGTCGACTCTATCTCCGCACACCAGCTTTTTACAGATTGCCTGGTGATAGGGGCCGGTATTGCAGGTCTTCGTGCCGCTCTCGAAGCAGCCGAACGCCGCAGTGTAATAATAGTCTGCAAGGGTAAAGCCGAAGAAAGCAACACCTTTAAAGCCCAGGGCGGCATTGCCTCGGTGCTCGATAAAGCAGATACATTCGAATCACATATCGCCGATACGCTCAAAACCGGCTGTGGAATCTGTGACGAGGGCGTCGTTGACCTGGTCGTTCGCCGGGGACCCGAACTTGTAAAGCAACTGCTCAAATGGGGCACGGAATTCGATCTGAGAGAAAACCATATTGCCGCTACGCTCGAAGGCGGTCACAGCTACCCTCGTGTCGCTCACGCTCACGGCGATGAAACCGGACGGGCGATTGCCGAGGCATTGATAGAACGAGCCAGACGGAATCCAAATATAAGAATCCTGGAGAATTTCTATACGATCGATTTGCTCACCAACGACGACAACAAGTGCGTGGGAATCATCGGCTACGAACGTAAGAGAGGCCCACAAATCATCTGGGCCGCAAATACGATTCTGGCTACCGGCGGAGCGGGCCGGCTCTATCGTGAAACTACGAACCCGGAAGCCGCCACCGGTGACGGCATCGCTTTAGCTTACCGGGCCGGCGCCGTCTTACGGGATTTAGAGATGGTCCAGTTCCATCCGACGACGCTCTATATCGCAGGTGCCACGCGGGCCCTGATTAGCGAGACGCTTCGCGGCGAAGGAGCAATCCTGCTGGACAGCAAAGGCCAGCGTTTTATGAATGACTACCACGAAGCCGCCGAGCTTGCTCCGCGCGATATCGTCAGCCGGGCAATTCTGTCCCAGATGCGAAAAACCGAATCGACGCATGTCTATCTGGACGTCCGGCATATCGAAAAAGCATTTTTCGCAAAAAGATTTCCCTGGATTAACGAGCTGCTCGAAAGTTTCGATATCGACATCACTAACGACCTGATTCCGGTCCGGCCGAGCGCCCATTATATGATCGGCGGCGTAAAAACCGACCTGGCGGCCAAAACGAACATCGAGGGTCTTTACGCCTGCGGTGAAATCGCCTCTACCGGGCTGCACGGCGCAAACCGGCTCGGCAGCAACTCCCTGCTCGAAGGACTGGTGTTTGGGAAAATCGCCGGGCAAGAGATTTCGCAAAAGAAAAAAGCAACCGCCGCCCATCTCAAGCACCCCCTGATAAAATATCAGATCCCCCATTCGGACCGTACACGCCTGGACGCCGACGACGTCAGGAACTCGCTCCGAGCCCTTATGTGGCGAAACGTCGGAATCACCCGCCTTGACCAGCCTCTCACAGAGGTCCAGGAAATTATAAGATTCTGGCAAAGGTACGTGATGGATAAAATCTTCGACTCACCGGCCGGCTGGGAATGCCAGAACATGCTCACCGCCTCTCTGCTTATAGCCCAATCCGCACAACAACGCAGGGAAAGCCGGGGCGTCCACTACAGAAGGGATTATCCCGAAACCGACGATAAGCATTTCAAGAATCACATCGAAATCTCAAGAGAGGACCGGATGCAATAAGACTAATCCGGCGTAACCAAAAACCACAATGACGGAGCAAGCATATCGCAGCGAACTTAACTGTTTCCTTGATATTTAACGCAATTAGTTTTGAAAATAAGACAAACCTTTGTTATAATAATGCAGTAATTCAAAGCAATACAGAGTCTATTAAAAAGAGTGGGTCGGGCGGTCGCCGGCTTCTTTGGGAGCCGGAGGAAAGTCCGAGCAGGACAGGGCACGGTGGTGGCTAACGGCCACCCGGGGTGACCCGCGGGAAAGTGCCGCAGAAAATACACAGCCGATGTCCCTTAGGGGAACAGGCAATGGTGAAATGGTGCGGTAAGAGCGCACCGCGGCGCCGGTAACGGTGCCGGCAGGGTAAACCCCACCGCCTGCAAGACCAAGCAGCCGGACACTCGGCCCGGGTACGAGCGGTTAATAGCCGCTCTGCCGGCGGGTAGGTCGCTTGCCGTAAGGCAGAGCCAACCGGCAACGGTTGGTCAAGATAAATGGTCGCCGCCCGTCTTCAAAGGCGGGATACAGAACTCGGCTTACAGACCCACTCTTTTTTATAGATTTACGATTATTTCTCGCCGCGTGCGAAAGCACCGAAGCGGACTTTGACCGCGACAGCGTCATCCGCGACAACCATCCGGAGCGTGCCCTTGTTGAAGTTGATATGATCGAACTCGGCCCCGCCGGCCTGGCTCAGCCTCATCGCCAGCACGGGTGACGCTTCGAGTTTTATCAGCACCGTCTCGAACATCTGATTGATGAGCATCCCGCAGACGTCCAGTTTCTGATTGTACTGCCCGGGTACATCGACATCATCGCCAAGCTCTTTTATGTCCTTGCGAATGGAATCCAGGACGTACCTCAGTATTGCGATTCGCCTTGCGTTTTCAGATGTGTAAGATTCGCCGAGCACTTCTTTTCCCAGCACCATTTCGCAATCAAAGCGAAGACCTCGCCTGGACCGGGCACGCAAACTCCCGGCCCTGTCGTCGACGGCAAAGAAGTACTTCCGGATAACATTGAGCCGGTACTCGTGGAATGTCACCATATTGAACCAGGTGCTGTAGCCGTCCGGGCTCTGTCCCAGCGAGGCAACAACGCGATCGCTGTGACTGACCATCTCAGTTTCCGCCAGGAGCGAACCAGCCTCACTTTGGGACCTTCGAATCTTAGGCAGCGCATCGAGAGTGAGGCTCTTTTTCAGCGTGATCTGCTCGTATGGTGCCGAAAGCTCCTGCTGCTCGGAAAGCTTCTGACCCTGCGCTCCGGCGGGTGAGGATACGGCAGAACAACCCGAAAGCAGAATACCGAGCAATAAACCGACATAACAACACACAGCAATAGTCAATCTGCGATTTCCAATCCTGGAATTCGCAGACTGACTCGGCACGTTCGGCCGCATTGCAATCCTCCTTCTGTAAGTCGATCTTTAGACTTCTTTGGAATCGATCCACTTCATCATCTTACGCAGTTCTCTTCCAACGTTTTCCAGCTTGCTGCCGTGGTCCTTGTCGTACAGCTCGTTGAAATTCTTCAACCCCGATTTATACTCGTTGACCCATTCCTTGGCGAATCGGCCGGACGTAATCTCCGCCAGGATCTTCTTCATCTCGGCTTTGGTCTGCGGCGGGACAATTCTCGGCCCGCGGGTCAGGTCACCATACTCGGCGGTGTTGGAGATGCTGTATCTCATATAGCTCATCCCGCCCTGATACATCAAATCGACGATCAGTTTCACCTCGTGCATACATTCGAAGTAAGCGATTTCAGGCTGGTACCCTGCTTCGACCAGAGTCTCGAAACCGGCCTTGATCAGCGCGGTCAGACCGCCGCAAAGAACGCACTGCTCGCCGAACAGGTCCGTCTCCGTCTCTTCTTTGTACGTCGTTTCGATGATACCCGCCCGGGCGCCGCCGACACCATTGCCCCATGCAAGGGCAATCTGCTTTGCATCGCCGGTCGCATCCTGCTGGACCGCCACCAGGCACGGCACGCCGCCGCCTTTTTCATACTCGCTGCGAACCAGATGTCCGGGTCCTTTCGGAGCTATCATCACAACGTTCACATCCTGTGGCGGCACAATATACTTGAAATGAATATTGAAACCGTGACAGAAACCCAGCGTCTGACCCGCTACCAGGTTGGGCCCGATGTGGTCGGCGTAGATTGTCGCCTGGACTTCATCGGGGAGCGTCACAATGATCAGAGCTGCACCATCCATAGCTGTTTTTATGTCGGTCGGCTTAAAGCCATGCTTGACCGCGAGCTGGTAATTGTCCGTCCCTTCCAGCTCGGCGACCGCAATCTCGACGCCGCTATCGCGCAGATTCTGGCTGTGCGCATGGCCCTGGCTGCCGTAGCCGACAACCGCCACCTTCTTGCCCTTTAAGGCATCGATAGGAGCATCATTTTCGTAATGTATTTTTACTGCCATAACTTCATTCTCCTTGTCTGTGCTAAATAAATTAGCAATCTAATTATTCTGTACCTTGAATTTCCTGGGAAAGCCCGAGATCCGGCCCAACCCATGGCGAGACTCTCAAAACGGCATGACCGTTAATTACAGGCCAAAATTCCCGTTTCCGCAACATATTAACGGCAAACTACCGGTAAAGCAAGAAATTTATATGCCCGCTAGGCCCGAATCTCGACCGCAGAAGATAGACATGTTATAGCCTGCCGCCATTAAAATATTACATCATTGTCAGGATTATCTGCTACCGACAAAGTGCATCATGAGAAATAAGCTTTGAGAACATACTGCTGCACCATCCTTTGGGTGTTAAAAAACGAACCATTAAGAGCAATACAGTGTGACATTATGCAGCGGAATTGCTCCGGCTGATTATAGTACAGAGGAATGATTGTGTTCTGGAGTTTATCGAACAGGGCGCTCGCATCCTGCCCGGTATCACGCTGGGCTTCAAGATCGCGGCTGTTATGCCCGATCGACCAGCCTGTTATGCCTTCGATACAACCTTCGATCCACCAGCCGTCAAGAATACTGAATGAAGGCACTCCGTTCAGGGCCGCTTTCATGCCGCTCGTGCCCGACGCCTCCATGGGCGGCATAGGAGTGTTAACCCAAACATCCACGCCGGACGTCATTAGCTTGCCCAACTGGATATCATAGTTTTCGAGATAGGCGATTTTCACATCCGAATTCAGGGCATTTATAGACCGGAATATTGCTTCAATAAGCTCCTTGCCCTGCCGGTCTTTCGGGTGAGCCTTACCTGCGTAGATTATCTGAAACGGTCCGGCCTTGGAATAGACTTCTTTTAGCCGCTCTATATCGCTCAACAGCAAATCCGCTCTCTTGTAGGTCGCAGCCCGCCGGGCAAAACCCAGCGTCAAAATATCCGTATCCATTCCCTTATTGGTCTCGCGGTTGACGTAATGAATCAGCTCGCGTTTGGCCTGCATATGGGCCTCCCAGATTTCCGATCCCGGAATGCTCAGCGCATAACGCAGGTTAAAATTATCTTCCCTCCAGCCCGGGATGTACTTGTCGAATAAATCCTGGAACGGTTGCGACGTCCAGGTGGCGACATGCACGCCGTTGGTTATCGAATCAATCCTGTACGGGGCAAACATGTGGCTTGAAATCTCTCCATGTTTTTTAGCCACGCCGTTTACATAGTGACTCAGTGTCAAGGCAAGATACGTCATATTAAGAGCCCCATCGTGGGTTATCAAATCTTTAACCTGCAGGCAGGGGTGGTTGGTCAATGCCTTTTCGACATCTTCGATAGGAAATTTATCCTGCCCGGCCGGGACCGGCGTGTGCGTGGTAAAGACACACCTGCTTCGCACGGACTCAATATCCTCGTCCGAAATAGAATTTCTTCCCGCCCCCTCGCACTGTTCCTTGAGCAGCTCCAGCGTTAAAAAACCGGCATGGCCTTCGTTCATGTGAAATTTTTCGATCTGGTTATGCCCCAGTGCCCTAAGCATCCGCACGCCTCCGATGCCGAGAATAATCTCCTGGCATAGACGATAATACGTATCGCCCCCGTAAAGATGGTCTGTCAATGTCCGGTCCCAGTCGCTGTTATCCGGCAGGTTCGTATCCAGAAAATATACCGGCACACGGTTCCTGCCGGGACATTTAACCTCGTATTTCCATGCTTTGACCTTCACCTGCCTGTCTTCGAGGTCCACTGTAACTATCTGGTCCAACGGCTCGAGGAAATCCTCGACCACCCATTGCACGGGCTCTTCGGTTTGAACGCCGTTTTCATCAAGCCTTTGATAAAAGTATCCTTCCCGGTGAAGCAACGTCACTGCTGCCATCGGAACGTTAAGCTCGGCGGCCGAGCGAATTGTATCGCCGGCAAGAACTCCAAGCCCCCCGCTGTAGGTGGGCATATCCGTCTCAAGGCCGACTTCCATTGAAAAGTATGCTATTTTTCTTTCATTGCTCATGTCCGGGTTCCCGAATTTCCATTTCATTTCCTGCATTACTTTATTTCCTTAGCATCCTGCAGCTAAATTGCATGATATTCTTAATCCTTTTTCTCAAAAAGTCAATCCGATAGTGTCCGGCATCATTTGTCTTTGGGAATTTAAAAGGAAGGTGGGGGCAACTTTCGCACCTGAGCAGAAGTCGGAGTAGCCACTGGATTGGATTATGCCCCACGACTACACTTGACACATACGGCCTTAGTCGGTATCGTTGCCGGAAAATTCTTTTGGAGATAGTACCGTGAGAAACTGTGCATTGCTCATTGCCGTTGCAGTAATCGTAAGCATCTCCGGCTGTACAAACAGGCTGGTTGTGAATCGACAGAAACCACACCATCTCATCCACGACGTCTACTTTACGTTGAATGACGACTCCGAAGCCGCTAAGTCAAAACTCGTCGATGACTGCTACAAGTACCTGAGCAACCATCCCGGCATCATCTTCTTTGCAGCCGGCGAGGTAATCGAGGCACACCAACGGGATGTAAATGTGCGCGACTGGCAGGTCAGCCTGCACATCGTGTTCAAAAGCAAAGACTACCATGACCAGTACCAGAAAGCCCCCGATCACTACAAATTCATCGAAGAGAACCAAGATAATTGGAAGAGCGTCCGGGTTTTCGATTCGTTCATCAAATAGTAAGAAATTACGCCACTTTTTCGCTTTACGGTCGAGTTTTGATGTTCGACAGGATTATGATTCTCCATATGCGTTGAATGATCCCAATTGGAATCAGTCCATACGCCGCATAGTCATTCCCGTGAAGGCAGGAATCCAGTTTTGTTCCATTCCAGAGTCTTAGCAAAGAGTAAACCACTGTTATTGAGCAATATTCCATCACCACAAGTGCACATATTAAATACAACTGGTATCATTAGCGATTAATGAAAAATGCAGGCTAATGCTTGATTAGCGGCTGGCGCCGATGTATAATGACCATGCGACGGACGATAGGCGAGCAACAACGCGAGCATGGATATTTCTTGACCTGTCACCTATTCGCCAGAGACGGAATGTATTTGAGCCGAAATTGGCGAGATGTTTGGCAATGAATCATATACAAATATCAGAGGACTATTTGATGTTACCGAAAGGGAGAAATCATGAGTGAGAGTATTTACGCAAGAGCAGTGAAGGAATTGTTCGATGCAACGTACGGTACGCTTGCTGACCGGGACAGGATAAAGGTTGCCCAACTCTTCGACAGGTTGCTGGACCAAGACATTCGTATGCACGTAGATGATCTCCGCCGTTTGTGCAGGCAAGCTGGTTACGACGAGCATATAGCTGACGATATTGGTTTGATCTACGACGATCTTGTCCTGTATAGGGATGAATTAGAAAGTCCAAATACCATAGACTACTGGCCGACGCAGCGGATGCAACAAATAATCAGCGGTGATTCGTAGTTAGACTTACGAGATCTACACACGGTGGCGATTCTAAAACCAAGACCGCCACTTATTAATGGCTGGAGACAGCCGGGTAGAGTGTGCAAATCGTTTGCACACGCCAAATCATTCAGCAAAAAAGCTTGATCGTAAGAACAAGAAGCAACGGGAGCTTCTTACAGAAAAGAAAGAAGTCTGTGTTTCGCGTTTAATACAGACTGTAAAATCAATGTTAGAGTTTAAGGTAACATTATGCCAGCACCGACACCGGGATACGTTAAAAATATGATCCGCAGATGCTTCCGCGAGCAAATCGACAGAAGCCCCACGAAATCTCAATTAGGAAATATCTGGGATTATTTTCAGAACTCTTGTGCATACTGTGGTAAAAAATTAGATCGCAAGAAAAAGGAAGGTCATATTGACCATCTAGTATCGGCTTCTCAAAGAGGAGCCAATAACATTTCCAACAGAATCCTTTCTTGCGCAACTTGTAATGAGAAGGAGAAGCTGGATGAAGATTGGAGAGTTTTCTTAGAAAAAAAGATCTCAGATAAACACCTCCGAGAAGAACGAACAAAGAGAATCGAGCAATGGATGGTAACACAAGATGCCGGTTGTTCCACAATACCAGAAAGATTATTGCAGCAATCAGAACAGTTGGCAGAAACTGTCGTAAAGACATTTGGCTCAGCAATTGAAAAGATTCGATCTATGAAACAAACCTCTGACAATCAGTAATGAAACACATGGGCAAGAAAATCTGCCCATATATGGCTATAACTGTTCTGAATAAGTAATATAGGTAATAGTAGGAATAGCATTTTGACTTCAAGTTGCTACTTATATAGAGGAGTCTCAAAGTCATTTCATGAGAAGCTAAACGGCCAGCTTATTCCTAAGACTACCAGTCCTTTCACCTATACGTTTCATTTTGATGAAGGCTTCCATTTTGATAGTGGCGCAACCCTTGATGCAAGTAAGGCAAATGCTGTGATTCGTCATCAGATTGAACAAGCTGGCTTTCCAACGTGTGGTGTGTCAACCACTCCACATTTTGATCGCGCGCGTTTCTATGCCACATCCAGAAATGGTGTTGGTTTCGTCTATCAGATAGACAGAACCTTGCTACAGGAGCACGGAGTACGTGAGTACGTCGTGGCAGAGTATGTTCGTTGCCCCAGCGTCCCAGAAGATAATGAGGTCATTCTAGTCGCAAGTGACAATGGACCAATACCGCATGACATTGTAATTAAGATAATTCCAGTGCAAGGTTCCTAATGAACCGCTCCAGAGTCGATGAATAGGCAACAAGTTGCCCATCCTATGTTTGAGGCTCGTTTGTGATTGGCAAGCAAGAACGCAGACAATAAGAGCAGAGGTAAGAGGGAATTATGAAAGAGATACCGTTAGACAATGGCCAAAGTGCAAAGGTTGACGACGACGATTACGAATGGTTATCCCGCTATAGTTGGTATGCCTACTATGACTCGCAGCGAGGAATGACGTATGCTGCCCACGATACACTAAGCGGAAGACGGGTGTTTATGCACGATGTCATTATGGGCCTTGATTCACTGAAAGACGAGATGTTGAATTGAGCATAAGAGGCACAACACGAAGACAGGAGACAAAATTCGAGCAATGAGAATCGTGCATCGAACACCGTCTCACGGAGATTTCCCCAGAATTTGGTTGATTTTTAGCAGAGAATTTAGTATAATACAAAACAAATTGAATATAGGATACAGAAAACAGGAGACCTTTTCATTGATTATTTTCTATTGATTATTGATTATTTCCATCTTTTCCGCGTTCACCCCGTGAGATAGGCAAAGCCGTCATCTCATGGGGTAAATCAGCAAAATCCGCGGTTATTGACTATTTTTTGGTGTTAATTCGTGGCTAACTTGAAAAAACAAAGCCAATTTTCGAATGGGCAAAATGACGTTAAGTCAATACTACTAATGGCTTATGGAGATTTTGAAGGGCTGAGGCAGCGAAAAAACAAACCCAATTCAAAGCCAAACAAAGCCAATTTTGCTGCTCTTGACGATGGGATGGGAGCTTGATATCCTATGCTGGGAATGAAAATGAATACGAACCGTGTAAAGATGGTTAATATGGAGCGACGAGAATTTCTTGCATTGGGCGCCACCGCGGTGGGCGGGCTTTGTGTGAAATCGCCGCCGGTCCATGGCAATCCGACAATAACGAAAGAGAAAAAGGAAAAAGACATGCCCGGCAAAAAATTCCCTTTTAAGATTTCATTAGCTCAATGGTCCTGGCACAAACGGCTTTTCGGCCAGGCCGAGCCTAAATTGGACAATCTCGACTTCGCAAAAGAGGCACACGCCCTCGGCATTAACGCCGTCGAGTACGTCAATATTTTCTTTATGGACAAGGCGAACGATACGAAATACCTGGCTGAGATGAAAAAGCGTGCCGGGGACCTCGGCGTCAAATCTGTGCTGATTATGTGCGACGACGAAGGCGCTCTCGGCGACCCGGAGCCGCGGCTGCGCAGCCAGGCTGTTAATAATCATCACAAGTGGATTCGGGCGGCAAAATACCTGGGCTGCCATTCGATACGGGTCAACGCTTATTCGAAAGGTACGGACGATGAGCAGCAAAAACTCGCCGCCGACGGCCTGCGAAAGCTCAGCGAATACGCCGCCGGGCACGATATCAACGTAATCGTCGAGAACCACGGCGGCCTTTCATCCGACGGGCGGTGGCTGACCGGCGTTATCAAAAAGGTGGACCTGCCCAACTGCGGGACGCTGCCCGACTTCGGCAACTTCCCGCCCGAAACCGATATTTATAACGCCGTCGAGATGCTCATGCCGTACGCGAAATCCGTCAGCGCCAAGAGCTACGACTTCGACGACAAAGGCGATGAGACGAAGATCGACTACTACCGGATGATGAAAATCGTGTTGGACGCCGGCTACAAAAGCTATGTCGGCATCGAGTACGAAGGCGAAAGACTAAGCGAAACCGACGGCATCATCGCCACCAAAAAGCTGCTGGAGAAAATCCGCGAACAATACGCGAACGCCTGAGATGAATATCAGGCCGAACGCGGTATATTGGCAAGGCAGATTCGGGCGTTTCTCTTGAGGCCTTCAAGGCCCAGACGTTTGATTGGAGATTCGGAAAATTTCGCTTCGAATGATTTGGCGTCTAAGCTCAGAATCTCCTGCAAGTCAATCTGCGTCCTGTCGCGATAGAATTTGAACTGCCTGTTTCCGCAGGCCGGCGCGTTCTTCTGATAGGGACAGGCAACGACACACTCGTCGCAGCCGAAGAGCCGGTCGCCGATTTTCTCGGCCGGCCCCGGCGGGATTTGGTCTTTGTATTCTATTGTCAGATAATTGATGCACGCCCCGGCGTCGAATTGCCCATCGGGCCTCAGGGCGCCCGTCGGACACGCATCGAGACATCTGCGGCAGCCGGCACAGTCGCCGGCAATAGGCCCTTCGGCCGGCAGCTTCAGGTCGGTGACAATCTCGCCGAGAAATAGCCGGCAGCCAAGTTCGGGATTTATGAGCATGTGGTTTTTCCCGATAAAGCCCAGGCCCGCCCTGACCGCCAGCGCCCGCTCGGCAAGGGGCACCGAGTCCACGCAAATTTTGGACTTAACGCCGGGCCCGGCAAGTGACTTGATAAAATCGGTTAGCTTGTACAATCGCTCTTTGATAAATGAATGATAATCTTCATACTGGGCATAGTCGGCGATTCTACCCGTCGGGACGGCCGCGTCGTGCGGTTTCGGCTTATGCTTCGGCGGCGTGTAATTGAGGCCGACAACGATAACCGACTGCGCATTTTCAAAGAGCCTGGCCGGATCGAGCCGCTTTTGCAGATTCTGGTGCATGTAATCCATCTGGCCCGCGAAGCCGGACTTGAGCCACTTAGCGAAAATTTCCGCCTGTTCGGCATCGATCGGTGAGGCGTCCGTCACACCAACCAGGTCGAAGCCGAGTTCGATTGTTTTATGCTTTATGTCTTGAGATAAACTCATAAAAGCGATTATACTAAATACCGGCACGATTTTTAAGCCCGCATTTATTGGTGACGAAATGGAGAACCGACAAACATGGAATCGAATTCGAATATACTACCGAGCCCGCTTCGCGGTATCATTCCGCCGCTGGTCACGCCGCTTCTGGATCGAGATACCCTCGACGTCGCCGGCCTGGAGCGGCTGATCGAGCACGTCCTTTCCGGCGGCGTTCACGGTCTGTTCATCTTAGGAACGACCGG
>Ga0268282_1000888_pt1 | contig 14003 bp, 9 predicted proteins | sample saktaG_12_FD_190133 | JGI IMG/M metagenome (GOLD analysis project Ga0268282, IMG submission 190133) | Saline water microbial communities from Sakinaw Lake, British Columbia, Canada - sak_2011_5_24_120m | ecosystem: Environmental > Aquatic > Non-marine Saline and Alkaline > Saline ...
CGACCCGTCACAAACGGTCTTTGCCGGCGTCGGCAAAACCGATACCGAGATGATCGAGGCATTAGACGCCGGTATCGGCTATTTCAACATCGAATCGGAAGCGGAGCTGGAAAACCTGATTCGACTGGCTAAAAAACAAGGCAAGCGGCCGAAAGTCGCCTTGCGTGTCAATCCCGACGTCGATTATAAAACCCACGCTTTTCTGACCACGGGTAAGAAAGAAACAAAATTCGGCGTCGATATCGAAAGGGCCGTGAAAGTTTTTGCCGATTACGGCGACAATCCGGCAGTGAATCTTTGTGCGGTACACGTGCATCTTGGCACCGGCGGCAAGACAATTGATCCGTATGTTGAGGCTGTGGGAAAAATTCTGCCGCTCGTTGACCGGCTCCGCAGTCAGGGCCACACCATCGAAGCCCTCGATTTAGGTGGTGGCTACGGCGCCGACTATGAATCTGACACCGTTCCTTCGGCGGCCGAATATGCCGCGGGGATTGTCCCGTTGTTGAAGGATAAAAATATCAAGCTCATTCTTGAGCCGGGCAAGAGTATCTGCGCCAACGCAGGAATAATGCTCACCCGCGTTCTTTATATCAAACACGGGGGCAGCAAAAAATTTGTCATTGTAGATGCGGGAATGAACGATTTAATCCGCCCGTCGTTGTATGACGCGTTCCATTTCATCTGGCCCGCCAAAGTGAACGAAAAGTTTGTGCCTCAAAAGCGCAATAAAGATATGCAGATGGAAGGTGCCGAAGTCGTTGATGTCGTCGGGCCGATCTGCGAAGGCGCGGACTTCTTCGCAAAGGACAGAATTCTGCCACCGACAAAACGCGGTGACCTGCTCTCGGTCTTTACCGCCGGCGCGTATGGCTTTACGATGAGCAGCAATTACAATGCCCGAGGCCGGGCCGCCGAAGTTCTCGTTGACGGCAAAAATTCCTCAGTCATCAGAAAACGCGAAACCTACGAAGATTTAACCGCACTGGAGAAATGACGATCCAGTAGGTCCGAGCATCCTCTACACCACTGTTAGTAGTCTTCCATATTTGATTTAATAGTCTGGAAGGGTGGCAGTAGGGGCAACCCTATGTGGTTGCCCAGGGCAGGCACACGGGCCTGCCCCTACCGGGATGGCTTTTGGTATTGATCATCCCCAAAGCCTTCGGCTTTGAGGCTGCCACCCAATCACAGGTAGACAATTTACAAATTCATGTTTGACAAACTACTGGCCCGGTGATTGCAATATTAAACACAACGAAAAATACTACCCCGCTCGGCAGCTCCTTGTGCGTAATGACAGCTGGTTTTTGACGAACTACGAGATTAAAAGTTTCGTTCGACGAAGCCGGTGTCGATTTTGTTTTTGACGAAGAGGTTGTGTGAGAGGATGTCCAGGCAGGCGGGGATTGTTGTTTTGATCGGCTGGATAACAAATTCCCGCAGGGCCCTTTTCATTGTTGCGATGGCCTCGCTCCGCGTCGGTTTATGGACGATAACCTTTGCAATCATCGAATCGTAGCTTGGCGAAACCACCCATCCCTGATGAACGTGCGTATCGATTCGGACGCCGGGACCGCCGGGTGGAATATACCTGGTAATCGTGCCGGGCGAAGGAGCAAAACCCTTTTCGGGGTCCTCGGCGTTAATCCGGCATTCAATTGCAACACCCGATTGTTTAATATTCCTCTGACTTAATTTCATGGGCATTCCGGCGGCGATTTTCAACTGCCATTTAATCAGGTCGTGGCCGGTGACCATCTCGGTAACGGGGTGCTCGACTTGAATCCGTGTATTCACCTCGATGAAGTAAAACTTTTTATCCTTGTCCAGAAGAAACTCGACTGTACCTGCGTTAACATACTTGGCCTTTTTGATAATCTTCAAGGCCGCTTCGGCAAGCTCTTCCCTTGTACGCTTATCCAGAACGGGACAGGGCGATTCCTCGATCATTTTCTGATGTCTTCGCTGAGTGGAGCAGTCCCTTTCGTAGAAGTGTAATGCATTGCCCTCCTGATCGGCCATTACCTGGACTTCAACATGCCGGGGTTCGATAATAAGTTTTTCCAGATAGACCCTGCCGTCACCGAATGCGGCTTTTGCCTCGGCCTGTGCGGAGCTGAATGCCGAACGCAAATTCATGTCGTTATGCACAGCTCGCATACCGCGCCCACCCCCACCGGAGGCGGCCTTTATTATTACGGGATAACCCATCTCGTTCGCCAGTTTAAGGGCTTCAGAATCCTTATCGAGAGCACCGTCGGAACCGGGCACGGTCGGCACACCAGCGTTGGACGCCAGCTTGCGGGCCTGGATCTTGTCACCGAGCAATTGCATCGCCTCAACAGGCGGGCCGATGAATGTTATCCCGCAATCCCGGCATATCTGGGCAAAATTTATGTTCTCGGCCAGAAAGCCGTAGCCTGGATGAATTGCCTCTACGTCGGTAATCTCGGCGGCACTTATTATACGCGGGATATTGAGGTAACTTTTCGCGGATTCGGCCGGACCGATACAAACGGCCTCGTCGGCGAGCTGCAGGTATGGAGCGTCTTTGTCGGCCTCGGAATAAACCGCCACCGCTTCGATATCAAGCTCGTGGCAGGCACGGATGATACGCAGCGCTATTTCGCCGCGGTTTGCTATCAGGATCCTTGAAAACATAATTCAATCTGCAATTTACTATTGTTCCGGCGTTACTGTTTTTTTATCGTTCTTATCTATAACCAATGATTAATCCGGCCTGACCTTGAAAAGCACCTGGCCATATTCGACAGCCTGGCCATTAGTTACGAGTATTGAGACAATCGTCCCGCTGGTTTCGGCTTTTATCTCGTTCATGACCTTCATTGCCTCGATAATGCAGACTACCGTTTGCGGACCGACTTCCGAGCCGATATCTACGTAATGCTCGGAATCGGGGCTTGGTGTTGCATAGAAGGTCCCGACGATAGGTGATTTTATCTCCACTACATATTCTTCGTTTGGGACGGCTTGTGGGGCCGAGGATTGACTCGCAGCCCCCGTGCTTTCGGGGCCGACAGGTACGACGCCGGGCTCAGGCTTCATCATGGGAATACCAATGACCGGTTGTTGAGGTTGTGCTCGCTTTAGAAAAATCTTGTCGTCATCGTGCTTGATCTCAATCTCAACCAAATCGTTCTCTTTCATTATTTCGATGAGCTTTTTTATTTTCTTCAAATCAGAATCTTTTTCCGCCATCGCCGCATCCTTTCTGAGATCCCAAGCACCTTTTCGGCGAGGGGTCCTCATAAAATGAGAACACAAACTCCTGGTTAAGTTAAATAAGTATAGTCCCGGCGATTGTTATTGCAAGAAATTTTCCTTGTGCCATGTTGCACTTCTGATTAAATTCCGCCGTATTAAGGCAAAAACAGCAAAACTCTTGTATCAGGGCTGTCCAAATGGCGAAAATAGCGGTCGATGTCGTATTGTTGCCCTCGGAAGAGGTGACGAATCAGGCGATTGAGGCAAATAAAGGACTATTGGAACAATATGCCGACCGAATCATTCTGGATAAAGAAAACTGCCTGCCGCATATTTCCCTGGCCATGGGGTGTATGGATGAGCGGGATATTACCAATATTGAGAAAATTATGAAGACAATTGCCGAGAAATATAATCCGGGACAACTGAGCGTTATCGGCATAAATATCGGGACAAACTCGCTCGGCGAAAAAGTGTCCGCTTTTGAAGTAAAAAAAACAGAAAGACTTCTATCGCTCCATAAGGAAGTTATGCGAAGAATGGTGCTGTATTTCAGCTATAATGTAGCGGCGGGAATGGTGTTCTCTCCGCCAATGCCCTGCGAATCAACTTTGCTCTGGATCAAGAACTATCCTGAGAAATCGGCTTTTAAAAACTTTTTTCCGCACATAACGATCGGATACGGGCAAGTGGACGACTTTTCGTTTACAGCCGAATTCACCGCCTCTAAGCTCGCTTTATGTCACCTGGGCAATCATTGCACATGCAGAAAAGTTCTTGCCGCCGCGGAGCTTAAGTGCTAAGCATGCAATATGTGGAAAAACTGGATGAAAATTTTCTTGCATTATCGGTCCGGCACAGCTATTCTTTCGCCATAAAAGCATAGTTACAATGCTACTTTGCAAAGCCGTTGCGAAGCATGAATTATTTGAGGAGCTATCAGCAATGGAAATGAAACGTCGTGAATTCTTAGTCAGGTCGATTGCCGGGATGGGCGGTCTTCTTTTAGGCCCGGGATGTATCAGCAGCGCCGGGCAGAAATCCGCGAATTTCGATCCATATGAGCGTGTGCCGCTCGGAAAAACGAAGATTATGGTCTCGCGTGTCGGTTTCGGCACGGGCATGCGCGGCGGCAACCGGCAGTCAAACCAGACCCGCCTGGGCAAAGAAACATTCGAAGGTTTGCTCCAGGCGTCTTACGAGCGTGGAGTACGGCTGTTCGATGCGGCCGACCTCTACGGTACGCACCCATACCTGGCGGGGGCACTAAAGAAGATACCCCGCAAAGATTATGCTATAGTCTCGAAGATATGGTGGCGTCGCGGCGGAATACCCGAGCAGCAGCGCCCGGATGCCGATGTGGTCGTAGAGCGTTTCCTCAAGGAGCTGGATACCGATTATATCGACCTTGTTCTTCTGCACTGCGTTGTCTCGGAGAAGTGGCCGGATGAACTCGGCAGCTATATGAACATTCTGGCCAAACTCAAGAAGAAAGGTCTCATCCGGGCGCACGGGGTCTCATGCCACTCGCTGGCGGCGCTGCAGGCCTGCGTCAAGGAGCCATGGGTCGATTCGGTTCATGCGAGAATTAACGCTTACGGCGCAAAAATGGACGGCCCGCCGGAGAAAGTCGCTCCCGTGCTAAAAGCGCTGCACGAGGCCGGCAAGGGCGTCGTGGGGATGAAGCTGATTGGTGAGGGTACTTTCAGAGACAGTGATGAAAAACGTGATGAATCGGTCCGGTACGTGCTCGGCCTGGGCTCTGTGGATGCAATGGTAGTCGGCTTCGAGAAAATCGAGGAGGTCGATGATTTCGCCGCTCGCGTTCGCAAGGTGGCTGTTGCCGATAGATCGGACAAGCTGCTCGTACGCCGATAGGCCCGGGCAGCGTGATGAAAAGTAAGGAGGTAATTGTGAAAATTAATCAGGATTTCACCATGTCGGTCGAGACCGTTCTTTTTCTTAAGCAAAGGAAAAACTCCGACTATCTTCAAGCGTCAGAGATCGCAAAGGCTCTGAACTTCTCCGTAGGCTATCTGCAAAAAGTCATACAGATGCTCAGCAGGCAGGGCATTGTGGAATGTAAACGCGGAAGAATCGGCGGCGTTAGAATTAGAGCCAGGATGGTTACCCTGCTCGATTTATGGAAGGCAACCTGCGGCGATTTTAATTCTGCAGACCCGGGCCTGGCTGTTATGAAAAGGCCGCTAAAAGCCTTCGCGGACTCGATGAGCAAAGTTGTGCTCTACAGCAAAAAATAAAAAGCAATCGGGTACTGTCTATTTTCCTGCAGCGAGATCATGAATTGAAATCACCGGATACGCACCTTGTCCCACCAACCGTTTGGAGCCTGTTTATCACATCGTTTTTTTACTCATCCTCCTTTCTTCGTATCATACAACAAGTCCGAAAACAGGGATAAGAACAGTGCCTGCCAGTCCGTCTCGGCGTTCTTTGCCGGACCTGCGCCGGTAACTGCAAAGCTGATAACCGGTTGTTTATAGGGCTATCTATAGGGAGTTCTTAATTCCTGATTTGCTCCGTAAAGCCGGGCTTTCATTATGCCGAACTTAGAAAATCCTGGAAGTATTACTAATTTCATTGACCTTTCTAAGAGTGAGGAATTGTGGACGATAAACAAAGGCACAGAAGACTGCGCCTGCTGATAAAGAAGCTGAACAAGGATCGCAAAAAGCAGAACCTGAAAATCGATATCCTCTGCAACGACCTTATTGCGGCCCAGAGAAACTTTATCAAGAGGCTTGGCATCATAAATTTTGCAGCGAATTTCTACGAGTCTATCCTCGGGACGACCGATCTGAACAAGCTGCTGTATACCGCCGTCGAATTTATTAAAGCAGAAAACGAGGATGCAAATGTCACCTTTTTTCTGCGTCAGGAAGAAAGCTTCGAACTTCATATGTTCGAGAGCGGCCGGCCAATAGCCGTCGAGAAGCAATACATTGAGAATTGTTTCAACCAGGAGCTGATGGACAGTATCTCCAGGTCGAACAAGGTGTGCACTATCGACGATATGTTTGCAATGGGTCTGCATGGCAACTTGAACGAATTAAATAAAATTTCCGCAGTGACAATCCCCCTGGGCCTTCTCGGCTCGTCATTAGGTTTCATTCTGATTTACCGCTCATCGGAGAGCAAGCTTTCCGCCGATGAGATAAGCAGAATTTCCGCCGTAATCAGCGGGCTTTCCCGGGCGATTACCTCCTGCCAGACCCTTTCAAGTGCTGCGGATTAATCATATTGCCGCTAAGGTTTTTTGAGCCCCGCTGTCAGGGCGGCGGCGCGCAGCTTGTCGCCGGCGGGCCCCGGTGACTTATTAAAAAGAACATCCAGCAATTTCGGGTACTCCTCCAGAGCATTCAGCGCCCGCTTCCATCCATCCGCATCTTTGGAACGAAGCCCATCGACCAAACCCAGACAGATAGCCAGATACGCCGCTCTCGCCTGCTGCCGGACGGCTGCGCTGTCGGCAAAGCCCGCTTCGATTTGGGGTTTTAATTTTATTCGCAGACCGGCGATTTGCTCGTCCGGGTCGGGCAGCGTTTCGACGTTGGCCGGTTTCTGCACGCTTATGCGATAGTAGTCTTTGCCGGCCCGGCGAATTTTGCTGCCGCCGTTTTCGATAATTACGCGACCGGCTACTTCGATGATGCGGTTGCCGAAACCGGTGATTGTCTCGTCCTCGGGCATTGACGGTCGAGTGGTGTTGCGATAGCTGTCCTTGATTTCCCAGCCCTGCCGCCGTATCCAGCGGCGACCTTTGATTACGCCGATGATGGTCGCTGCGGTGGCGGCGTTGTTATCAGCATCCCAGCCGAAATTGAAGGCGTGAATCAGGGTATTCACCAGATCGCCCTGGCCATAGAGCAGAGCGGCAACAGTTGCGGCGGTGCAGAGTTCGTAGCCGTTCTGGTTGCGCGTTCTGCTCTCATAGAGCGTGTATTTGTCCCTGATGAGCCGCCGGGTAGTTCGCCAATCGCCGGCGTGTTCTTTGTGCCACCGGCGGACATCGGCAATAATTGGCAAAATTCCGCTGTTGGGATCCACCGAAGCCAGCCCCGCGTTGAGAATAGCGTCGATATCGTCGGTGAAAAAGGCCGTGGCGATCATTGCCGTGAATAGCTGCGTGGTTTGTGCCGGCTCGGCGTCGATGGTGACATGGGTGTAATTCAGGCCGATGCGGGCGGCGGCCTGCGGCATTCCCGGCGCAATCAGGCCAAACGATTCGCATACGAACTGGCCGGAGATATTGAAGCCGGACCAGGGATTCAGAGCGAGATTGCCGGTCAGCGGCGGATCGATTCCGATATCCATTAGCTGCCGGGTGTACAGGTTCGCGCACCAGATGTGGTCGTTGATGTGCTGTTTCCATAACGCGGTAATCCGTTCCGGGCCGAGCAGAACGGTCCGGTCCCGCTGCATCACGGAGATATAGACCCATTCGATATCCGTGTCGTCATCCGTCCGGGCGCCCTCTGCCAGGGCGGGCGTGTACTGCTCGACGTTTCCGGGTTCCTCGTAATACTTGTTCTCGTGGGGCAGTCCGTTGAGGTTGCCGAGCAGTTGGGCGAGCAGGCCGCCCTGGATTTTGTCTTCAAGTTCCTCGGCGGAAATTTCAACAAACCGCCCGGCTCCTGCTGCGATTTCCTTGCCGATTAGCCCCGTTCCGGCCTCCGCTGAGTTATTTATAGAAGGATACCACAGCAATGTGAAGGCGAACGGCACGAACAATTTTCTAAGCATAATTTATCCAGTCTAATTTTGAAAAATTATAGCCTAATTTTCTTGCAATATCAGTTATTTTTGTTAAATTCAACTTTTTAGCTGGGACTTGATCCTGACGGGCAGGTAGCTCAGTTGGTAGAGCAACGGACTGAAAATCCGTGTGTCGGTGGTTCAAATCCACTCCTGCCCATTCCAAACCAAAAGCATCAGCCGTCCAATCATCCGTCATCTGGCATCTGTCATCCATCGTAGTCCAGCCTCCAACCTCAGTTCTACCCCTTTGGGGATAGCCAAATTGGGTTTGTTTTTTCGCCACCTTCAAAGCGTGAAATTCTTCACAATCTCCTTTCAAATAAGACGTTGCGCCAATTTACCCCACCGGTAAATTGGCTTTGTTTTTTCAAATCGCACCCTTTCAACTCGTTTCGGATTTCGAACTTCGTGCTTCGGATTTCCGGCCGAAGGTCGGTTTTGGTTTTGTTTTTTCAAATTGGGTTTTCAACCCCCAGAAAATCTGGGGGCTAAATAATATTGGCTTTGTTTGGCTTTGAATTGGGTTTGTTTTTTCGCCGCCCAAAACCGCAAAAATCTTTATAACCCCTTTTAATATAGATATATACGCTCATTTCGCCCCTTTACAAATTGGGTTTGTTTTTCCAAATAGCCCTATTCAACTCGTTTCGGATTTAGAGCTTAGTGCTTAGGATTTCCGGCCGAAGGTCGGCGTTGGTTTTGTTTTTTCAACTTAACCACGAATTAACACGAATAAACACCGGATTTCCTCTCATTTTTACCTTTTTTCTTCTATATTTCTCAATTCTTTCAACCCGGCACCAGTGGTACGAGCTAAACTGTATTGTTTCGTACTGCGTTCTGCGTGATTGGACCTATCATTCATCAATAATCAATAATCATTTAGTTTAGTATTATACGAACCGGGATGTTTGCCGTCGAGAAAATTCTAAATAAATCTCCGAGACTCGGCGTTTTCATATCTACCAAAGAGGGCACGTAGGACGCAGATAATTAATCATTCATCAATAATCAATAATCATTTACTTGGGCCGCAGAGGTCAATAAGGTCAAAGAGAAGAGATCAAATAATCAATCCGTCGCGCTTCGCGGCCGGATTTGCGCTCCGTTCCAATATCGAAGATCCGGCCTTTCTTGGACGGAGTAAATCGTAAATAGTCAATGGCAAGGTCTCCGTGAGACGGCGTTCTTTACCCGATTTTCGATGCCGGTTCGTATTTTGGTTTTTCAATGCCCCTTTTTGCTCTAAAAAAGGCAGATTTCTCCATAATTTGGTAACTATTTTCACTCGGAGTGCCATAGGATTGTCACGCTTGGGATTTTTTCTTGCATTTTGATTCCATACACCTTATTTTAGAGAAATAGGGTTACGTTATCGCGACCTGTTATGTTATAATCTACCAGACAAGCTCAACTGCGGATTGCATCAGGTGTAATTAGGGCGTTGGTCACATAGATCGTTGTCTATAAGAGGCAGAGCCATGATGTGCGGGGCGAGAAGATTCGGCAGGTTGGGCAAAAGGATTTCCGGCCGACAAAGCGGGTTTTTGGCGGGACGATTTAGAAGAAATCTCTCTCGCTGGGCGGGATTTACACTCATCGAGCTGCTCGTAGTGATTGCAATCGTCGCTTTGCTTCTGGCGATTATTTTGCCGGCGCTCCAAAGAGTCAGGAAGCAGGCCAGAGCGGTTGTCTGCCAAGCTAATCTCAAGCAGTGGGGGTCGGCACTGGCTCTATATGTGGAGGATAATAATGGAATTTTTCCACGTGAACGTCCCATATATATATTCCACCACGCAATGTCAGGTGAATATGGAAATGGAGTAAGATTCGAAGGCATTGATATTAAAGGAATTCTTTGCTGCCCCATGGCCACCAGATCTTCTGGAAGTCCGATAGGTTCAACATTCGAGGCATGGGAGTTACCTTACGATGATGTGTTAGTTAACGGTAGTTATGGGGGCAACTTATGGTTATTCCAAGGCCTGTATGATTTTTTCTATCCATTGGCTGACGAGGGCATAGACGTTTTCTCGCTCAGAGGCACTGCCAACATACCCGTGCTTCTCGATGCCATAGAGCCTGAGGAAACACCAACCGATAAACGTGGACCACCAGATTATGAAGGGGGCCATACTTCATGGGGAACCTTCTGCATAAACCGTCACAACGGGCATATCAATGGCCTCTTCCTTGATTGGTCGGTCAGAAGAATAGGTCTTAAGGAGCTATGGACGTTGAAGTGGACTCGCGATTTCAACACGTCTAACGAATGGACCAGCGCCGGGGGCGCCATGCCAGAAGACTGGCCGCCATGGATGAGGGGATTGAAGGACTATTAAAATTTTAAAAATCTCCCCGTGACTCGCAGCTTGCTGCACGTGGCCTGTGCCCCGTGTCCTGTGGTCCGAGCGACTGAATGACGTTTTCGTCTTGTTTTATGCTTTTTTAACTTCATAATTGGACATTGCCTGTTCGATATTGGATATTCACAGAGATTTTTGATGCTCGATTCTTACCTAATTCTCTAATTCGCTAAGATTATTTCCGCTTCACAAACGTTGTGTATATTGAATGGTCATTAGTTTTTGGCTTCTTGATTTGTGTAATTATACCTTTTGATTTTGCCATTGCTTTTAGCTCCTTTCCGGGGTCAAGATCCCCGAGTATGGAGCTAAAATCGCTGACTTGGGCCTCTGCTCTAACCCAATGCCTCATTCTGTGCCGCTTCTGCTGACGGGAGATAATGAATACTTAGGGGGATTGTCAGCACTATCTGTTGCCGGTGAGGTCTCCAAAGCGCGTTTGGACGCTGTAGAGCGAAGATCGGGCCGTAATAAACAGAGTTCTGCGGTCCCTGCCGCCGAAGACGAGGCAGGTGGGGCGCTGAGGGACTTCGATAGTCTCGATGTGTTTGCCGGAGGGATCGAAGACGAGGATCTGGCCGGCAGCGATATATACATTGCCACGCGCATCTACCGCGACGTTCTCGCCGCCCTCATGGACAAACAGTCTCGGCTCGGTAAGCGTCCCATCGGACCCAACGCTGAAGGCCCAGGTTTTCAGTTCCGCTTCGTTGGTGACGTAGAAGGTTTTTCCCGCCACGGTGGGGGCTATCCGGAAGGCACGTAAAAGATCCGACAGCTTTGTGCCCCATTGAACGGCCCCGGTAGTGAAGTCTCGGCCGGCGGGAATGAAGGTGGTACCGTCGGGCGAGACGTAGTGAAACGGCTTGGGCATGGTCGAGTCCCGCATGAATCCGCTGTCGCCCATCCATCGATTTACCGGGAGAACCGCTACCATACCCGGGCGCTGCGCTGCGGACTGAGGCTTGAGGGACACGATTTCACTATCGTCAACATCCGGGCGGAAAGCCAGCACGGTCCCATCGCCGTCGTATGCGATGACCATCAGATTTCCTGCCTTGTCGAAGGCCAACTGAACGGGCTTCCGGGGAATGTCACGGACCGGCTCCACTCGATGTTTCTCCTGCGACCACCGGTAAATGCGGCCCTCTCGCGCATCCGCAAAATAGACTTCGCCCCTGCTGTCGACAGCCGCACCGGCAATGTTCGAGAATCCTCCGGAGAGCTTTTCTACCCTGGCTCCATCGGCAATAACTACCGAGCCCGCTGGAGGCCTCGCTGGGACTGGAGCTCCTGAAATGTCCAATACGGCCAGCTCAGTATCGCGGATTTCGACATCGGCGGTCGCCTCGAAAATGGTGCTGTCGAATGAAACCTTGCTGTTGCTGTAGCAGTGGAGGTTCCTGAAGCGAATATCGCTCGAATCGCTGACTTTCACCGCGTATGGGAACGGCACAAAGCAACTGATCACGCGGTAGAAGAAGGTGTTGGCAAATTGGATATTGCTGGAACTCTCGATATCCAACGGCAGGGCTTTGGGGCCTTCTTCTCGCTCTTCCTCGAATTGCAGAGCGTAGAATCTCCAGTTCGAGGCGTTGCGAATGACCATCTCGTTGCTCACATGATGCTCGAGGGACATCGCGTAAATTCGGCCGCTGGTTGACGTATCGGAAATCTCCATTCCGGAGCTTGTGTAGGGGCTTGGCGTCCAGATGTCCTTGAAAGTTCCGCCGCCACCGTTAGTGACCCACAGACTGGCGTGCTGACTATTCCAGGCTTCGCGATTGCCCATTCGTCCGAAACGGCCTCTCTGTCCCGGGACCCTGGTTCCGTGTCCGCCGTGGAAACGGACATCGTTTATCATAGAATCCGCCCCGGCCATCCATTTGACACCGACGGCCCGGGCGTTGATCGCGCCGGTATAGACACCGATGCCCGTGATGATATTGGTCCCGCCCTGCGGAGCCTCGATGACGGGCTTTGGCGGTCCCTGTCCCTGAAAGGCGGAGGTTGCGTCCGGCACATTGATAACAGTGGCCGAAGGATTGAGCCCGATCAAGACGGTGTTCGGCCGGAGTTTCAGAGTGTCACTGACACAATACCATCCCATCGGCAGGTAAAGCGTTCGGTGCTGCGCGATAGCTTTCTTAAGAGCTGCTGTGTCGTCGGTCCAGCCGTCGCCCTTCGCTCCCAGCGTCCGAACGTTGACCCAGGTTGCGCCATCCGGAAGACCGGGAATGTCAGACTTCACAGGAGCAGGCAGCTTGGTTACTTCGTGGGCCTCAAACGTTGTCTTAATCTGCCGGTCGGCACCCAGGCCGGTTATGTGCAGGCCGTGACTGAACTGCTCGACGACGTAAGTGGAGGCGATGCCGGCGATTGTCTTGCCGGTTTCCCGGAATTTGGCGAGGACCGGGACATTCCGGCAGACAATGTTCCGGGCGTTAATCTGTATCCGGGCATTGTTCTGATTGCTGATAATCAGAGCCGGGCCGGTTATATTCTCAAGACGTGCATCACTCAGCCAGAGCTCGTCGGGTTTGTCGGGGACAATAGAGATAGCGGTGGGCACGTTTTTGAAATGAGGGCGTACCACCGCAAGGCCGGCCTCATCGCAACTGATGGCCGCCTCGCTCTGTCCCTCGAATGTACAGTCAATGACCAAAATAGGCCACCCGGGAGCGGACCTCTTGGTAATGATGCCGACCTGTCCTCCGTGAAAGTGCAGGTCCTCAACCTCGTTGCCGATATCCTTCAATCCCGCTCGGGCCGAACCGAGCCGGAAGTCCATGTGCGAAAGATAGCAGTGCTGCGCAACGTGGAAGCGGACGGCGATGGCCGCAGGATTGCCCGGGGCGATCTCGATATCGATATTGCTCATGGCACTGTAGAACGTGCCGGCACCGCCATCCCGCGGGGGATCATTGCTTCTACCGCGTCCGCGCCCTCCCGAGAAGAACAACATATACTTCTCGTCTCCATCCTGGAAACCCAGAGTGTTCTCAGCGAGGGTAAAAACCGGCCGGTTGTCACCATAGCCGATCAGACGTACGCCGGGCCAGACGTAGATGGTTTTCGTGAGCCGGTACGTCCCATCCGGAATGAACAGAACTCCGGCTCCAGTGCTCGACGCGACCTTGTCAATCGCCTCCTGCAAAGCTAATGAATCATCGCCGATTCCATCGCCATGGACGGGAAATTTCTCCGGCGTCAGGTAGATCGCCGCCGGGTCGTTTAGACGCGAATTGTAAAAAGAGGCCCCGCTACCAAGACATGGTGACCCAACGATAAACATGAGGCAAAGCCAAAATAGTAATGATTTCAGACTCATATCATTTTCCCATTAATTATAAGTGTTATTAAGTTGACGAAAAAGATCACGGCGCGGCGTATGCGATTCTCTTGTACGGTATCTCGCCGCTGACAACATTACAGAAGGGCTTGCCATCCTTGACGCCGACGTGGCCGTAGCCGGTGGCGGTGCAGATGAACGCCTTGAAGTCCCCTTCGAGCGGCGGCTGGATGTGCAGGATACGTTCCACGGCGTCGTACCGGGCGCCGCTGTAGGCGCCGAGCAGGGCGTAGCTGGACATGGCCCGCGCATACCAGTGGCCGCATTCGTATTCGTTG
>Ga0268282_1000891_pt1 | contig 13954 bp, 11 predicted proteins | sample saktaG_12_FD_190133 | JGI IMG/M metagenome (GOLD analysis project Ga0268282, IMG submission 190133) | Saline water microbial communities from Sakinaw Lake, British Columbia, Canada - sak_2011_5_24_120m | ecosystem: Environmental > Aquatic > Non-marine Saline and Alkaline > Saline ...
TCCGGCAACTGGGGCATCGGCGCTACGCCAAAATTAAGATCCGAATTTAACTCATTAAGATTAATGATCCGCCAAGAAGGGGCAAAATAAAGAGCTAGCCTGCCACCAGCAAAAGCTCGGGTTGATTCCGGCAGGGTCTTATCCCAAACCTGATCTTGTTTAGCAAAAATCATAAAAAAATCCAAGGCCTGTTTAGCATCGGTGCTATAGGGACCGGAAATTGAAGCACCATTTTGAATCATCATCAAGCCCAAAATGTCGCTCCAATGATCAACATTAGAGGCTATCCCCATCGCCGCTCCAGCTTGCACAATTCGCCCCTCATCGCGAACCGTTAATTGATTGGCCACCTGGCGGAATTGGTCCCAATCTTGAGGAACCGACAACTGATATTGATCGAAAATATCTTTATTGTAAAAAAGGGCCAAAGTGTCAATCATTAAGGGAATACCATAAAATTTACTACCGACAAACAAAGACTCCTTGACCACCGGGTAATAATTAATCTCTAAAGCTAATGATGAAGCTAATTTATCTGGCACTGGGGCTAAATCATTAACAAACATCGGCAGCCAAGTATTATGAATCCGAAAAACGTCCGGACCTGAACCTGAAGCCAGGGCCGATTGAAGGCGTTGACGATAATCAACAATGTTCTGTTGAACATAATTAACCTTAATTTTAGGGTTCTCTTTTTCAAACTCTTCAATTAAACCGGTCATCACCGATTCCGGCTCCCATAGGCCCCAGTAAGTAATGGTCGTTTCTTGACCCGGAGCAAGAGAGGTATTTTTATTTTGCCACCAATAGTAGCCACCACCAACTAAAAGAAAAAAGCCAACAATAATCAATAAAATTTTTAACAAACCTAGAGGGGTTTTAGAACTGGTCGATCCATTGACTGGAATATCATCAGCAGTTTGACCAACAGTGGTTTTTTCTTCCTGACCAACCTGACCGGCGGCTCCAGAAGCGGTAGAGGATACCGAAGGATTACCAGTCGTTTCCGAACGAGAAAAGCTACCGGGTGAACGAGGTGGTTGGTTGGGTAAAAATTCGGTGTCAACCATAAAAATTTTCTCCTTTTTCTTAATTATTATCATATAATACAAACAGGCCAAGAGGCAAGAAGGAGATTAACTAGCCCAAAAATAAAGGTAAAGGTATGGCTAAAAAAATAAAAAAAACCAGTATCGCCAAGAAAATTAGCTGGCTTGCTATTGGCAGCCTACTAACCCTGGGTCTAATGATTCCCGTTATTTATGAACTGGCTTTTTATGGTCAGGTTTATCCCGGTGTTAGGGTCCAAGGAGTGACTCTGGGTAATCTAACTCCCCAGGAAGCCCAAAAAAAGTTGGAACAGCAAATCCAAACCCAAACTCCGGAAACAATTACTTTTCAATTTGAAGATCAGCAATGGCAATTGGCCATTGCCGATCTTAATTTAAGATTTAGTGCTGATCAGGCCATCACTGCCGCTTATCGGGTCGGCCGGAGCGGAACAGCCGTTAACCGATTAAGAGAAAAAATTACCGCCTGGCAAGAAGGCATTAACCTCAGTCTCAATTGGCACTTTAACCAAACAATAATTGATGAACAAATTAATCTCATTGCCCAAAATATTGATAAGCCAGGTTGGCCCACCCAGGTTCTCTACCAAGAAACTAATATTTTTGTTAATCCCGGCCAAGAGGGTTTATCGGTTGATCAGAGAAAACTAAAAGAACTAACCATTAGTCAAATTATCCATCTTAATCGGGAGCCAATTTTAATCCCAACTCGAATCGCCAACCCGGTTCCAGACCAGGAAACCATCGCTAGCCTTCAAAAACAGGCTCAAAATCTGCGGGGTAAAAAAATTATTTTGGAATTAGAAGCGGAAAGCTTTACTATCAGCGATGCCGATTTGGTTGCCTTCCTCCATTACAACCCAGCCACTAGCCAAAACAACATTACCAAATGGGTGGCCGACTTGGCTAATCGGGTTAACCGCTCGCCTAAAAATGCTCGTTTTTCATTCCAAAACGAAACCTTATTGGTAACCGAACCCTCCTGGTCGGGACGGGAAATAGAAGAGGAGGTTTTAATTGACCTAATCGAAAAAAACTTAATTGATCTTGTCATTAGCAACGACAAAGAAATTGTTCTTGATCTACCAGCCCAAGTTGTTCCCGCCAAGATCAGGGCCGAAGATGCCGGCTCTTTGGGCATTAAAGAAAGAATTGGCCGAGGCGAATCGTACTATCGCGGCTCATCGATCTCGAGAGTTAATAACATTAGGGTTGCCAGCGAAGAATTAAACGGTCAATTGGTGGCTCCGGAAGAAGTTTTCTCTTTCAATAACGCCCTGGGGGAAGTTACTGCTCAAGTCGGCTACCAGACCGGCTATATTATTAAGGACGGTCAAACTATCCCAGGGATCGGCGGCGGAGTTTGCCAAGTTTCCACCACTATGTTTCGGACCATTCTTAATACCGGCCTGCCGGTTGAAGAAAGGTTTCCTCACGCCTATCGGGTTGGGGTCTATGAACAAGAATCTCAACCTGGTCTAGATGCCACCGTTTTTTCTCCTAGCCCAGATTTAAAATTTAAAAACGATACCGGCCACCACTTATTAATCCAAACAGTTTTTCTACCTCAAGAATGGCGCTTAATTATTGATTTTTATGGCACCCATGATGGTCGAGTCAGCAGCTTATCAAACTTTCGCCTTTGGGATGTCACTTCCCCTCCGCCGCCTCTTTATATCGACGACCCTTCTTTGCCAAAAGACGAAATCAAGCAAATCGATTGGGCCGCCTATGGGGCCAAAGCTTCTTTTGATTGGGAAGTGACCCTTAATGGTAAAATCTTACAAAAAGAGACTTTTTATTCCTATTACCAGCCCTGGCAGGCCAAGTTTTTGCGAGGAACGAAAGAATAAAAAATTTTCAATTTCCAGTTAACCCAATTTTCAAACAAATTCCAAGCACCAAATATTAAATATCCAAATTATATTTATCCTTTTCTTTCATGGATCAATTGAGTGATTGAAAAATTGATTGAAAATTGGACGGTTGAAAATTGGAAATTAACATCATAGGTTAATTAGAATAATTTTAAACATATCGTTTGTATTTTTTTAAAAATTTATAACGCCCATGATCATCCTCGGCATTGAAACCTCTTGTGATGAAACCTCAGTGGCCATTGTTGAAAATGGCCATCAGGTGCTATCAGTGGCCACTGCTTCTTCCCAAGAACTTCACCAAAAAACCGGCGGCATTGTCCCCGAATCAGCCGCTCGGGAACAACTTTCTTGTATGATCCCGGTCTTGGAAGAGGCTCTAACAAAATTTTGTCCCCACACTAAACCGCAAGAAACTTTAAAAAAAATTGATGCCCTGGCCGTCACTTATGGCCCGGGATTAATCGGCTCATTGCTAGTCGGAGTAGAAACTGCCAAAGCCCTAAGCCTGGTAACCGGCAAACCACTAATCCCCGTTAACCACCTGGAAGCCCATATTTTTGCCAACTGGCTGGAAAAACCCTCAAACCAATTTCCCCAAATGCCCGGCCTGGCCTTAATTGCTTCCGGCGGCCACACTGAGCTTATTTTGGTTAATAAAAGGGGCAAAAAGTACCAGTTTACCTTTCTTGGCGGCACTAGAGACGATGCTTCAGGCGAATGTTTTGATAAGTGCGCCCGAGTTTTGGGCTTGGGGTATCCGGGCGGGCCGGCCATTGCCCAAAACGCCCAATTAGCCTCCAAAGAACTGGTTAGTAACCCTCCATTTAACCTGCCTCGGCCGATGCTTGATCAAAAAAACCATGATTTTTCTTTTTCCGGTCTAAAAACGGCCGTTATCAACCGGGTCCGCCAGCTTGAAAAAAAAGGCAAACTTAATCAAAAAATGAAAAACTTTTTAGCCTGGGAAATTCAGGAGGCCATTACCGATTGTTTAGTTGGAAAAATCATCCAAGCGGCCCAAAAATACCCGATCAAATCGTTGCTTTTAGGCGGCGGGGTCACTGCTAATCAAATCTTAAGAGAAAAATTTCAAAAAGAAGCTAACAAATTAAATATCGATCTTTTTATCCCCGAGATTCGCTTTTGTACTGACAACGCCACCATCGTTGCCGCCACCGCTTATTTTAATTACCAGCCTACCCCTTGGTCAAAAATCACTCCTCAATCAGGCCTTTCTTTTAACCACCTCGGGGGTGGAAAACCCTAGGGTGGTCACCAAACACCAATAACTTCTTGACCACATTTTGGACATTGGCCGTCCTTTAATTTTGGCCCAACCAAATTATAGATACCCACGGGCAAAACCCGTGGTTCTCGCGTTTCGCCCTGTTCACCCGCCCATAGGCGAGTTAAGCTATTGATATCGGTTCCATCCACGGGCTTACAGCCGTGGTTTTCACCTATCTTGAAATAACCATTTCTTTTAATCAGCTCCTGGCCACAGCAAAACTGGGTAAAAACAGATATTTACAGTTTTTTTTCTATGAGACGGCGGGTCTCTTCCTGAAAATATCTTTTTATTTCTTCCCAATTCGTCTCAACAATCATCCTGGGCATCTGGCTTTCTCGTTCAGCATCTTCAAAATAGTCAAGAGCGCGGAGAATCGAATAGAGATGATCTTCCAGAACAAAATATTTTTTTTGATAAAAACCCAGCATTTCTTTTAGGGTATATTTTTGGGAAAGAAAATAAACATCGATAAAATCCCTCCTGGTCCCCCTGTCTTCAATGGCATGAATTTTCATCGCGGCAATATCGGCCAGACTAGCCAAATGAATTTCCTTAAATAAAATCGTCGATCCAAGTAGGGGATACTTATAATAAAATAGGGAAAACCTCGTTCGGCCAACTTTTCCCCAGACAGTTCCTTTGGCGGTTCCCTCCGGGACGAATTCCAATAATGAGGCAAGTTTGGCGGCAATTTCGGCCTCTTTAAATTCCTTTTGAGTAAAAAAGTCAAGATCGACCGAGATCCTGTGCCCAAGCTGAAGCGCTAATGCTGTTCCTCCGGCAAGATAGGCATTTTTAATTTCAGGAAAACCTGAGATTAGCTCGATAGCCCGAAGTGTATCGGGAAGTAAGGTTTTCGTAAACATGATACTTGGTTTTTGGGCAGGCCCAACACATCAGCCCAAAAATTACCGGTGGGTCGAGCCAAATCTTTTGTTTCTCTAACCACTTTCTTTATCGCGGCCCTGCCATAAACTTTAACCAGCCAACGAATATCACGGAGATTTCCCCGATCAAGCACCCGTTTAATAACAAGAGGGGGATGGGTTTTAATTCTTAATTCTTCAAATTCTACGTCCCAAAAATAGGAACGCAAAAATTCCGGAAGCTTTGTATTCTTTTGTTGTTTCATAGCTTAATTATGACATAAGTTCACCCGCTAGTCTACTTTAACCCACCTTCCAGTTTCCACCTTAAAGGTGGAATATCAAAGGTGGAATATCCTAAGATGTTTACCAAACACCGGTAATTTTCTGGCCACATTTGGGACACTGCCCTATCCCCAGGCTTAAGTTTAGCAAGCTATAACCATCTCTTTCTATTACCACTTGACCGCATTGGGGGCAATAAGTAAAAGTATGTTCTGAGTCAATAATATTCCCTAGGTAAACATAATTAAGACCGGCCTTTTTGCCAACCTGATGAGCCTCAAGCAATTTTTTTTGACTAGTCGGTTCTTTGTCAATCATTTGATAATCGGGATGAAAGGCCGACAAATGCCAGGGAATGTCAACTGATATGCCCTTAATAAATTGGGCAATTTGGGCTAGTTCTTTTCTAGAATCATTTTCTTCCGGGATAATCAGCGTGGTCACCTCTGTCCAAACCCCGACCTGATGGTATTTTTTAATATTCTCTAACACCGGGGCCAATTTTACTCCGCCGCAAATTTTTTGATAAAATTCTTCCCGGAAACTTTTCAAATCGACATTAACGGCATCGAGGTAATTTTTAGTTAACTCAAAAGACTCTTTTGATTGGTAACCGTTAGTAACAAAAATATTTTTTAAGCCCGCCTTATGGGCCAGCTTCATCACCTCATAAGCATATTCGACGAAAACGGCTGGTTCATTATAAGTGTAAGCAATTGAGGCACAACCCAATCTATGAGCTAAATCGACCAATTCTTGCGGTGAAAATTTTTTCGAATATTGTTCAATTAAATGTAGTGGCTCTTTCTCCTTTTTTACTCCTTGTGATTGCAGCCAATTCTGACAAAACTGGCAAGCAAAATTACACCCTAAAGTTCCAAAAGATAAAACCCTGCTTCCGGGCAAAAAATGAAACAGGGGCTTTTTTTCGATCGGATCCGGGAAAACCCCAACGGCTTGGCCATAAACTAGAGAATAAAGTTGGCCGCCTCGATTTTCTCTAACCCCACAGGCTCCTTTTTGGCCATCGGCAATTTGACAATAGCGATGACAAGCTTGACAAATAACCTGACCGCTTTCCAATTTTTTAAAAAGTTTTGCCTTTTTCATCTTTTATTTCTGGTTTTATTTTTTCGCCATAAATACTATATAGTATTTTTTATTTTATTTATTTTTCAAAAAAGCGCCGTATTATTGGAATATAAATACTTTACCGTATTTTACGTAAAACCATGTTTAAGCAAGCTTCTCCTAACAATCCAACAATCCAACAATAATTCCAAATACTTTCAACTTTTAACTTTTGACAATTGGGATTTTGCCTAAATACTAAATACTAACCACTAGATACTATTTTCGGCTTTCCTTGTCGCCAAGACTTAATAATCGGTTCAACAAAGCGCCACTGGGCCATCACCTCATCGGTACTAACAAACAAAGTTTGATCACCGGCCAAAATATCCACCAACAATTTTTCATAGTCGCTGACAAACTCCTCGGCTCCAAAAGCGACCCGATAATCAAAACTCATCTTGGCCTCTTCTAGGCGATCAGCCAAGCCTGGTTTTTTCACCAACAAAGTCAGGTTAATTTTTTCCCGAGGTTTAACCTGATAAACCAAAACGTTCTGACAAACAGATTTTTTATGGAGACATTTGGAGGGCTGTTTGAAAAAAACCCGAGCCTCAACTAAATTTTTTTCCATCGCTTTACCGGCTTCTAAAGTTACTGGAATACCGACAAAATTACCAACAGAAAAAACAGTCCTAATCCTAAAATAAGTCTCGGTTTGAGAGTCTTTCCTTACCCCCGGCTGGCCTTGATAACCAGCGTATTGGCCTCGAGTAGTTCTTTTGCCCACTTGACTAAAAGACAGGGGCGCTAAATTTTTAAGAGCCTGGGTCCGATTTTTTCTAATTTCCCTCGGGGAAGAATCTTGGGGTTGATCCATCGCTAAAAGAGCCAAAAATTGCAATAAATGATTTTGGCCCACATCCCGCAGGGCCCCCAAACCATCATAAAAAACCGTCCGGCCATCAGCCACCCCCTCTTTCTCCCAAAGTCTAATCTCAACCCTGTCAATAAAGTTCTTATTCCAGATTGGGGCTAAAAAAGCATTATCAAACCGGAGGGCCAAAATATTTCTCATGGTTTCTTTAGCCAAGTAATGATCAATCCGATAAACCTGGTCTTCGGCAAAAAGCTCACCCAAGAGCTGATCCAGCTTTTTGGCAGTAGCCAAATCCTGGCCGAAAGGTTTTTCCAGGGCCACCCTAGTCCAAGAAGAGTTGGCGCAAGTTATCACTAAATTGTTTTCTCTTAAACCGGTTAAAATGGTCTGATAAAACTGAGGAGAAGTAGCCAAATAATAAAGCTTGTTAGTACAATCGCTGGAATCATGATCAATTTTCCTAACCCTTTTTCCCAAATCGACAAATGAGGAAGAGGAAGTAAAGTCGGCTTTAAAATAAGAAAAATGAGCCAAAAAATCAGACCAAATATCCGGTTTGGGAAACTTTTCCTCGGCCATAATTTCTTTCAAATAGGCCCGCAAACCATTATCGTCCCAATCTCGCCGAGAAATACCAAGAATTAAAAAATCTTTTGGCAATTGGTTTTTAATAAACAAACCAAATAAGGCTCGAAACAGTTTAGTTTTGACTAAATCGCCGGTAATACCAAAAATAACTATGGTGGTCGGTTTTTTAGTCATCGGGGTTTTCGGTAAAAGACTCAACAGTATAAACAAAAATTTCTGTTGCCGGGTCTAAATAACAGTCTCTTTTCAGGCCCATTTTTTGGGCACAAATTTCTCCCAAGAAACCCTCTTTAGACCAATCACCCTCCTGAGCCACTTGAGGCAAAAATGTCCCGGTTAAATTGCCTTGCTTTAAATAAACACCGTGTTTACCTAATTCAACTTCTTTTAAAGAGGTTACTTTTTTAAGCGAAGAAAGAAGAGAAATTTCAATCATAATATCTTCTAGTTCTTCTTGGGCAACGGGCGGGAAACGAGGATCGTTTGTTGCCGCCGCCACGGCCATATTAGCCACTGCTTGCCAAACCGGCTCTTTGGCCTCAAAACCACCAAGACAACCTCGCAAAATTCCTGCCTTTTTCAGAGTCACAAAAACAGCCCTTTTTTCTTCTAGAGAATCTTTGGGGGCCGCTTGGGAGAGAATCCTGCCGGTAACCAAATAATCGGCTATTGCTTGCCTGGCCCAAGACAATAACAGCCCTTTTTCTTCTTGGTTAATTCCAGGGGAGGGCTTGTCTTCTTTTAGCCAAAAAGCTACCGACCCATAACCAACAACCTGATCTGTTTGAGCAGAAACTACCCCCGAGTCACTTTGGGCCAAAATCTTGGCCTCCTTTAGACCAATTTTATTAGCCACTAACAGCCCCACCCGAATGGCCTCAGCCCCGCAAGCAAAAGTGTCAACGCCAGGATATTGGTTTTCTAAATCAACCAGGGTTTGGTCAAATTCTTCCCTGCTACCGGAAGCAATTGCCGCCAGGGTCTTAGCATCGACCGCCTTGGCCGTGGCCTGATCCGGATAATGAGATAGATCTGAGGAAATTACCAACAGGGTTTTGGGGTCAACGGCTAAAACTGAGGCTAACTTTTTAGCTAAGGCTAATAAGGCCGAATTATCGACTTGACCAATTAAAATTGGCACTAAACTAAAATCTGATAAAACCACTTGCAAAAATGGCAGCTCAACTTCTAAAACGTGATCGTTTTTATGAATCTCCCTACTAGCAATAATTGTTTCTCCATCAATCAAATCGGTTATTAAATCTTTAGCCAGCGGCACCTGGCCCAAGGAGGTCTGCCAAAAATCATGATCATCAATAACAATCTTTCCCGTTGGCACCTGATGAGCTGTTCCTAATAAAATTACCTTGTCAAAATCCGCTTCCTTAATTAAATTGAAAGCCTGAGCCGCCACCGGGCCAGAATATTGCCAGCCGGCATGAGGAACGATAATTATTTGCGGCAAGCGGTCAGAAACAAAACCAGACTCGGCCAAAAGGTCCTCTACCTGAACCCTGGTTTCTGCTTCGCTCTCCGGATAAAACTGGCCCGCCACTGCCGGTGGGCGAACTAAAAATTCTTTCTTATCGTTCATAATGTGATTATCTTTTAATTTTAACAAAACTGTCAAAATTACCAAAAACAAAATCACTGCCCCAAAAGCTAGAAAGATCGCCGTTCTTCGTCTACCCCCCATGGCTTAATTTTAACAGCTCCGGCTCTTCAAGTACCGGGATCTGGTGGAGAAAAATTAAGTTAATTTTTTAAACGATCTGTTTGTTGCTATAATAATCAATTATTATGGATAAACGCTACCAGCCTCAAAAAAGTGAAAAAGAGATTAGCGCCCTTTGGGAGACCGGCGGTTATTTTACCCCTAAAATTGATCAGAATAAAACGCCCTTTGTTATCACTCTGCCGCCGCCCAATGTTACCGGCGGCCTTCACGCCGGTCATGCTATGTACACTATTGAAGATATCATGGTCCGTTTCAACCGAATGAAGGGAACCCCAACCTTATTTTTACCCGGCTTTGACCATGCTTCCATTGCCGTTGAATACTTGGTCAGCAAACAAATTAGAAAAACCGGTCAAACAAAACTGGACTTAGGTAAAGAAGAGTTCTTAAAACAGGCCCACCAGTTTGCCGATCAGTCCCGCGACTATATTAAAAAGCAATTAGGGTTGTTAGGCTTTTCCCTAGACTGGTCACGTGAAGCCTATACTATGAGCCCAGAATACTCCCAGGCTGTTGGGACCGCTTTTGATCGCCTAAAAGAAAAAGGCCTAATCTATCAGGGAGAAACCATTGTTAACTGGTGCCCTGATTGCCAAACTGTTTTATCTGACTTAGAAAACGAGCATCAAGAGGAAAAGGGAGAGCTTTACTATATTAACTATGGTCCCATTACCATCGCCACCACTCGGCCGGAAACGATGTTTGCTGATGTGGCGGTAGCTATTCACCCCGATAATAAACAATATCGGCCCCTAGTCGGCCAAAAAGTGCCCCTCCCGCTAACCAGGCGGGAAATTCCGGTCATTACCGACGAGGCGGTTGATCCCAAGTTTGGCACCGGGGCGTTAAAAATCACCCCAGCCCATGATGAACTAGACTGGCAAATTGGCAAGCGCCACCAACTCGAAATCCTAATTGCCGTCGACAAAGCAGGCCAGTTAACCAAAATCACCGGCCCCTATCAGGGCTTAACCAGCCAAAAGGCCAGGAGCCTGGTGGTCGAAGAATTAAAAAAACAGGGCTTATTAATTAAAACAAAACCCCTGACCCACTCGGTCGGTCATTGCCAACGCTGTGGCACCATTACCGAACCCCAAATTTCTCTTCAGTGGTTTGTTAAGGCTAGGCCATTGGCCCAAAAAGCCATTGAAGCGGTTAAGAAAGGCCAAATCCAAATTGTCCCCAAACATTTTGCTAAAATCTATTTTCACTGGCTAGAAAATATTCACGATTGGTGTATTTCTCGACAACTGTGGTGGGGGCACCCGATTCCAATTGAGGGTGAATCCGACGTTTTAGATACCTGGTTTTCCTCCTCTCTTTGGCCGATGGCTACTTTGGGTTGGCCCAAAAAAACCGTTGATTTTTCTTATTTCTACCCCAATACGGTTCGAGAGACTGGTTACGATATTATCTTTTTTTGGGTCGCCCGAGAAATTATGATGTGTTTGGAATTAACGGGGAAAGTTCCTTTTAAAACCGTTTACCTCCACGGTCTGGTTCGAGACGAAAAGGGCCAGAAGTTCTCCAAAACTAAAGGCATCGGCTTTGACCCGGTAGAAACTATCAAAGAGTATGGCGCCGACCCCCTGAGGATGGCCTTAGTTTTCGGCAACACTCCCGGAGCCGACGTTTCCTTACCAAAAGAAAAAGTAATCAGCATGCGTAATTTTACCAACAAAATTTGGAATGCCACCAGATTCATTTTAATGAACCAGAACAATTTAAAGTTAAAAGTTAAAAATTTAAAATTAGATTTGACCTATTTGGATAAAAAAAATAAAGATGATCGAAAAATTTTAAAATCCTTAGAAAAAACAATTAATAATGTTACCAACCATATTGAAAATTATCGTTTCGGTCAAGCGGCGGAGAATATTTACGGCTTCTTCTGGCATGAATTCTGCGATATTTATATTGAACAGGTTAAAGACCGCCTTTATGATAGCAATAATCCCGAGAACCAAAGAGAGGTCTTGTCGGTGTTGCTCTTTGTTTTAAAAAACAGCCTAAAACTGCTTCACCCTTTTATGCCTTTTATTACCGAAGAAATTTGGACTAACCAATTGGAAGAAAAAACACCCTTGACGATTTCTCCCTGGCCAAAAGTAACAGTCAAAAATTCAAAGTCAAAAGTTAAAAATAAAAAATTAAAAACAAGCCTCAATTGTTAAATTGCTACATGGCTATATTGTTGGCGCGGACTTCTAAGTCCGCTAATTCAAAAGGAGGCGCAAACTAAAGTTCGCTAGTCCGGAAAATGAAGTAGCGCGGTTTACCGCGCGCTAATCTTGATTTTGCCGAAAATAATATTGGTCCGATAGGACCGATAAGACCGATATTTAAAATTGATTAGAAATTAGAAATTTCAAAGGAAGGAGGTGAGAAAGATGAAAAAGGTTAAAATCCAAAAAAAAGACGGTCGAATTGAAGAGTTCGATAAAGAAAAATTGAAAAGAAGTATTTTTTCCGCCGGAGCCACCAAGGGTCAGTCTCAACTAGTTACCCAAGAGGTGGAAGAATGGCTTTATAATGTCGCCCTAGAGGAAATCATTGACACCCAGGAAATTCGCAACAAGGTCGTTGGTTCCCTAACAGAAAAAAACCCCCAGGCGGGCAAGAGCTATCAGGAATACAAAAAAAGAGGTTAGTAACAAGCTTTTATTACCAGAAGCAGTTACCAAAACTATTTTAAATTAGGCGATGTTTTTCTGTTCCCCCAAAGGGGTATTAAAATCAACTTTAATGATTAAACCAACCACCCTTTCCCAAATTACCACTGCTGTTGGGGCAAAAAAGAAAATTCTCCAACACTGGTTTTACCAAAAACAAAAACAGCTCGAAAGCAAACTCGATTCTTTGACCGCTTGGGGGAAACAGGGTTTTAAAAAGCTCAAAAAATTACCGCATAATTACCGCAATATTGCCGCAAAGATTATCCGGCCAATAATATTGCTGTTTTTTGTGGCTATTTTCGTTACTAACCTTGTCCTTCCCGCCAATCAAGCCGAAAAAGTAAGACAAGCTTTTTTAACTTCTCCTGCCGACTTTGCCAATCGGATGAATATGGTCCAGGTTTTTATTGCCAACGGCCATTTTGAAACCGCTAAAAAAGAACTAGACGAAGCTAGTAATCCAGAATTCTTAATTAAAGAGGAAAAAATGGTCTGGCAGAAAAATTATTTAGCTTGGGGCCTGCATTCACCTGAGGGGCAAAGAAGGCTTATTAATAACTGGGAAGAATTTTTAAAAAAATACCCAAACTATAAAATAGGTTGGATTTATTTGGGTTATTTCCAAACCCTGTATGGAAAAGAACAAGAAGCCCAAGATTCTTTCCAAAAGGCTAAAGAAATCGACCCGGGGCTAGAGAAGGAAATAGAAAAAATACTAAATACTAAATACTATTTTTCTTCCTGGGGTTTCTCTTTTTGGGCTTCTTCAGTTTTTTCTTCCGGTTTACTCTCCTTGGGTTGGCCTTCTTCGCCTTCTTCTTTGCCCTCCTTGCCAATCACTTCTGGTTCCTCAACGGGGGCTGGTTCTGCCTCTTCTTCGGCCGGGGCCTCAAGTTTGGCCACCACTTCTTCTTTGTCCGCCATTATAACTACTCCCTCATTAACTTTAAGATCAGCCACCCTGATAACATCGCTTATTGCCTTTAGTGAAGAAACATCGGCCTCGAGGTGATCAGGCAATTCTTCCGGCAAGGCTTCGACATCAACTTCTAGCAAGGGTTGAATCAAAATTCCTTCTCCACCTTCGGCCCCCGGGGCTTCACCAACCAGTTCAATTGGCACCGAAACGACTGTTTTTTTAGCCAAATCAACCTGGCGGAAATCAACATGGAGAATTTTGTCGGTCACCGGGTCAATTTGAATATCGCCAACTAAAACCGGGTAAGATGATTTGGCCGTGCCAATAACCAAATCAATCAAGCCGCTTTCGCCGGTTTTTTCAAAAGTTTTGACAAAATCCTGATAGCCAAGTTGAAGCGCCTGCGATTTAATCTCCTGGCCATAAAGATTAACCGGCAAGATATTTTCCCGACGCAAAACCTTAACCTTGCGACCGGTAACTGTTCTTTTATCAACGACTAGTTTTGCTCTTGCCATAACGAAAGTATTTTAACTAAAAAGGCTCAAGAAAGCAAATTTGAAATGTGCGGTGTCCAGGACATACTATACACTTTATGCGATTGGGATATAAAGAATATCTCCACCGGGTAGTAAAATTAACGGGGCCTAATTTAAGCGCAAGGGAGGTGAAAGAAAAATATGACAATTGG
>Ga0268282_1000892_pt1 | contig 13946 bp, 10 predicted proteins | sample saktaG_12_FD_190133 | JGI IMG/M metagenome (GOLD analysis project Ga0268282, IMG submission 190133) | Saline water microbial communities from Sakinaw Lake, British Columbia, Canada - sak_2011_5_24_120m | ecosystem: Environmental > Aquatic > Non-marine Saline and Alkaline > Saline ...
GTGCTTCAATGGGGCCATACCCGTTTAGGTATGGTAAGAGTCTCATTTATATATCAATGCCCGAATTTATATAAATATCATTCTTATACGCAAGGTAAATATGATTTAGTAGTATATCCTTGTGACATTCTATGACCATATGCCACATTTCCCTATCGAATACCCCATATCAGATAAAAATACCATTCTATCTATAAATTGCAACATTTTTTTGGAAATATTATGGCTATGAGGTTTATTTTGATCCTTCATTCTTTCCCTTCATCAAAAATGTAACGATATTCGTGTCATCAACTGTTCGAGCGGTTCCCAGGATTTCATTCACCACTTCACCTCTCGAAAAAAGATCAGAAGATGAGAACTGATGGATTGTTTACCTCATGGCGAACCCCTAAAAATTCTATTCGTTTCTCAACCTCTCCATCAAGCGGTCCGAGATGTATAATCATTACACGATCCTCATCATGCTTTATTATTTCGTTCAGTGCAGCTACCAACTCTATTCTGCCTTTTCTGGAGAGATTGCATCGAAATACTGAATAGTGAAGACTATCGCCAAAACCTTTCATCGTTTTATGAACGTAATAAAGACGTTTTGGGTCAGAAATATCATAACTTACGATATATACATGCAATCCAGTCATCATATCACTCTGTTATCGTGTGCAAAATGGTGGATATTCTTCAATTTCACCCTGAATCACCCGTGCCAGGAGTCTCGCCTGAATTTCCAGAATACGCCTGTAACTAACCTTATAACCAAAAAGTGGATGGATTATCTCTGTACTCATCCTCCTTTCGTACCCGGAGATCACTGTCTTCTTCCCTTTTGATGTGAGAGTTACACCAACGCCTCTACATATGAAGTCTGAATATGAGAGCTCGCCATTGTTAAAAAGAGTAATTGTTGTGGAATCTGCAAGAAGTGGACGGAACTCCTCCATGAGATCAAGGGCAAGAGCAGGCCGGCCATATCGGGGTCGATGGTAGAAACCCAGATATGGATCAAATCCAACCGCAAGAAGTGTAACAAAGACTTCCTTGACCATGACCCCGTAAAGGTAGGATAATACGGAATTTATCGGGTCTTTTGGCGGTCTTTTGTTACGATTCTCAAAGGAAAAGTTCATACCCTCTGATTTGAGAAGATTATTGAATCGGGAGAAATATATCTGGGCAGCAGCTCCCTCTATGCCGAGCAGACCTTCCGGACTTTGCACCTCCTGAGCATCTTTGGCAAGTCGATTCAGTGTGTTGAGCAGCTCTTTTGGAACATCTCCATCGTTTCTGCGTAGGAGTGTTCTGGAGTTTCGGATCTTGCCATTAACGAACTGCCGTGCAATCTCAAGAGATCTACAACGATCATCTGCTCTTTTAAACTGGTGAATCCTCAACTCGACGTTTTTATGAGAATGCCCCTGTGAAATGCCATAAAACCATCCCCCGTACGAAAAATAGCATACCGGAACACCTTTCTGAAGGAGAATAGAGAGAGCAGGGGTAGTAATCCCAACCCCTCCAAAGAGAGAAACCTGTGCGATTTCCCGTATTTTCGCATCTCCTGTCTTCTCTTTTTGTGACCAGATATCCAGGCGATCCCCATGCAGTCGAACAGTCTGCCCATGGCCGGCAACATAGAGAGGAACCCGATCATCTCTCGAGGGAACCAGCCTCCTCATCAGTTTGGTTGCTTCTTTCTCCTTCTCCATCTGCCTGAGGGCATTCACTTCATCAGGAAGACATATGCCAGCAAGGGAACACCGGATGCATTTTGAGCTGCTCTCTAATGGAGGGGGCATCCTGCCCATTTTTGCCATGCTCCTGAGAATCTCGATCAATTCTTTAGTTCTGGAAACCAGATTTTCATCGAAGGGAATACTCACTTTCGTTTTTGATTTGACGTAGTATATGATTCCTTCAGAACAATGAAATCCATTTTCACGGAGAACAAGGCCCTGAGCACAGAGTTGTACCCGTTCAGGCTCATACGCTCCTTCGGGCAGATCTGGCATCGTCCCTCTTTTATATTCAACCGGTGTGACAGATTTACCCTGACCTTCAAGGAGGTCGATGCGGCAGACAATGCCAATATCTGGTCCTGTTAAATCGACCGATCTGGCGTGGAAGTACTCCTTCTCTCCCTCCTCATCCTCAGGTATCGCCCCTAAACGCTGATCGACCCGCCTATGCTGAAACCTGCCGTCCACAGTATCAGCACTATCGACAAATTCTCCCTGAACCCATTCGATATAACAGAGCCTCGGACAGTATACAAACTCATTAAGCATCCGTGCGGGTATGAGATCAGGAACCCACCCCTCATCCGGATGCATCTCTTCATTCATTATGACCTTATGCTACCTGTTCATTAGTTCCTGAAATGCTACTTTTTTATCAGCCTTTTTTTAAAATAAAGCCATGTTTGTTTTCTCTGGAAAATGAAATTTGGATAAACCATCACCATTTCTCAATCACGAACCGGAATAAACTGTCCAAGTCCGAAATGTGCTCCGTATCCCAGTGCTATCGGGCCGGCAACAGGTTCTGGAAAAGTTATCTCAAATCCGTATCCCATTTTATCAGGATCTCCTTTTCTATTTCGTCTGAATTCAAGCCATCTAATCGTTCGATCATTTCGAATCGATAACCGTTCAAGTGGAATGACCGATACCGGCTCTGGCAGGCCGTGGTTGAGAGCTTCGCGCCTGACCTCGCTGGTGAGCCACTCCATAAGCGGTCCACGCCCCTTTCTGTAATGTCGTGGTGGGACAAACGGTGTTGAGCTTTGAAACTGTCTCAATGTTCTTGTATCTGCAAAATCTTCACGCTGCCCCCATTTTAGAGGCACAAAGAAGATATCTGGCTTGCCGTCAGGTTGCCATATTTGGTTCAATCGATCCAGGGCAACCCGTTCCGAATGATTGAATGGTATTTTGGATACGATGACCAGATGATCGAGCCACCCGTCATTATCCTGGTCGAGAGGGAGGACATAGATATGCTGATGCCCTTTCATGGGTATACCCTCTGGCTCCTTACCACTGAAGAGAGATGATACATTTCCGGCATCTCCAATGACTCTCTTATGAATCCCCATCAATTTCCGGTGAATACGCTCAGATACTTCGATGGTTGCCGTTACTGAAGGTGTCACCCTCGATTCAAGCGCATAGATAACCCCGGTGTATCCTGGATCCGCATATTTCGTCCGTAGTGATGGTGTCACGTTAAAACAATGGGAAGAGCGCTGATAGATGACATACTGAAAGGCTGGTGGGACACTGAGATGATTTGTGTGCATATCAGCGGTCGTGAAAGCCAGTGCATCCATCCAGCTCAGTGTATGTGGCTTTTCCTTTTTCGTTCGCGGCTGGTTAATGTATGGATTATCATTGTACGCCTTCACTGACACAGGGCATGCAACCTTAACCATCTCCAGATCGTTGTGTGATGGAGAACCATAATCGGGGGCACAGTTCCATCGTACCCTGACTGCATCTGAAAGGACTTTCGCATCTACCCACGATTCAGATCTTCCCAGATAGTTCATCTGGGAAAGCATTCTATCAAGATCATCTTTCTGCGTCTGGGTGAGGTCGGTATTCGGCCACATCATCAAAAGAGGTGATCCTTTCAGGATAACGACGAAAGCATCGAATATCAGCTGCTTATCAGTTATTTCTTTCGTGTTCTCACTGAGAAATGATCTCGTATGAGAAGCATTCGCCCGCGGCAGCTGGAAGACAGGGGGTTCAGAAGCCAGAGCTTCAAAAACCGGTTCGACCCTCTCAACAGGCCACTCATCGAGTTTCCGCTTCCAGACATCATAAAGCCCGCGTATAAGCCTGTACGGTGAAGGTGGCCATTCCGGCACTCCTTCATTGACGTTTCGGCCCCATGGCGTCGCATGAAACCGTCCTGTCAGAAAATCCAGTTCGATCGCCAGCATACTGGGACCTCCTCTTATGAATCTACTTCGTCTTCATTGGATTTGCCCTTCTTGTCATCCTTTTTTAACTTCACAGGGGTGATCAGTTCTGTTACCGGTGGATCAGCAAAGAGCCCTTCATGAGTACACGCTGCAATCTTCTCCTTAATAAACATAAGAAGATCGGCTTCTTCTGGAATGGTATAGCCATGAGGAGTAGTCACCCTGATATCCCCATTCAGCACAAAGTCACAGGCAGTCCTCAATCGCAGCCCCTCTCTTAAAAACCGACGAATCTTGTACAGTCCAAGGGCAATGAGGAGATCCTTTGCATCATCATGCAGACTGTAGCCATTCAGAAGGGCGAGATCAAAATTGAAATAGGCAACAACACGCCCTGCAGTGTACTCAGTGCGGTGGTAGGGCACATTTCCATAGACATCCTTATCATAATTTTCTGATCGTATCTTACCCGTCGGATCCAGGGGGCTGTTCTTGACGCCGCCTGATGCAGCTTCTCTTATGTCTTCTGCCTCAATGAAGCCGCTAAGTGCCCGCTGAAGTTTCACCCTTCCATCTTCAAGGTTTGCCATAAATGCTCCGTGAAGGAGGGAGTTAGGATCATAATAGAGGAATGCTTCGGCTATCTTCTTCCAGTTGAGGGGTTTTCCCTTCTCATATTCAGCTTTATTCTTAAATTTTGTTTTAAATTCATCATTGCTGATGATGAAGGGGGAATTTATTCGGTGAGCCTCAATGAGTGAGCTGGTCTCAGTCTCAACTTCCCCATGAAGTGTAACATGAATATAGGGAATACCCTGAAGTTCCGGGTCGATACCGGGGCCTGATCCATTAAGGCAAGTCTGTTCAAGCCGGTTCGCGATCGATTGAGCTGACTCAACGAGGATCATACGTGTTCCATTCGGGCTCTCATATACCGCTGCCCCAAGATCGGGAAAGCCCGTTGGCTGGAATCGTTCTCCCTGAATGACTTTCAAATCTGCTTCGATCAGAAGACGGGGAATATTAGTGAAAATTTCCATGGTGATGTCTTTTCCTGTCATATGAATACCTTCTTTTCAATTTGTTATTACTACTTATCTTGTGGTTTCAATACGAGCTTCATCATCTCCTTTTCATCCTGTATTGGAAGAAGAAGAGCGGCAGTTATCCTGATACCATTATTTCCGTTTGGGAAAGAAGTGGTGATGGGGATGAGGCCCGTTGATCGTAGTCGACGTCCGGCAATAGTGCATGCATCCATGATGCGACCTGCACAAAGGAGGGGGATAATGGAGGCTTCCGGTTTGATGATAATCGGTTCGCCTTCTCTCCTGATTCCACCTGGCAGGAAGAGCAGCTTCAACAGGGCAAAGGAACGTGGCACAATAGTATGGACAACCGGTCTGCCCCACCCATGGTGATGCATCAACTCTCTCCTGACTGCAGAAACTTCCGTTTTCTCTTCCCATCTGATCCAGGTCAGCCCAAAAAGCAGATCCTCGATGAGCGATTCATCAAGATTACCTTCTATCAAGGCGCTGATATCCTCATAACAGAGCTGAATTGCACCATAAAGAGGATTTTTTTCTGTGCCGAGCCGATTGGCATCCATCATCCTTCGGGCAAGAACAGAGGAAAGACAGGTGGTAAACGAGTTCCCCTCCCACGATATCTGACCTCTTCCGCTCCCCCATGACCAGGGTTTTTGAGGATCAACCGGTTCAAGATTTGACCGAATCGGACCAACCCCCCCGGTACCCCGGATAGACGCCAGAGCGACTGCAATTCTCATCTCAATGCTTCCGTCGTCGGCAGCAACAATCCATTTGGGATGGAGCCCTGACAGAGGCCTGCCAACAATCGGGTTTCCATGATGTCCGCTATGAGAGATGAGCTTCTCAAGTTGTCCGATGGCCGCTATCAGATACTTAAGATGGGTAGCACCTCCATGCAGGAGGGTATCGTAAATCGCCTCATCGATCCTCCTCCGTGCAGAGGTGAATCTTGCGGGAGTTTCATCGCGTTTGAATCTATCAATGATTCTTAAAAGTGGATTGAGTTCCCGTAAGAGATCGCTCTCAGTTCTGAACCCGACCGGGAACCGGCCAGCTGGTAATGCCACATAATTATCCCCTCTTCTTTTGAGCAGGCTGTAGCGGACAAATTCTGATATGCCCCGGTCAATCCCGAGGGAAGTTGCTGCCTCGGCAAATTCTATCCCGTTCGATGCGGGGGTTCGGCCAAGATCAGCCCTGCCTTCGCTCAGGAGTGATCGAATTTCACGATAACTAGCTGGACGTTTCCATAACGGTACCCAAATCTCAGCTCGTGCCTCTTCCTGTTCAGAGGAGGAACCATATCCCACCGGTGTTGATCTGACAGTAAAAGGGCTCCTGAGAAAACCCCCGCCAATTGATTTCTGGCTTCGTGAGACCGAACTTGCCCATGGTATCGTTCCTTCCATAGTAAAGATGTATGTCCACGGATTAACCGGGAATTTTTTTGTTTCGATACCACAGCCCTGATTAAACCCGCCAGCCCGCCCAGGATCATACTGGCCCACACTGGCATACTGAAGTTTGTCTGTTGGTTCACCAAAGAGGGTGCTCTTTAAGAGACTGCCTGAAACTTCAGGATAATCAATGAGCATCCATTTGAGATTCTTCATAAAGCCATTTGAATACTCAAGCCGACCTTCATTACCCCCTGTTCCAAGAATTGGCGGGTATTGTGGTTCACCATCAGGATCGATGACCACTGCAGCATCTATCCACTCAACAGCACAGTCATCAAGGCGATCCCTGCAGGCAGAGATTATCTGCTCTTTTCCTGAACCCCGTTCAATTGATTTAATCTGGTTTCTGATCTTCTTTGCAGATGCTATGAGCGCTTTAATTGTATGGGCCCGTTCGTTCTGACATTGAGATGCATTTTTTGGAAGTGTTGTCTGATTTTCAAGGTCTTTAATAGTCAGGGACAAAATATTCTCATCAGGAGAGAAAAGAGGTATAAGACCTGCCAGTGTGCGGGTTTCATTAATTTGATTTAGATAATCTTCCTTTTTCTTTCCTTTGCTTTTTTCAGCCCTCTCCTGTAACTGGCCCAACAACTCTTCGATGGGGAAGGTGACATCCGGCATCTCAGGCAATGAATGGACTGTCCTGATTACCCTTTGATACTGTGCAAAACGTTCTTCATCACTCTCCAGTATGGCCTTCAGCCCTTCGATATTGTCCCCCTCGTAGAAACCGCTCCCCCCACTCCATGGTGAAACAATAGGGGTGGGGACATACTCATTTTGGAAAAAATTCAAAAGTTCGTCCCTGTCAAGAGCAGATTTGATATAAAAGATACTGTTTTTCCACCATCCCCGTGTATCCGGATCCTTCTGTTCACTGACCAGCCTGAGTACGGCAAGTCCTGTCAGGTACGAAGAGAGTGGCTCTGAAGTGCAGCCTTCAAGCCGTATTATACTCATACACCACCCCTGCTTGCCCGTTCATCAGAGGCTTTCATTAATGCCTCAAGGTATGCAAGTCTGAATGGCCCGATATCAGGCGTATCCCGGAGATTTAAAACCCTCTCTGTCCAGCTTGGACCGTTTGGACCCATTCCAAGATCCATGTAGGAGAGGGAAAGGACGGTACGAGGAACGATTACGCCACCTCCAAGGTCTGTATCAGATATGACATCCCCCTCCCAGACCCCCCTGGCGAACCTGATGGTTTTATCCGGAGGGATGCGTTCATTGGGCATCGATCGTATCGATCCACGTACTTTGCCATGGTGGGCAGCGGCAAGATATGCAACCAGATCGTCTCTGTCATTCTGTAGTGCGAGGATTCCTGAGGCCAGTTCATGCCGGAAGAACGTGCGTCGCTCATCATCCCCTCCGTCTCCTGTCTGACTCCTGCCTTTCCATGCATCTTTAGGTGCTTTTGCAGCGGGTTTGTGTGGGTATTTCTCTAGTTCTTCCTCTTTGATGAGTGCCTGAAATGACTGATGGGCTTTGCCTGCATCGTGCCAGCGTGCTCCTTCAAGGAGAGCCTCCTTAAATTGATCCCCGAATCCGAGTGACTCAAGGATGAATCCCATCTCATTACAGACCTGATCAGTATGTTCTGCAACAGACAACCAGCTCCCAACTGCCATTTCATTTCCTGAGTATCCCTTTTCGGCTGAATCCTGTATATTGGAGATGAGCGGAACTGCTTTTTTTGATGAGGGATTCCATCCCTCAGTAATGGTGTAGCGTCCATCCTCTGCACGAAGCATCAACGTCATTCCAGGAAATATTCTTGAATTTTTCTGAACCGATATCCATCTCCCGTCGAGTGAATCCCATATCCATGCAGCTGCATTTTTTTCGATCAAGTTTTTTATATCACCGACTGGAACGGAACAGAGTTCATCCCGGTGTGGCAATGGTTCGTATAAATCACCGGTATCGATATTTTTTGGTATATTACGCCAGAAAACATGGAGATCCAGATTATCACTATCGCGGATGAACCGTGAGATATCAATATCACTCCCTGCCAGATCCGGTGTGGTATCAAAGAGCTCAACCAGATCCTTTTTCCGAATTACCTGTTCATGAGTGTATGATTGGGAAACGGGAGGAAGACAAGCTGGTCCGACACTCTGTCCATCAAAATCAGTTAGAATATTTCTTGCCTCCATCAGTTCTTCATCAGTATAAGGGAGGGCCCATCCCTTCTTTTCAGAAGGAATATCTATCCAGTATATTTCGGCATCATCATACTCTCCGGAGCGGTTGCACCGGCCAAACCTCTGCACAAGTGAAGGCCAGGGTGCGACTTCTGTAAAGAGTACCTTTGCTGATACATCGACACCTGCCTCAATGACCTGAGTGGAGATGATGATCGTCCCATTGGATCCGGGGCTATCAAGGAGGCTCTGTACTACTTTTTCTCTCTCCTTAGGCCTGAAACGGGAATGAATGAGAACAAGAGTGGCCTCCGGCTTCTTTTTAAATATTTTTGTATAGAGGTCAACTGCACGCTTCACCGTGTTAACAACAACCAGCGTGCGGGTATTTGCCTGATGCTTCTCGATAATAATATCAGCAATTTTTTGGGGGTTATGTACATCGCTATCAGATCTCCTCAATTGTTTGAAAGCCCCGGTTCTGGTTTGTATTGTTGACTCACCCAGATCCTCATTACTGAGTTTGAGGATGTTCTTGAGGTTTGTATTTGGATCAAAGTCGACAGTCCTGAGCCATTTAGGTTCAAGAGTTGCACTCATCCAGATTGATCTGGCAAAAAATGGTTTTATTGTACCAAAATGGCTTCGAAATGCCTGAAGTTGTGTGGTTGTGGCAAGTCCTCTGCCCATGAGTTGTATCTCGTCCATCACCCAGAGACAGTCATTATTTAAAAGACCAAAATGCATGGGCCAGCGGTATCTGCTCATACCATAGCCACGATTGAGAGCTCGTGATAAGAGCATATCCTGGGTTCCAATGATAATGGCATCCTGCTCTGGATAGAGGTCCCACCACTCTCTCTCTTCTCCTCCCATGAGTACCGTGACTGCGATTCTTTCTCTTCCCACCCCATATTCTCGTGCAAATCCATCAACAGGAGATGTATCTCCTGGCGTTTGTGCTAACAAACCCAGGTTATCAAGCCAATTTTTGACTTTCGATCTGGTCTGTTCTACGAGAACCCTCATTGGCAGACAATATACCAACCTTCTCGGTGTCAAAGAGCGGATCTCAGATCGAGGTTCAAACCGTCTCTTCCATAACCATCCAAGAATTACCGCATCCGTCTTCCCCAATCCGGTTGGTATCTCTATTAAATCGGGTGTTGTCTCTGAGGTGGCCATATTACGTTGAAACGGGTATGGGATATGACCGGTGGCAGTTTGAAAAAAGGTGTCAAAATTCAAATTGTGTGCTGGTTCCAAATCCGATTCTGTCATCGTTACTCTGGATGACGGAATAAAATCAGGTGACATGGTGGTTCCTTTTTCTTTTCATTATCTCTGACACAATGAACTTTTTTAAAGAACCATTCAAACCCATTATTGGTAATATACATTTCAGATATGTTTAATTATTCGGTGTGGATTTCATCAATAAGGAATGTGGGTTAATTATATAATCTGTATAGTTGAGAGAAGGAGAGAAGATAGAACATAGGTTCAATTTCAGTACATAATTAATTTTCACTGAGTAAAACTATAAAATCAGAATACTATTACAAATCAGTTCCTTAATGTTCTATTAAGATTTGTGATGAAGAATGTCTTGGAGGCTGTATGAGAATGGCAAATCACTTATTTTGATGATTCATATTGACGTTCATTTGCAAATTAATGCTCATAAATGGCTCCCTTTTCAGAGGCTTTTTTGAACTTTGGAGTTCTCGGACACTTTACTAGAAATAGTTCAAAATAAGTTTAATCAAAAAAGAGTATTCTTATAATCAGAACAGACTATTTTATGAAATATTTAGTGCTGTTCTCTCCTGATACACATGAAGAGAGCAAGAGATACAGCAAACAGAACACTTACCATTGCCCATCCATCCGGAATCGCGAGTTGTGGGGTAGGAACAAGAACCGGTACAGGAGGTGAGATATCAGGTGAAAGAGATTTCTGACTGTTTTCTGAGGAAAGAGACTGGAATTTCAAAAAAGCTTCTTTTGCTGCCTTTTCGTCTCCAAGTCCTTCTAACACATAGCCAAGTTTACGATACAGGTCAGAATTATCTGGTGCAAGGGTAATCGCACGCAAATACCATATTCGTGCCTTATCATATGCACCATTCTGATATTCCAGATCACCAAGATTACTGTATGACAGTGCCACAAGTGAACTATTCAGGAATAGTACCGGAATTGTGTTGTTATCCATCGTGAGACCTGTGATTGATGGCTGGCCGCCAGTCAGGAGTGATACATCCCCCGAATTGGAAGATATCGGTATATAACCCTGTGAAGTGCTGGTTCTGTTCAACCGTGACAACAGGTCAGATCTACGTGTTCTGGCATCACTATTCTGTGGATTTAATTGAAGAACGACTTCATATGCGATTCGGGCTTCCTCGTTTTCTCCTATCTTCTCAAGAGTTACGCCTTTTCTAAGCCAGGCCTCAGAATTATTAGGATTGAGTGCAATAGCCATCTCAAGCACTGCCAGTGTCTGTTCCGGTCTGTTTAGTGCAGCAAGAACAGCACTTTTTCTGAGCCAGGGACCAGCATCAGTGGGACTGAGCCGGGTTGCTTCGTCATATGAGGCAAGTGCAGGTTCAAATCTGCCGCTCTCCATAAGGACATCACCTTTGCTTGACCAGGCAGCAGCAGCATCGGGATTGAGTTCAAGCGAGCGATCATAGGCACGAAGAGCATCTCCCAATTGGCCCAGCTGCTGATCCAGATGCCCGATATTCATCCAGATTCCGGCATCATCAGGCGTAATTTCCATTGCTTTTTTATATGAGGATACAGCCTCTTCAAGTCTGCCTAAATCTGCCAGTACATGACCTCTGTTTGCAAGAGCGACAGGATCTTTTGGTGAGTAGACCAATGCAAGGTTATATGATGAGAGGGCATCCTCAAGTTCCCCAAGACTGTAATGAGCATTCCCTTTGTTAAACCAGGTCCTTGAGTCTTTTGAGTCAAGTTTTAATGCAAACTCATATGCCTCAATGGCATCCTCGATCTGTCCCTGGCCATAGAGTGCATTGCCCTTATTAAACCAGGTCACAGCATTTTTCGGTTCCAGCTGAAGGGCCACCTCATACGATGATATTGCTTCCTGATATCGTTTTAGAGCTGTCAGCATATTCCCTTTGTTCATCCAGGCTTCTGCATCACTGGGATCCAACTGAACCGCAACCTCATATGCTGCATATGCTTCTGCGGGACTACCAAGACTATTTAATGCATTCCCTTTATTATACCAGGCTAACGGGTCTCTTGGATCGAGCCGTATTGCCACCTCATATGCAGCTACTGCAGCATCATACTCTGTAAGGCCATAGAGAGCAACACCCTTATTGTACCAGGCCCTTGGATTTTCTGGTTCAAGCTGAACTGCAACCTCAAATGCTTCATTCGCCTCTTTAAAGTTGCCCTGGGCATAGAGTGCATTTCCCTTGGAGAACCAGTCTGTAGCAGTCTCAGCACTCCCCTCCTGCACCACAACGAGAGTGATACATACAATCAGAAGAATTATAACCCCCGTTTTTTTCATGTTAGTATCCTCCTGTTGCATCTCATCCTACATATACTGATATAATCGCATCTGTATAACCAGGAACCCGGATAGTGTCTCATCACTCCTCGTATCGTACTGCCTGCTTGTTGCGCCATAGGCGTGTTACTGGTGATTCATACATAAGAAATCCTGAAATAAACGCTTCAAATCCATTAATAAGAATTTCATCTCCCGTTAAAACCTGATAAGATTTTTTTAATTCCTGTTTGACGTGTTTTCCAAGAGCTATTGAAAAAAGATCAGGTGAGACTAAAAGATCTCCTGCCTTTTGATAGGTTCGTTTTATCTCAACGATATAACGGTCCCCTTCGATGTACGGGCCTGCAAGTATCTCATCAGAGACTGGAAGATATGTTTTTTGAAATTTACCCGCATTGGGACCTACACTAAGGGGCGGGCCGGTATGTCGCCTGAGCGGGGGCAGGGTATCGACCAGGAGTTCAAAGATAAGCATTGATGATTCCAAAGTCATATGCCATGCGTGACGATTGACGACAAATTCATTGCGTTCAAGAAAGTGACGTATTGAGTGTGCACTTTTTCTAAGTTGGGGAACTACCACATCCTCAATTAAGGGAGGAGTTGAGAAGACAAGAGCATACAATGATGTCCCCCTGTTATGCATCACCGTAACAAGGGTATCTCTGGTTAACAGATGGATCACAGGCTCGGAAAAAAAACCGGGGTCCGGCTCAGCAAGATATCCCCGGGCCAGTTCAACAAATTCCATCATCCGGGTCAGGGAGACTGATGCAGAGACATTTCTTCTGGGATCAACGGGATCAATGACTACCATCGGGTCATCAAAAGTAACAGCCTGATGGTTCATAAGATCAATGATAATCCCCGGACGCCACTGTGATGCTGCTTGTAGAAGAGGGATAAATCCACCATAGGCAAGAATAAGCAGTTCACAGAGATACCCGGCAAAACCTTCAGTCATCAGGTCTGATCCATAGACCCCATTGACCTTGGTAAACTGCTTAAGGAGAAGCACGTCATCAGTAAAGGATTCAATATGGAGACTGATGTACCGCGTATGAAATGGTGTCCTGTCAACGGCACTCTGGATTGCAGAAGGATTTGTTACTGCGTAACATGGTACAAGGTCAAGATCAATATCACCAATAGTGGCATTCAGATACGGGTGTTCTGCATATTTTTCCCGCATAGAATCGGTGTATTGTGTCGCGACCTGGTATGCTAGTGCAAGTCCTTTCTCTTCGAGTTCTTCGCGCGATATGGAGGGATCAAAGAGGAGAAATATATCAAGATCCCGATCGTTGGCAACGCAGGTCTTTCGTGCAACAGAACCAACAATCATCCCGGTAGCGATTCCACTCGCATTGATATCGTCAATAATACTGTGTGCTAATGCGTAAATCCTCTCTAGTTCTTCATCTTTTGGCCTGATTCGCAAAAGAACTTCTTCTTCAAGGGCTGATCGGTTCAAACCTGACCTCCGCCAGTTCAGAATAGACTGGTCCTTGTGGAGAAAGAACACTCTTCATGAGTACACACCGGTCAATTGTACATGAACCATATGTTGTGGATGAGAGAGAATCAAGAATAGAATAAATATCCGGATGTGGTCTTTTAACTCGTGCAACTGTGATGTGTGGTTGAAATGGACGCGATTCAGGGGAAAAACCAAGGGGGACAAGCAGTTGTTCCACCTGTGTAAAAAGGGCCAGGCATCTTTCCTCATCTGACACCTGTGCCCAGATAACGCGAGGATTTCTCTTCGAATTGGCAGAAATT
>Ga0268282_1000899_pt1 | contig 13863 bp, 12 predicted proteins | sample saktaG_12_FD_190133 | JGI IMG/M metagenome (GOLD analysis project Ga0268282, IMG submission 190133) | Saline water microbial communities from Sakinaw Lake, British Columbia, Canada - sak_2011_5_24_120m | ecosystem: Environmental > Aquatic > Non-marine Saline and Alkaline > Saline ...
ATTTAATTTATTTTGTATGCAGTGTTTTGTTATAGAAGGGGGAAAAACATTAAAAGGGGAAATAGAGGTCAGGGGTTCAAAAAACGCTGCTATGCCTATTTTAGCAGCAACTCTTTTAACAAAAGAATCTTCTGTAATTGATAATATTCCACTAATTGAAGATGTAAAAAGGTTCTTAGAAATTATTGAAAGTTTGGGAGGAAAAGTAGAATGGTTAGGAAAAAGAAAGGTAAGAATAAATCCTAAAAATCTAAATTTTAAAAAAATTGATCAATCTTTGGTAAAAAAATTAAGAGCTTCTGTTCTTTTAATTTCTCCATTATTGCATCATTTTAAAAAATTTAAATTAGCTCAACCAGGGGGTTGTTTAATTGGAGTTCGTTCTATTGAAGCTCACTTGGACGCTCTTTCACAATTAGGAGTAAAGATAAAGGAAACCCCGACATTTTATTATTACAATGGTGCGAATATTCATAATGGCGAAGTTGTTTTAAAAGAATTTAGCGTTACTGCTACTGAAAATGTATTAATGTTAGCATCTTTAATTCCAGGAAAGACCATATTAAAAGTTGGAGCTTTAGAACCTCATGTTGAAGATTTAGTTGTTTTTTTAAAAAAAATGGGTGCTAAAATTAAAGTTCTTTCTCCGCATGTTTATGAAATAACAGGAAGAAAAAAACTTTCAGGAGCTTCGCATAAAGTTATTCCAGATCCAATTGAAGCAGGGACATTTATGATTTTAGCAGCTGCTTTGCATAGCAAGATTTTAATTAAAAATGTTCGTTTGGATCATTTAGATTTGGTAATTAAAAAATTAGAAGAGATTGGCGTAAGAATGAATATATGTTCTAAAGGAAATTGTAATATATTAATGCTTCCTTCATATAATTTAAATGGTATAAAAATTCAAACACAGCCATATCCTGGTATTCCTACGGATCTACAATCTCCTTTTGGAGTTTTAGCGACTCAGCTTAACGGAACAAGTATCATATTTGATACAATGTTTGATGGTAGATTAAAATATATTGACGAGTTGATTAAAATGGGCGCAAATGCTATTATAGCAGATCCGCACAGAGCTTTAATTACTGGGCCAACTGCATTATATGCGCAGGATATTAATTCTTTAGATATTAGATCAGGTATTAGTTTAGTTATAGCAGCGCTTTTGGCTAAAGGAAAAACAATAATCAAAGATACTTATCAGATTGATAGGGGATATGAAAGAATTGATGAAAGATTAATGAAGTTAGGTGTAGAAATAAAAAGAATAGAACAATAAATTTAATAATATGATTGTCCGTAAAATTGGTATAGATTTGGGAACAGCAAATACTTTAGTATTTATTCCCCAAAAAGGGATAGTAATCAATGAACCATCAGTGGTAGCTATTGCTGTTGATGATAATAAAATATTAGCCATAGGCGCAGAAGCTCGCGAGATGTTGGGAAGAACGCCTGAAGTTATTAAAATATATAAACCATTAAAAGATGGGGTAATTGCTGATTATCAAGTAACAGCAGCAATGTTAAAATATTTTATAGATAAAGTTATAGGGCCTTGGAAATTATTCAAGCCCGATCTTATAATTTCTGTTCCAGTGGGCATTACATCTACAGAAAGAAGGGCTGTTATTGGCGCAGCTAGGCAAGCTGGCGCTAAAGAAGCATATGTTGCAAGAGAGCCTATTTTAGCTGCTTTAGGAACAGGAGTTCCAATAAATTCCGCTGGAGGTAATATGATAGTAAATATTGGAGGAGGCACTACAGAAGTCGCGGTGATTTCTTTGGGTGGAATTGTAGCTTGGTCATCAGTAAGAGTCGCTGGAAATAAGATGGATGAAGCTATTAGTGATTACATAAAAAGAAAATACAATTTGGCAATTGGAGAAAGAACAGCAGAAGAAATAAAAATTAAAATTGGGTCAGCCTTATCAACAAAAAATAAAAATGAATTAGAAATTAGAGGATTGGATTTGACAGAAGGATTACCAAAGAATATTGTAATTAATTCTAATGAAATTGCTGAGGCAATAGAAAGTCCTTTAAAAGAAATTATTCAGGCAATAAAATCTGTTTTATCAGAAACTCCTCCAGAATTAGCTGCTGATATTATGGAAAGGGGAATGATTGTAGCTGGCGGTGGAGCATTATTAAATAATATTAATGAATTAATCACAAAGATAACAGGTGTACCAAGTTATACTGCTGATGAGCCTCTTTATTCTGTGGCTAAAGGAACCGGAGTTATTTTAGACAATCTGGATCTTTACAAAAAGAGCATAACAACCTATCGTTAAAATGTTTTTTAAACATGATGGGGCAATAACTTTTTTAGAAAGATTTTTTGATTCTGATGAAAGATTGGTTCAGAATCTTCTTTTTTGGGGAGAAGAGTCAGTTGGAAAAATGACAACCGCAGAAGAGTTCAGTAAAACATTGCTTTGTAGTGGTAGAAATGGTTGGAAAAGATGTGAAAAATGTAATAGCTGTGAGATGATTAAAAAAGGGTACCACCCAGACTTAATGATTATTGAGCCTGAAGAAGAAAGTGTGAAGATAGAACAAATTCGACAAGGTTTAAGTTTTTTATTTTATCATCCGCAAATTTCTTCTTTGAAGATTCTTATCATTAATCAGGCTGATAAAATGACAGAAGATTGCCAAAATGCTCTTTTAAAGACATTGGAAGAACCACGAGAAAATAATCTTATTATCTTGGTTACAAGCGCTCCAAAGAGGCTTTTAACAACAATACGGTCAAGGGTTTTACCTTTAAGATTTAGGAGAATAGCAAATAAAGAGATCATTGATTTTTTACAAAAACAGTATTCTTTATCCCAAAATGAGGCAGAGGAAATTGCTGAAAGAGCTGATGGAAAGATAGGAAAAGTTATTAAATTATTAGACAAAGATTATAAAAAAGAATTAGATCAGAAAAGAAAAGATCTCAAAGAAATCCTTAATCAGGATTTTGCAAAACAATCTGTTTATTTCCAAAAATTAGTAGAAGATAACGGAAAATTAAAAAGTACTTTAGAGGAATGGTTAAGAGTTTTAAAGTCTGATAAAGATTCTAAAGAATTAAAATTAATCCCTGAAAAGAGAATAAAATTAATTGATAGTATTTTAAAAAGTATTTATTTAATAGCAGACACAAATATTAATAGGCAACTTTTAATGGAGAATATTTTTCTTCAATTATAATTATGTTAATAGAAAAATTTAAAGAACAAACTAAAAAATTATTAGAGGATTTTTTTAATGAAATTATAGGTTTTCGCACTTCTCGTCCTACAACTGCTCTAGTGGATAATATTAAAGTTGATTGTTATGGCTCATTATCTCCACTGAAGCATGTTGCTTCAGTATCAATTAAACTTCCTAATGTTATTATTATTGAACCTTGGGACGAGGGATTAGTATCTTCTGTTAAAAAAGCCTTAGAATATTCAAGTTTAGGGCTTACTCCATCTCAGGAAGGGAAACAGATAAAATTATTTTTACCGCCTTTAAGCAGAGAAAGGAAAGATGAGCTGGTAAAACTTATTGGATCAACAAAAGAAGAACATAGGGTTAAATTAAGAGAGATGAGAGACAAATTGCTTGAAGAGGTTAAAGAAGGATTTGATAAAAAAGAAATATCCGAAGATGAAAAGTTCCGTTTAAAAGAAGAAACACAAAAAATTGTTGAACAGACTAACAAATCTTTAGATAGACAAGAAAAACAAAAAGCAGACGAAATTCTTAATTCTTAATTATTATTTCATGATATCTTTTCTTATTAGTTTATTTAGTTTAAGTATTATAATCCTATTACATGAAATAGGACATTTTTTGCTAGCAAGGCGTTTTGGAGTAAAAGTAGAAGAATTTGGTATTGGTTTTCCTCCACGAATTTTCAGTTTTAAAAAAAATGAAGTAATTTATTCTATTAATGCTATTCCATTTGGCGGGTTTGTAAAGATCGTAGAACATAATGGGTCCGATAGTTTTTCATCAAAAAGTTTAGGCAAAAGAACTCTTATACTTTTAGCTGGCGTGGTTAATAATATTTTGATAGCTTTTTTACTTTTTACAATTCTTTTTTCTGTTGGAATGCCAACTTTTGCTTTACCTAAGAATTATAAACAAAATATTCCTTCGACAGTCATTATAAGGGAAATAGAAAAAGATTCTCCTGCATTTTTAGCTGGTTTAGAATCCGGAGATGTTATTTTAGGAATAGAGCGTTTAGATCATTTTTATGAAATGACAAGTATTGAAGATGTTCAGGATAAGACAAAAGAGTTTCAAGGTAAGGAAATACAATTAATTATTCAAAGACAAGGGGAGAGTACAGAAATAAGCATTATACCAAGAGAATCACCTCCAGAGGGAAAAGGTTATTTAGGGGTGGTTTTAACTGATGATGGTGTTTTGAAATATTCTTTGTTTGAGGCTCCATGGCAATCAATTCGTTTTATGGGAGTTCTTACTCAAGAAACATTTACTGGACTTGATAGGGTTTTTGTTAATTTATTTAAACATGGTAATATAAAAGAATTAACAGGGCCTGTGGGGATTATGGCGATAACTACAAGAGGATTTCAGTGGGGCTGGGACTATGGGTTGTATATTTTAGGACTTATTTCTTATGCTTTTGCCATTTTCAATCTTTTTCCTATTCCTGCGGTAGATGGGGGGAGAATCTTGTTTTTAATGATAGAAAGAATAAGACGAAGACCAATATCGCAACATACAGAAATCTTGGTAAATAATATTTGTTTTTCTTTGTTAGTTATTCTTCTTTTTGTTGTTACTATTAAAGATATTAATTTTTTCATTTTAAATAAATAAATTATGAGAGAATCACAATTTTATTTTAAAACTAGAAAAGAGGTTTCTAAAGAAGAAGTAGCTGTTAGCGCTTGTTTATTAATAAGAGCTAATTTTATAGAAAAATTAACAAGTGGAGTTTATAATTTTTTGCCTTTAGGTTTCAAGGTTATAAAAAAAATAGAAGGAATTGTAAGAGATGAAATGGAAGCTATTGGAGGGCAAGAAATATTAATGGCGCTTTTAAATCCAAAAAGCAATTGGGAACAAACTAATCGTTGGAATACATTCAAAGCTTTATTTAAAGTACAATCCAGATATGGACAGTGGTTTGCTCTTGCTCCTACTCATGAGGAGATAATTACGCCAATGGTAAAGAATTTTATTTTTTCCTATAAAGATTTACCATTATATCTATTTCATATTTCTGATAAATTTCGTGATGAGCCTCGTTCTAAGTCAGGAATATTAAGAGGAAAAGAGTTTATAATGAAAGATTTATATAGTTTTCATGCTGATGAAAAAGATCTGGAAAAATATTATGAAAAAGTAAAAAAGGCCTATCAGAGGATTTTTAAAAGATGTGGATTAAAAGCTTTTATTGTAGAAGCATCAGGAGGTACTTTCTCGCGTTTTTCGCATGAATTTCAGGTTATAACGCCAGCAGGTGAGGATTTGTTTTATTACTGTTCTTCTTGTAAGTTTTGCCGTAATAAAGAAATTGCAGAAAATATTAAAAAATGTCCTGAATGTGGTCATGCTGTAGAGATGCTTAAAGGTTCGGAAGTAGGAAATATTTTTAAATTAAAGGATAAATATTCTAATGCGTTTGATTTAAAATTTAGAGATAAAGACGGGAAAAATAAAAATGTTATGATGGGTTGTTATGGAATTGGGATTAGCCGTTTATTGGGAGTCATAGTGGAAGCAAATTATGATAAAGATGGAATGATTTGGCCAAAAGAGGTAGCTCCATTTACTTATCATTTATTAAGTTTATCTAGTGGAGATGCAAAGATAAATAAAACAATTAAAAAACAAGCTGATTTGTTTTATACAAAAATGTTGAAAAAAGGAATTGAAATACTTTATGATGATAGAAAAGACGTTTCAAATGGGGAAAAATTAGTTGATGCTGATTTATTAGGTTTGCCTTATAGGATAGTGGTTAGTGGAAAAACAATTAAAAATAATAAGTTTGAATTAAGAGAAAGAAGAGATCGTAAAGTAAAATTAATAAAATTAAGTGATTTTGACAAAATAGTCAAAAGTAAGTAAACTAACAAAACAAAGGATAATTGTTATCTATTATGGCTAAGGATTTTAAAGAGAACTTTTTTCGTAATATTGGAGTGGATTTAGGAACTTCTAAGACTTTGGTTTATGTTAAAGGAAAAGGAATAATGGTTAATGAACCGACAGTTGTGGCTATGAATAATAAGACTAATCAGATTTTAGCTATTGGTCGTGAGGCAGAAGAAATGTTAGGAAAAACTCCTTCACATATTAATGCTATTAGGCCTCTTTGCAATGGTGTAATTTCTGATTTTGAAGTAGGTGAAAAGATGCTTCATTACTTTTTAGATAGAGCCAAGAAAAAAGGATTTTTAGGTCAATTTTTTGATTGGCCTCGTTTAGTTATTGGAGTTCCTACAGGCGGTACTGAAGTAGAGAAGAGAGCTGTAGAGGATATTGCTAGAAGCGCTGGAGCTAAAGAAGTTTATTTGATCGAAGAGCCAATTGCCGTGGCCTTAGGCGCTCAATTATCAGTCAAAGATGCGCAAGGTATTTTTGTTGTAGATATTGGTGGCGGGATAACAGAAGTGGCAGTAATTTCTTTAGGCGGAATTGTTGTATCAAGAAGTTTGCGCATAGCAGGTACTAAATTAAATGATGATATTATTCATTACTTTAGAGATAAATTTAAATTATCTATTGGAGAAAAAACCGCTGAAAGGATTAAAATTTTAATAGGTTCTGCATTAGATTTAGGAAGTAATCAGGAGATGAAAGTAAAAGGACGCGATCTTACCCGTGGTTTACCAAAAGAGATTAAGATTAAAGAAGATGATATCAGAGAAGCTATAACCCCTTCTTTAAACAAAATTTTAGATGCTGTTAAAAGTACTGTTGAAATTACTCCGCCAGAGTTAATTGGCGATATAATGGAATCAGGTATCATCTTATCAGGAGGAACAAGTTTGCTTCGTGGTATGGACAAATTAATTGAAAAATCTATTGATCTTCCAGTAAAGATGATTGATGATCCTATAACTTCAGTGATTAGAGGTATAGGAATAATCTTAGAAGACTTAGAAGGATCAAAAGATATTTTAACTACAATCAGTAGAGAAAAACCTCCTTTATGATATTATGAAACAAAGAAATAATTTTCATTTCTTGGTTTTACTAGTGATTTTCATAATCACTAGTATTTTGTTATTCAAATTCTATTTTTCTCAAGAGAAAATTTTTAAACCTCAATTAGTTTACAATTTAGAAAAAGGGGGACTTGTAGGAAATTATCTTTTTGATTTTAAAAATTGGACAAATGATCTTTTGCATTTTAATACCTTAAGAAAACAATTGTCAGAGCTTGGATATGAAAACATTAAACTTATCAATCAGTTGCAGGATTTTAAACAAATTAAAGAAGAGAACAATCTTTTAAAAAATGCTTTAAAAATTGAAGGTGAAACAAATTGGTCGTTAATATCAGCTAAAATTGTTTTAATGGATCCTTCTGGCCTAACTGGTTCTTTTTGGATAAACAAAGGCGTTAAACAAGGGTTAAAACAAGGAATGAATGTAATTTTGGAAGACAAGATTTTAGTAGGTAGATTAAAAGAATGTTTTGATAGTTATTGTAGAGGTGAATCAATTTTTAATCCCGAAACAAAAATTAGTGTGGAAGACTTACGTTCATCTACATTAGCAGTGGCAGAAAAAGACGCAAAAGGAAATTTTCGTCTAAAGTTAGTTCCATATGAGGCAGATATTAAAGTTGGAGATATTTTAATTACTTCTTCTGAAAATGCTAATTTTTTTAAAGGTCTTTTGGTTGCTAAAGTCAAAAGATCTAGTTCATCTTCTGATGTTAGTTCATTAAAAGAATTTATTTTAGAGCCTTTATTAAATCTTTCTGAAATATCTTCAGTTTTAATTATTACTGACTTTATTCCTACACAATAATGATTCAACGTTATTTACTAAATTTTCTTTTATTTGTTTCCATTGTTTTTATTCAAATATATTTTGGAATGACTTTTTCTATCTCTCCAGTTTTAAATATTATTTTAATCTTTTTAATTTTTACTCTTTTTCATTTTTCACCGTTCTATTTGTTTTTTTTGATTTTTATATCAGCAGCTATTATAGATAGTCTTTCTGGATTCTTTTGGGGGACGAATCTTTTTCTTTTTTTAATTTCTTTAGGAACAGGCATTTTGTTAACACGATTTTTAGAAAAATCCCGTTTTTTCCCACGATTGATTATAGGGGGATTAGTAATTTTTATATATTTTTTAGGTCTTTTAATAATGAACTTAGTTTTAAAAACTCCACATATTAGTTTTATTATTTTTGAACAATTTTTATTTACTTTAATATTTTATATACTTTTATCCTTTTTACTTAATAAAATCCAAAAATTAAAAACAGTAAATAATTAATAGCAATCAAATAACAAGAAAATCGTTTGTTAATTTTTAATAATGAAAAATCTTTATATAAAAAGAGAAAAGAATTTATTAGATCCTGAGGAGGTTCTTTTAGATAGAAAAGCCAAAGAAGCAAGAGAAAAAGATTTAGAGAGGCTAGAGTTTCCAATTTCATCTTTTTTAATAAAAACAGTTTTTGGAATATGTTTGGCTCTTTTTTTAATTATTTTTTTGCGGTCTTTTTATCTTCAAGCAATTGAAGGAGGAAATTATAAAAAAAGAGCGGAAAATAATCGTACTCATTATTATATTATTAGTGCTCCTCGTGGAATAATTTATGATAGGTATAATGAACCTTTGGTTTTTAATAGTCCGTCTTTTAGCTTAGTAATGATTCCATTAAATTTACCAAAAGATGAAAATGAAAGAATAGATATAATAGAAAGGGTTATCGATATTCTTGATATTGAGAAAGAGGAAATTGATATACTTCTCAAGGATTATAAAACAGTTTATTCTTTTCAGCCCATTTTAATAAAATCAAATCTTGAAATTGAAGAAGTGCGACGTTTTGAAACAGCTATAGAAAGCAATTCTGGTTTTAGCGTTATTTCTGATTATAGTAGACATTATCCATTTGATGATGCTTTCGCCCATGTTTTAGGATATATTGGTAGAATTTCTTCGCAGGATATTTTTAAATACAAAGATTATCCTTTAACTAGTATGGTAGGAAAGGATGGGCTAGAAGCATATTATGAAAAAACTTTGCAAGGTAAACCTGGTAAAAAAATAATAGAGGTTGATGCTGCCTTTAATATTCAGAAAGATTTAGGATCTATAGAGCCTAAAAAAGGTGAAGATCTTATTACTACAATAGATAAAGATTTACAGATAGCATTTTATAATTCTCTAAAAGAGAGAACTGAAACATTGGGTGTAACAGGGGCAGCTGGTATAATTTTGAATCCTAAAACAGGGGAAATTTTATCTTTAGTAAGCCTACCAAGTTTTGATCCAAATGTTTTTACAAAAGGCTCTCCTGGCGAATTAATAAATGAATATCTTCAAAGTTCCTCACTCCCACTTTTTAATCGTGCCATAAGTGGCCTTTATCATCCTGGGTCTGTAATTAAACCTCTTATGGCTTTGGCTGCTTTAGAAGAGAATATAATAGATCCTAATCTTGAAATATTTACTGATGGGAAAATTGTTATTACAAGTCCTTATGATCCACAGCAAAAATATGTTTTTAATGACTGGAGAAATCATGGATGGGTAGATATGAGAAGAGCAATTGCTGTGTCATGCAATGTTTATTTTTGGGCTATAGGCGGTGGATGGGAAGATATTTCTGGTTTAGGTTTGGCAAAAATTAAAAAATATTGGTTAGCTTTCGGTCTTGATAAAAAATTAGGCATTGATTTGTTTGGAGAAGCCCAATCAGTATTACCTGATACTAAATGGTTAAAGGAACATCGGTCTTATGATCCGACTTGGAAATTAGGGGATACTTATAATATTTCTATTGGTGAAGGTGGTCTTCTCTTGACACCATTACAAATGGCTGCTTATATATCTACTATTGCTAATGACGGTATTTTGATGCAACCGCATTTAGTAAAACAAACAGAAAATGTTGAAATCGTAAAATTAAATGTTTCTGAAGAAAATTTAAAGATAGTTCAGGAAGGAATGAGAGAGGTGATAAATTCAGGAACAGCGATGACTTTAAAATATCTTTCTTTTCAAATTGCAGGAAAAAGTGGTTCTCCTAAATTTATTTCAGGAGGAAAGGAAAAATACAATGCTCTTTTTGGCGCTTATGCGCCTTATGAAGATCCAAAAATTGTTGTCTTTGTACTAATAGAAGATCCACCAAGTGACATAGTTGTTACTTTGCCAATAATTGAGGATGTTTTGCAATGGTATTGGGACAATAGAATAAATAAACAACAAATAATAAATAGCGAACAGTATGAATAAAAACTACATTACAGCTGAGGCATATAAAGCTCTCAAAGAAGAATTAAATGATTTAAAAACTATAAAAAGAAAAGAAATTGCTCAAATGCTTCAGGATGCAAAAGAATTGGGCGATTTAGCAGAAAACGCAGCCTATCAAGAAGCAAAAGAAATACAATCGGTTTTAGAGACACGAATTTTACAATTAGAGATATTTTTTAAAGATGTTTCTATTATTCGTCATTCTACTAATAATGATGTTGTGCAATTAGGCTCAACAATTGAGATAAAAAGCTTAACTCGACCTATAAACAAAAAAGTATTTACTATTACTGGATCGCATGAAGCTAAGCCAACAGAAGGCAGAATTTCTAATCTGTCACCTTTAGGCAAAGCATTTTTAGGACGCAAAAAAGGTGATATAATACTTGTAAATACACCGCAAGGTGAGGTAAAATATAAGATATTAAAGATATCTTGAATTTATGTTATCTGATTTAATAAAAGAACGAATAGAAAAGCTAAAAAAATTGAGAAAATTGGGTATTGATCCTTATCCTGAAAAAACTCATCGTCAATTTTCTATTATCCAAACATTGGATAATTTTTCTAAATGGTCCCGTGCTAAAAAAAAGATTATTTTAGCAGGAAGAATTTGGGGGATTAGAGGGCATGGCGGCGCTATTTTTGTGGATATTAAAGATCAAACTGAAAAGATTCAACTTTTGTTTAAACAAGATAAACTTGGTAAGGATAAAATGAAATTTTTTGAGAATTTTTTTGATTTGGGAGATTTTTTAGAAACTCAAGGAATTCTTTTTAAAACAAAAAGAGGAGAAAAAACATTGGAAGTTAGAGATTTTAAGTTATTATCTAAAAGTTTAAGACCATTGCCAAAAGCATGGTATGGATTAGAGGATGCAGAAGAACGTTTTCGTAGGCGTTATCTTGATTTATTGGAGAACGAAGAAGTTAAGAATAAATTTGTTTTTCGCAGTAAGATAATTTCTTCAATAAGAGAATTTTTAAATAAAAAGGAGTATTTAGAAGTGGAAACACCAATTTTACAACCCTTGTATGGAGGAGCATTTGCTAATCCTTTTGTTACGCGATTAGAAGCATTAAAGATGAAAATTTATTTGAGAATAGCGCCAGAATTATATTTGAAACGTCTTATAGTTGGAGGATTTGAAAATATTTATGAAATTGGAAAATGTTTTCGAAATGAAGGAATGGATAGAGAACATAATCCTGAATTCACTATGTTAGAATTATATAGCGCTTATAAAACAAGAGAAGATTTAATGGAATTAATTGAAGAATTGTTTCAATTTTTGGCAAAGAAATTTAAAAATGATATTCCTGATGCAAAAGTTTTTTTTAAAAAAAACTGGAAAAAGATTGGTTTTGAAAAATTTTTAGAAAAAGAAACAGGATTAAATTTTAACGATAATAAAGAAAAATGGCTAAAGAAGGCAAAAGCATTAGGCGCTATTGCGGATAAGATAGATTCTAAAGAAAAAATAGCAGATGCGATTTTTAAAAAATTACGTGGGAAAATTACAGAACCAACTTTTGTTATAGATCATCCTTTAGAAATATCACCATTAGCAAAGAAAAAAGCTGATGATCCTAATAAAACAGCGCGTTTTCAATTAATTGTTTTTGGTTCTGAGATAGTAAATGGTTTTTCTGAATTAAATGATCCAATAGATCAGAAGCAAAGATTTAAAGAACAAGCTGAAATGAAGAAAAAAGGGGATGTAGAAGCTCATCCGCAGGATATTGATTATATTGAAGCATTAGAATATGGAATGCCGCCAACAGCGGGTTTAGGCATAGGAATCGATAGATTAGTAACAGTTTTAACGCGCTCATCTTCATTAAAAGAGGTAATTCTTTTTCCATTTATGAAACCCAAAAATAAATAATTTTATTAAGTACATGTTAGATATCAAACTTATTAGAGAACAACCAGAAAAGATTAAACAAGGCATTAGTAAAAAAGGTGCTGATGCTTCTTTAGTGGATAAGGTTTTGGAATTAGATAAAAAAAAGAGAGATTTATTGCAAGAAATAGAAACAGTGCGGGCAAAAAAGAATACTGCTGAAAAAAAGATTATTGAAGAAAAAGATAAAGAGGCGATAATGAAAGTTTTAAAAGATGCAAAGATTTTTTTATCTGGCAAGGAAAAAGAATTAGAGCAAGTGGAAAAAGAATACAAACAAACAATGAGTTTTATTCCGAATCCTCCTTTGGATTATGTTCCAGAAGGGAAAGGCGATAGAGATAATGTAGTTATAAGGCAAGTTGGAAAGAAGCCGAAATTTAATTTTACTCCACAGGATTATCTTTTATTATCAGAGAAATTAGATATTATTGATACAAAGAGAGCATCTAAAATATCAGGCTCTCGTTTCGGTATTTTAAAAGGAGGAGCGGCTATCTTAGAAATTGCTTTGATTAAATTTGTTTTTGATAAATTAACAAAGAAAGGATTTATTCCTATAATTCCTCCTGTTTTAATAAAACCTGAACCTTTTTGGGGTATGGGCTATTTAGATAGAGGAGCAGAAGATGTATATTATTTGCCAAAGGACGAACTTTATTTAGTGGGAACTTCAGAACAAATGATTGGACCAATGCATATGAATGAGGTTTTTGAAGAAGAAGATTTACCTCGTCGTTATGCATCTTTTTCTTCTTGTTTTAGAAGAGAAGCTGGTTCTTATGGTAAAGATACGAAAGGTATTTTACGGGTTCATCAGTTTGATAAAATAGAAATGTTTATCTTTTCTAAACCAGAAGACTCAATAAAAGAACATGATTTTCTTCTTTCTATAGAAGAAGAAATGATGAAAGATTTAAAGATTCCTTATCAAGTATTACAAATTTGTTCGGGTGATTTAGGCGATCCTGCTGTTGCTAAATATGATATAGAAGCTTGGCTTCCAGGGCAGGATAATGGTAAAGGTCAATATCGTGAAACTCATTCAACCTCTAATTGCACTGATTTTCAATCTAGGCGATTGAATATTAAGTTTAAAAACAAAGTTACGTCTAAAAATGAATTAGTCTATACCTTAAATGGTACTGCTTTTGCAATGGGAAGAATAATAATAGCGATTATTGAGAATTATCAAACAAAGGATGGAAAGGTAAAAGTTCCTAAAGCTCTTTGGCGTTATACAAATGGAATAAAAGTCATTTCCTAAATAATATATTTTATGAGAAGAACTCGCCATACTTCAAGAATTTATTGGTTGAGAGTTAAAATATTTTTTATTGTCCTTCTTATTTTTTCTTTTCTTAGCCTTGTGTATTGGTTTCTTTTTCTTTCTCCACGTCTCCAAATAAAAGAGATAACGATTAAAGGATTTAATCAGGATTTTTCTAAAAAAATTGAATTAATTCTTA